>Ga0105047_10001035_pt1 | contig 49114 bp, 43 predicted proteins | sample MAT04_FD_78384 | JGI IMG/M metagenome (GOLD analysis project Ga0105047, IMG submission 78384) | Freshwater microbial communities from Lake Fryxell liftoff mats and glacier meltwater in Antarctica - MAT-04 (megahit assembly) | ecosystem: Environmental > Aquatic > Freshwater > Ice > Liftoff...
GCGGCGACGATGCGGCCGTAGGAGCCGAAGTGGAAGCCGCGGAGGAAGCGGAGGATGTCGTCGAGGCTCTCTTCTTCTTCTTCTTCATCTTCTTCTTCGCCATCCGTCGCCGCGTCCGCTTCCGTCGCCGCATCCGTCGCGGCTGCCGCATCCGTCGCCGCTTCCGCGTCCGTGTCCGCGTCCGCGACCGTCGCCGCTTCCGTGGCCGTCGCCGCTTCCGCTTCCGCCACCGTGTCCGTCGCCGGATCCGCGCCCGTCTCGCCGCGCTCCATCCGCGCTACGCCGGGCGCTTCGTCCGTCGTGTCCTGTGCCGACGCGATGGCGCCGCCGCTCAGCGCGCACACCAGCATCCACATCGAGGCCACGAGGAACGAACGAGCCGCCAAACGCACGACGCGGACGCTACCAGGGCTCCGCCGCAGGACGAACACGTTTCCGTCGCGGCTCCGCGGGCGCGCGCCGGTGGCCCCGTTGCATTCGTTTGGTGTCTGCTGTTACAGTCACACCGTCTACACAAGGAGGAGTCTAGGGGATCACGCGTTGGGGTCGCGTTCGCACTGGTTTGGGGAGCTGGCGTGCTCTTCGGGGGTTGTACGATGGCGGTCGACCCGCCCGAACCGATGACGGTCATCACGACCAACTACGGACCCACGACCGCCGACGGGTATCCGATCGCCAGCGGTCCCTTCTCGGAGGAGGAAGCCGCGCGCATCTACGGCGAGTTCGACTGGGAAGATACCGTCCCGCTTCCAGAGACTGCGCCCAACGGTGATCCCGCGGTCTTCTACACCATCATCGGGATCCGAGAGTGGGAGGAGACGTCGTACCTCGACCGCGGCGGCATCTACTGGGACACCCTCCCGCTGTTCGGCGAAGGCCCGGTGTACTCCGGTCCCGTGGTCATCATGCCCGGTACGGGCTCGGGAACGTTCGTCTTCGCGCTACTTCCGGCTAGCGTATACAACATCATCCGCGAGGGAGCGCTGGCCGGCGACGTGCTCTTCGATCTCGTCATCCTTCGACGCCCCCCGGATTCTATCCCGACGTACGAGGATGGTTCGGTGGACATCCGCTGGCTGATGGAGCAAGGCTTCCGCTTCCCCGCAGCGGAGGCAGCGTTGGAGCGCGCCGGCGACGACCTAGGAGTCAGGACCGCTTTGCTCAGCGAAGCAGTGGTGTCAGCAGCCCGGGGGGCACCTTCATGCATGGTATGACCCGGGCGGGCGCCGATCCGCGACGAGGGCACGGACGGGTGATGCAACCGATCGGCCCTGTCGAACCGGATTCGCGCTAAGAACTGCGCATGCCGCACGGCCCGTTGCCCAGCGCCTTGAGTGAAGACGACGTCGCGATCTTCTTCGACGCCGAGTGCGTGGTCTGTAGCGCGTGGGTCCACTTCGTCTTGAAGTGGGACGCCACCGGCAAGATCCGCCTCGGGGGCGTGCAGTCGGAGGTGGGCCGCGCGGCGCTCACGTATGCCGGCCTCGATCCCGACAACATCGACACGATGCTCCTCATCGAGCGCGGCGTGCCCTACCCCCGCTCGACCGCGTTCCTCCGCGCCTGCCGCTACTTCCGCTTCCCGATGTGGCTCGCGCAGGCGGGCTTGATCATCCCCCGGCCCATCCGCGATTTCTTGTACGACCGGGTGGCGAAGAACCGCTACCGCCTCTTCGGCAAGAAGGACCTCTGCCTCATCCCCGCGCCCGAGCAGCGCCTGCGCTTCCTCTGATCTCCGCGCGAAGTATCTCAGCCCGAGGCAAGTAGACGCTCGGCGTTGCGGTGGATCTCGATCGCGTGTCCCAGGACGCTCGACTGCCAGCGATCGTCGTCGGGATAGAACGCGCCGCGCATCGCGTGCAGGGCAAAGTGTCCCGGGGTGCGTCGGCCATGAAAGTGCAGCTGGTTCTCCGCCCGCAGCGCGCGGAGGATCTGGATGTCCGACGCGGTCCCGAACTCGAGCGTGATGGCGTCGTAGCGGACCGTTGGACTCCGCTTCATCAGCTCCGGGAGCATGCCGCCGCGCATGTCGTATCCGTCGGCACTCCCCGCCTCCCACGCGCGCAGACGCTCGCCGAAGATGGGCCTAGCGCGCGCCTTCTCGGTGCCATCACCGTTCTCCAGGAAAGCCACGTACTCGCCACGCGGTCCGCGCGCCGTGTGCAGATCGATGTGCACCACCCGTCGCAAATCCCGTACTCGCTCGGGGATGAACGTGAGCACCTGCGCCGTGGTGCTCTCACGCTTGTTGCCGCCGAAGAAGACACCCTCCGGGAACGAGTACTGGCCGCGCGCCACCGCGTTGCGCAGCGCGCCCATGCCGTGACGCGCGAGGTTCGCCGCCGCTTGGGGCCAGAAGAGATCCGGCCCCGGCGCGCGCTTGGGATTCAGCAGCGCATCGAGCGCCGCGTAGCTCGCATCGTCGGCCGAATAGCTCGCGTCGTCCGCCAAGAAGTTCCGGTTGAGATCGACGTTGCTCTCGTTCACCCGCCGAAAGTTCGCCATGCCCCAGGGATTGAGCGCGTGGAGCCAGAGCACCGGGCCTGCTTCACCGAGCTCGAGCAGGCGCCGCTGCACCGCGCTCCCCGGGTAGCCCTCGATGCCGTGAAGACCGCTCGTATAGACGAGGAGCTCACCGTCTCCTGCGCCCGTGAGCGCCCAGTCGATGGTGTGATCGCCGTGCACGGTGAGGGCACCGCGCTCACGCAGGTGAGGATGCGCCGCAGCGGCGTCACCAAAGCGAGCGCGCGCCTCTTCATAGGAGCCAGCGAAATAACGTGCGTGATCGGCCACGGCGTCCCTCGTACAGGCAAGCCGCCGCGCCGCCAAGCCCTGGGTGACCCAAGGCGCTTCGACGCTCACCAAAAGGATCGTGAGTTCCGGTGCGGGCCGACGACGTCCTCGGCGGACTTTCGGCGCTCAACCGAGCTAACCATCTAGAGTCATTTACTTTATCTCCAGCTCGGCCCGTCCCACAACTTTCCGTGATTCTGTATCGCAACTATGTCATTGCATTTCCACCTCGTCCGCCACTACAAGACAGTCATGACAAAAGCACAATTTCGGGCTCTGGCTTGGGTGAGCATCACCCTCGCAGTGCCGGCCTGCGACGGGACGATGACCGGGGGCGATTCGGGCACCAGCGACGTGCCGATCACCGACGGCGGTAGCAGTGACTCGGGGCCTCGCCCCGACGGCGGTCGCGATGGCGGCGGAATGGACGGCGGCCTCATGGGCTGCGCGCTCGACAACGGCGGATGCGACGCGCTCGCCGAGTGCACCGACGGAAGCTCCGGCCCGGTCTGCGGAGCCTGCCCCGACGGGTACAGCGGCACCGGCGACACCGAGTGCCTCGACGTCGATGAGTGCACCACCGACAACGGCGGATGCGATGACCTCGCTACCTGTACCAACTCGGCAGGCGATCGCACCTGCGGTATCTGTCCCCTCGGCTACACCGGCACCGGCGACACCGCGTGCCTCGACGTGGATGAGTGCACCGACGACACCGACGGCTGCGACCCCACCGTCGAGTGCAACAACACCGCCGGCAGCTTCACCTGCGGCGACTGCCCCACCGGCTACACCGGCGGCGGCGCGACCGGCTGCACCGACATCGACGAGTGCGATGCCGACAACGGTGGATGTGATGCGCTCACCACCTGCATGAACGAGCCCGGCACCCGCACCTGCGGCGCCTGCCTCACTGGCTACACCGGCGACGGCGCCACCGGCTGCGTCGATGTGAACGAGTGCGACACCGACAACGGTGGATGCGACGCACTCACGACCTGCATGAACGTCGGCGGCAGTCGCACCTGCGGTGCGTGCCCCACCGGCTACACCGGTGACGGCGAAGCGGGCTGCATGGATATCAACGAGTGCGCCACCGGCAACGGCGGATGCGATCTCCTCACCACCTGCATGAACATCGATGGCGGCCGCACCTGCGGCGCATGTCCCACCGGCTATGTGGGCGATGGCGTCACCGGCTGCATGGACATCGACGAGTGCACCACGGGCAACGGCGGATGCGACGTCCTCACGATGTGCATGAACATCGTGGGCGGCCGCACCTGCGGCGCGTGCCCCACCGGCTACGCCGGCGACGGCGCAACTGGCTGCATGGACATCAACGAGTGCGCCGTCGCCAACGGCGGATGCGACGCCCTCACCACCTGCACGAACATCGGCGGCGGCCGCACCTGCGGCGCATGCCCCGCCGGCTACAGCGGCACGGGCGCGACGTCCTGCACCGACATCGACGAGTGCGCGACCGCCAACGGCGGCTGTGGCTCCGTAGTGTCGGCGACCTGCATGAACAACGTCGGCGGCGCGCCGACCTGCAGCTGCAACGCCGGCTACCAGGACAACGACAGCAACGGCACCTGTGAGCTGGCTTGCGGCGCCTCGAGCTGCTCCGAGCTCTATCGCCAGGGCGTGCGCGCCGACGGCATCTACGAGATCGATCCCGACGGCGCCGGCGGCAACGCGGCGTACGACGTCTACTGCTTGATGACCGTCGCGGGCGGCGGCTGGACCGAGGTGCTCGATCAGAACCTCGCGACGCGCGGCGTGCTGCCCAAGGCGTCGTGGCCGAGCGTGAACCCCACCCAGCCCAACGGCGGCCTCTACTCGATCCTCGATCAGCTCGGCGACTTCGCGAACACCGACGGCACGTACGAGCTCTACATGGACTGGCCCGGTATCGCGGGCTCGTACGCGCACTGGACCCAGAGCGGCAGCCCCATGGTCTGGACCGACGGCGCGCGCGGCACCGTCAATGTCATCACCCTGGCGCCTGCGGGCCTGCGCGGTGACAGCGGCGGCTTCAATGGCTTGGCGCGCAGCTCGGCCGCGGGCGCGTTCCTCGACATCGACAACGGCGGCTCGTGGTGGGGCGCGGTCGGCACGCCGGTCGCTTTCAACGGCGGCATTCCTGCGTACCGCACGGCCGCGGGCGCAGAGACGATCGCCCAGCACGGTCGCCTCTTCGTGCGCACCACCAGCACTGGTAGCGCATGCGGCGCGGGTGCGAGCTGCGACGACTCGAGCGGCACCGCGATGTGCGTGAGCCCGGCGAGCTGCGCGGTGATCCACACCAGCAACCCGACGGCGCCCAGCGGCACGTACACCATCGATCCCGATGGCGCGGCCGGCGCGCCGGCGTTCTCGGTCACCTGCGACATGACCACCGCCGGTGGCGGCTGGACCGTGATCAGCTCCGAGAACTTCACGGGCGGCGCGACCGGCTGGTCGGACAACACGACCAGCACCGCGTGCGCCTACACCACCGAGACCCTCGGCGGCTACCTCCTGACCGGCGCGGCCTCGAGCCGGACCAAGACGTTCGCGCTTCTGGGCATTCCCCACACGGAGGTCCGCGTCGCGCTGAACTACTACGCGATCGACAGCTGGGATGGCGAGTTCGGCGTCGTCCAGGTGGACGGCAGCGACATCTTCCGCCAGTCGATCAACCAGTCCATGGGCGGCTCCAACCGCTGCGGCGGCGGCTGGAACGATCAGAACGCGATCGCTGTGGCGAGCGTGGGCGGCCACACGGCCGCGACCCTCACCGTGTTGGCGACCTCGACGCTGGACCAGGACCCGAGCGACGAGTCGTGGGCCATCGACGACGTCGTCATCATGATTCGCTGAGCACGCTGATTCGCTGAGTCCCCTCGGCGACTGACCCGAAGAACGCCACGTGGGCTACGGCCCGCGTGGCGTTCTTCGTTGGCGCCGCCGTGCTAGGCAGCGGCCATGCCCGAGCTGCCCGAGGTCGATCACGCCGTCCGACGCCTGTCCCGTTGGACGAAGGGTCAGATCATCGAGGAGGCGCGCGCGCTCGATGAGCTGGTAGTCGCCGACGGGGACGCGTTCGAAGGACTGCGCGGCGCGAGGGTGATCGAGGTTGTCCGGCGCGGCAAGAACGGCGTCGTGCGTCTCGAGCAGGGTGGGCAAGACAAGGCGCTCTGGTTTCATCTGGGGATGACGGGACACTTGACCTCGCTGCCGCGGAGCACGCCGCTCACCGAGGTCGCCCTGCCCAAGTTCACGCGCTTCGCGATCGCGGTGAAAGACAGCGTCGTCGCCCTCACCGACATGCGCCGCATGGGTCGGGCCGCCGCGGGACTGCGCACCGCGATCGAATCCAAGCACCTCGCGAACCTCGGCTTCGAGGCGACGGACAGCACGCCCGACCAACTGAGTGTTGCGCTCGACACCGCGCAGGTCCTCAAGGCCGCGCTGATGGATCAGACGCGCATCGCGGGCCTCGGCAACATCCACGCGGCCGAGGCGCTCTTCCTCGCCAAGCTCCACCCCGAGCGCCCCGCGCGATCGCTCACCGGCGCCGAGCTCGCACGCCTCTCCGACGCGATCCGCGAGGCATTGGCACGCGCGATGGTCTCCGAGGACGAAGAGCTCGCGTACATCGGCGAAGGCGGGGCCAACATCTTCTTCGTCTACGGCCGCGAGGGCGAGCCGTGCTCGACGTGCAAGACGGAGATCGTCCGTGAGGTCACCCGAGGACGCTCGACGTTCTTGTGTCCGACCTGCCAAGCGATGAAGCGGGTCGGCACGAGCGGGGAGAGTAAGACGACCGCGACCAAGACCACCACCACGACCAAGACGCCGGCGAAGACCACGAGTAAGCGCCGCAAGACTCCGTAGCCGCGCGCGATGGCGTTGTCGGCGACGCCTTACGGCGTGCCGTAGTCGTGGGCCCAGCCGTTGCGGTGTCGGTTGCAACCCTGGGTGACGCAGTACGGCCCACGCGGCGGCAGCGCGTCGGTCTGCATCGCGACGATGTGGTAGTCGATGGACGCTCCTTCGATGAAGCGAGCGACCACGTACATCCGGCCGTCGATGTCGTTCACGTACGTCGTTTCCTCGGAGGGAAGGTACGCGCCGTCGATCACGGTGGTGCGCCAGCGAATTGCGCCATCCTCCGCACCCCGACGTCGCGACTGTCAGGCGCATCCGACCCGCCATCCAGACCGGCGTCCTCCCCCATGTGATCGCACTCGCAGCTACCCGCGACCACAACGAAGAAGACGAGAACGAGCGCCTTGCGGTGCATGGATACTTGCTCCTAGTACAGCTGCGGGAATGCTGCCCGGTGCCCGGTGCCCCGAGGCGTAGGCTCGGTATAGTTCGGCATGTCCCCGCAGCGAACGGCATCGGCATAGGACGTCGGGTTGTAAGTGGAGGTTCCTGGCGCAAACCCGCTCAGCAGCTCGAGCCGCCGGCAGATACCCCACTGAAACCCATCGTAGTCGTTGTAGTCCGTCATCACGGTCGGATCCGCGCCGTTGCCGTACGGATCAATCTCGAGTGCGGGAGGCCCGATATCGTGGTCAGAAGACGGTACACACGGAATCCGGCCGTGCCGGCCGCAACGGCGAGTGGACGCGAGTCCCACACGGCGGACATCGACGCGCTCGTCGTTCCTTCGGGGAAGTCCGTGACCTGAAAGAACTACCGGGTCCGCCACGTGCTCAGCCACCAACTCCCAGAGGTCGTGGGGGCAGACTGATCAACGATCGCCTTGCCGGTGGATGACAGGCCGACCACGAAGACTCGGCTGCTCGTCGTGGGATTCTCGTAGTCGGGGGATACCAGCAGCGCCGGCTGCCCGAACATCGCTGATCGGGTGAACATGAGCTCCCAACGACGAGACTCGACGGTACCGCTGGCCTCGAGTCGGTAGACCTCAACCAGGTTAGATGCGTTGCGCCGAGCCATCCACACCCGTCCGTCGAGCACCGCAAGCGCAGCGCCGGAGTTGGGATTCGAGAGCGCGGAGCCGACCAGATCCAGCGCCCCACGCGATGCCGGAACACCGGCCCTTGCGGACCGAGGAGGACCACATCGACGCGGCGCGACGGGGCGAAACGCTCGAGCTCGCCCCCCAGATCGTAGAGCGCACTCGCGTCGCCCGAGCGCTCGCCCCCGGCCAGGAGCGCCGCGACGTCGAGATCGCTGTCCGCTCGTTCCTCTCCTCGCGCGATGGAGCCGAATACCCACGCAGAAGCGACGCGTGTATGTCGCGCGATCACACGACCAATCTCGGACAGGGCTGCGGGATCCACCGGTGGATCGTACGAGCCGCGCGCAGCGACCCGCAAGAGAGGACGCGAACGCCCGCGAGGGTCTCGCGTGACCCGCTTGCCCGTTGGCGTGCCCGCGGTACCCGGTCCACAACGCGCTCGCCGATGTTGTCCCCGGATCGCGAGCGCAGCGTTCTGTTGACCCTCGCTGCGGTTCAGTTCGTCAACATCCTCGACTTCATGATGGTGATGCCGCTCGGACCCGATTTTGCCCGCAGCCTGCACATCGATCTCTCCGACCTGCCGATCTTGGCCGCGAGCTACACCGGCTCGGCGTGCGTCGGCGGGATCATCGCTTCGATCATCCTCGACCGCTTCGATAGGCGGCGCGCATTGGTCGTGACATTGCTGGGCTTGGCCGTCGGCACCCTCGCGGGCGGCCTCGCCACCGATCTCACCACCCTCGCGCTCACCCGGGTCTTCGCGGGCTTCTTCGGCGGACCCGCGACCTCGATAGCGCTCGCCATCGTCGCCGACGTGGTGCCGGCCGAACGCCGTGGCCGAGCGCTGGGCACCGTGATGACGGCGTTCTCGATCGCGTCCGTGCTCGGGGTGCCCGCGGGTCTGGAGCTCGCGACGCTCGGCGGATGGCACACACCTTTCTTCTGCGTTGGCGCGATGGGCCTCATCGCCGCATTCGCCGCGAGCCGCATCCTGCCTCCGCTCCGCGCGCATCTGGACACGCCCGGCGAGCACGCGGGCGAGAGCGCGCTGAAGGGCGCCGCACGCATTCTCTCTCGGCGCCGCAGCATCCTCTCGTTCTCCATGTCGGTCGTCTCGAACGCGGGTCTCTTCATCGTGATCCCCAACATCGCGGCGTTCGTGCAGAGCAACCTCGACTTCCCCCGCGATCGACTGAGCACGCTCTACATCCTCGGAGGCGCCGCGAGCGTGATTACCACCCGCCCCTTCGGCCGATTGGTCGACCGGTTCGGCTCCTTCAGAGTGGGTCTCGCAGGCACGATCCTCGGGACCATCGTCACCTACTTCTTCTTCGCGGTCGGCACCCCGGACAGCCCCATCTACCTGCTCTTCGTCGCGTTCATGCTCTCGGGCGGCCTACGCAACGTCGCGGCCTCGACCCTCATCTCGAAGGTGCCCGAGCCCGCGGAGCGCGCGCGCTTCATGGCGATGGACTCGACGCTTCGCCACGGCGCGCTCGCGCTCGGCGCGGGCATCTCGTCGCTCTTCTTGATCGAGCAAGACGGGATGCTGGTCGGGATGCACGCGGCCGCACTCACCTCGATCGCCATCGTCGCGCTCGTGCCTTTCTTCGTCTTCGCGCTGGAGCGAGAGGTGACGCAGAAGAACCAGGACGACGCCAAGGTCGCGGGCGCGCCCCGCGCGGCGTGAGCGAGGTGAGCGACGCGGCACCGGCGCATGAGCCAGGCACCCTCCGCGAGCTGTTGAAGCAGCAGGCGTTCGTGCGCTACCTCGGCGCGCGGATCTGCTCGGTCGTGTCGGTCCAGATGCTCAGCGTCGTCGTCGCCTGGCAGACCTGGGAGCGCACCAGCGACCCCCACGCGCTCGGCTGGATCGGCGGCGCACAATTCCTGCCGATGCTGGTCCTCACCTTCGTGAGCGGCGACGTCGCCGATCGGGTCGACCGACGCAGGATCCTCCAGTGTTGCCACTTGGGGATCGCGCTCGTCGCCTGCGCGCTCATCGCGTGGACGCTGGCGCCCGAAGGCGCGGTGTTCGGCACGACGATGGGCGGCGCGTACCTCGCGCTCTTCGGCTTCGGATGTATTCGCGCGTTCTCGGGACCGGCGGGCCAAGCGATGGTGCCGACGTTGGTCCCCGCGCGCTTGTTTCCCCGGGCCGTCGCGATCGCCTCCACCAACTTCCAAGCGGCGATCATCCTCGGGCCGGCGGCGGGTGGCCTGCTCTTCGGCGCGTTCGGGGCACCCGCGGCCTACGCCATCGCGGCGGCCCTACAGCTCGTCGCGGCGCTGATCCTCTTCACCGTGAAGCCTCTGCCCGAGGCGCGGGTGCCCAGCATCGGGAACATGTTCGAGCGGGTGCGGAGCGGTCTTCGCTACGTGAAGGGCCACCCACTGATCCTGGGGGTCATCTCCCTCGATCTCTTCGCCGTGCTCCTCGGGGGCGCGGTCGCGCTGATGCCGATCTACGCGCGCGACATCCTGCACGCAGGCGAGATGGGCCTCGGCATGCTGCGCAGCGCACCCGCGATCGGCGCCACCGCGGTCGCGCTGTTTCTCAGCGTGCGCCCCCTGGGATCGCGCGCCGGTCTCTTGCTCTTCGTATGCGTGGGTATCTTCGGCCTCGGCACGATCGCGTTCGGGCTCTCCACCCACATCGGTCTCTCGATCGTGGCACTCGCGGTGATCGGCGCAGCGGACATGGTCTCCGTGGTAGTGCGCCACGTCGTCGTCCAAGGCACGGCTCCCCCAGAGATGCGAGGCCGCATCGCCGCGGTGAACCTGCTCTTCATCTCGGCGAGCAACGAGCTGGGTGAGCTCGAGTCGGGCTTGGTGGCGGGCTTCATGGGACCGGTGCAGGCCGTCGTCCTCGGCGGCGTGCTCGCGATCGTGGTCACCGCGCTCTGGGCCTGGCTCTTCCCGGCGCTGCGGAAGTTCGACGCGAACGACCCGGCCGTCACAGGGAAGTGAGACCCCGGCAAATAGACTAATAGCTAGGGGACTTCGACGGCATGCAGGTCGGGGTCGTAGTGGGTAATCGACCGCCTAGCGTCACCATCTCCGGTCGGCATCCCGCAGGCGAGGGTAACCTCGTCGCGCGACACCAAGAGAAGCCGGCAGCCCTCACCCGGCCTGGCAGACAGCACCCGGTGACGGCCGGTGTCGAGATCGATGAGGTGAGCGTTCGTGTGGTCGTCGTCACTCTGGGTCCATCCGTACATGCCATTACCTACCACTCCGTCGGGCTCCACTCGGTCATTCACCAGCCGTGGGGCGAACGAGGCAGGGTCGCGCACCAGCTCTGCAGTCCATAGCTCGGCCCGCGTGGCCAGGGGCCCCTCGAAGTCCATCAGGCGGGCCCACGCGAGAGTGGTCCCCGACTGACGCAGGCCCTGAAGCAGATCGACCGGGTCGTAGAGGACCTCCACCCCTCGGTCTGGGAGCCAGTGCATGATTCGGCCCTCCGTGCCCGCCTCCAGAAAGGTCAGATGATCCCCGAGTACACCCAGATCGTATCCGCCCTGTTCCGGAGTCGAGGCGAAGATCTGCTGCAGCTCTCCCCCATACGAGACGACGACCTGTCCGTACTCGATCCTGAACGCAGCCAGCTCGGAGGACACAACGTACTCCTGGGTGTGCCGGTCCGGGCGGAGAAATGCTGGAGTGAGGTTGATGTCTGGCGACACGTCCTCGGGTCCGGTCTCCAAGTCGTATGTCCAGAAGTAGTCCTCGAGTTCGACCCTGCCACCGACGCTGTCGATGTACGTGACCATCGCGGCCGCCCGCGACCCGCCGGCTTCATACCAGAACATCGCACACCGGGTGTCGCTCGAGTCCAAGTGCCGCCATGCGTCCACCAGCGGTCCGGTCTCCGGTGCCAGCGCGTCGGTCCGCATGTTGGCCGGGAAGTCATCACTCAGCAGCTCGTAGTAGCGCTGACCGTTCGCGCGAAACGCCGACACGGCATTCCAGATGGTGCCGAGATCTGCGCGGGCACATCCCTCACCACAGCTCTCCCATGTCAGCGCCGGCAGCCGCTCGGGGTGTCGAGCCCGCTCGACGGTACACTCCGCGCGTACCCCAGGTGGGATGGCCCACTCCGGGTCACCCGGGAGGTCGGGCGAGTCGAGCCGCCGGGTGTCACGCGGGACGTCCAAGGCAGCACGGTCCCCGTCCGGGCCCGCTTCCGCGGGACCCGCATCTGGTGGGGGGAAGTCGATCACCGCGCACGAGACGGCGAGCACGAGCGCGCTCGCACCGATCGTCAGCGCGCGCATCAGAAGCACCCCTGGGGACCACCACGAGGCCACAGGTCGCGTGGGCCGATTCCTAGGATGCGCGGGACACCCGAGCGGTCGAGCACGGCGACCGAGAGGCCAGCTGGACTGGCAAAAGCCGGACTGTCGGCGAGGGCGCCGGCACCGAGACGGAAGCCTGCGGGAGCCAGGCGCCCTCGATCGTCGCGCCGAAGGCGGGCAACGGCGTGTATCTGGGCCGCGCCCACGCTGCCCGCGGCCCAGACGGATCCGTCGCTGCCCACGGAGAGCAGCGCACGCAGACTCCTTCGCAGTAGCCGTGGCCAGGTGCCCTCGATCACGGCGGCACCACCATGCGCGGGCGCGCTGATCAGACGCATCCGCGTTCGGTGCCGCTCTTGCACCTCATCGAGGATGTAGAGGCGTCCATCGAGGGGCCCATAGGCGAGCGAATGAACGTGCCCCAGCGCAATCCCAGTGAGCTCGACCTCTTGCCAGGCCTCGACTGCCGCGGAGTACCGCCATACGTCGTGCTGCTCCACCCCGCTGGCATCGAGGCCCCCCGCGATCCAGCCGCTCGCCTCCGCACCTGACACGGCGGCGGCGAACCCCGAGCGCGCCACAGGCCGCAACTCGGCCGTGCTCAGACTGCCCGCTGGGACGGCGCCGCTGGGATCGTTCGCAGACTTGCCGTAGCTCGCGATCACCCCTCCCGATGCCGTCAGGAGACGCAGCGGCGCACCGGAAGTCCCGTCGAACGCGACCAGGCGTAGTGCGCCATCGCCCACTAGCGACGCAGGCTCGGGCGCCGCGGCCCATCGCGCCCCTACGAGGTCTTCGCCCGTGACGAACGCCTCGAATCCGGCCGGCGCAAAGCTCGGGTGCTCATCGAGCACCAGCTGATCGCCGAGCGCCACATTGGCTCCCACCGCATCCACATCGAGACAGCTGTCGTCCAGACACGGCAACACCAACCAGGGCACAGGAAGCCGCTCGAAGCAATAGGGACAGAAGTCGTTGTCCCAGGGCAGAGGCAGCGCGGGCACCATGGGCTCTTCGATGAACGGCAGCTCGATCACGAGCGTGTCAGTGGGCCGCGCGGCCACTGACACGCTGGTGTAGTGGTTGCTCAACGTGGACACCACGGGGGACGGCCCGATGGTATGAAACCAACCCACCCCTCGAATCGGGGATAGGGGATCGACCGCCGCCGGATACATCAACGCGGTGTCTGGATCGGCTACCCACCGAGGACGGTCGGAGGCCGACACCTCCCAAGCCCCTTCGAAGGTGGTGACGATAGGCAGGTCGTACACGAGACTCACCTCGGTCCCCGCCGAGCCATTGATCGTGGGTATCCGCCAGTCGGTACGCTCGGTAGTGACGGTCGATGCGTAGCGAAAGGGCGAGCCGCGAACGCACCCCGCTGACCGGTCGGCAGCCGTGAACTCGCACAGGCGGCGAGATCCGGGGTCGGGGGTCGCACTAGCACACGGACAGAACCGGAAGCCCGTGTCGTAGCTCGCGGTCGTCGGTGCGGAGGGATCCACCTCGAACCACGGCGTTCCAAAGCCCCCGCCTGCCGGCCGGTTGACGATGTTGCCGCGGGCGCAGGGCACCGGGTCACACGCGTCGCCCACGATCGCGCGGGCGAACAGCTCCTCCATCTCGAGGTTGCAATTGGCCTGGTCGTTCGCCACCAGATCACAGTTGTCACAGTCGTCGGGCACCGGATCAGAGTCTGAGTGGACCTCGCACGCCCCCGCCGGAACACCGGGCAAACCACAGCGACACGCATCCCCAATGCCATCCCGGTCGCAGTCGCTCTGCACGCTGTTCGGCACCATCGGACAGTTGTCACAAGGATCGGGCACCCCGTCTCCATCGGTATCGTTGTTGAAGGCGCTCTCCCGTGCGCCCGGTGCGCTCGACGTCGCCGGGTCGCATCCCCAGGTCGCGACGGTTCCATCCGTCCTGTTGCAGCTCCGCGGCATGATGTCGCTCACCAGTTGCTGGATGTTCGAGATACCCCAGCAGTTGTCGAACTCGCCGGCGAGGCCATCGCCATCGGGATCCAGAAATTCGGCGTCGGGGAACGTAGCGCGGGCGGCGGCCTCGGAGCGTGGCGGGAACTGGGTCTCGCCGGTCCACACGGTGCCGACCCCAGGCACGGTCAACCGGGTCCCCGAGAAATCCGGATGCGGACCGAGCAGCGTCGCGAGCCATCCCTGAATCGACTCCGTGCCGCCCCAGGTTAGGCGAACGCCGATGTCTTGGAGTGCATCACCACGATGCACTGCGAGGAGTCTCCTCCGCTCGCCGGGCACGGTCGGTAGAAAGTAGCTGCCCCCGCTGTCTCCTGGAACGCCGTGGTCGCCAAACAGGAGTATGACGCCCGTCCAACCGTTGAGCGTCAGCTCGCCGACCGAGACGTTCTGCGCCGCGAACTGTCGCAGGACGGGGAATGGATCAGTGGGCCCCTCACCCGTAGCGGAGTAGCCCACGTGTTCGATGTCCTGGTCGATCCAGTTCGCCGGGCTCTCCACATCGCCGGGGTCGTGCGGAACGATCGTTGCGTGGAGCGCCCGGTACCCAGTCGCCCGCATCCCAGTGAGGCCAGCATCGACCCGTCGGTCGAGGACCAGTGCCGCAACATCGCGGTCCGCATCAACCGCGCCCGTTGGTCCTCCGTCGAAACAGACCACACTGGAGTTCGGGTGGGGAAAGCAACCGACGACCGGAATCGTGACCGCAGTTGGTGTCCCCCGCGGAAGGATGCCCGGACCATCGGCACGCGGACTGAAGCGAACGGCCAGAGGGCTGTTGGTGCGAACGCAGTGCGCGTTGGTGAGAACAATCCGTGGGGACACCAGGGTCCCGCTGCAGATGAACACGCCACTGCCGATCTCGATCCGAACCGCCGCGTCGCGCGTCCAGTTGTCGAACTCGTCGACCCACGCACCCCGTCGCAGAACGACGTCGTCGGTTCCTCCCTGGATCGCCGCCTCAGCGGCTTCAGGGGGGGGGGGCTTCACCGATGCATCCAGCCAGCGTACCCGCAACCAATAGACCCAGAAGACGCCGACCCATTGCGCACCTCATCCGTTGTTCAGGTGGCGAGCATACCGCGGGATGGGACCGACCCACAACCGCGCCCGATCAGTTCGGCCCGGCACGCCAACAACGAGCTCGGCCCTGCTGGGATTGCGGACGCTCACGAGCCTTTGCAGCCTCGGCGCGCGCGTGTGAAAAGCGCGCGTGCCCTCGCTCCTCTACCGCCTCGGCAAGCCCGTCCTCTTCTCGCTCGACGCCGAGCGGGCCCATCACCTCGCGTTCGAAGGGCTTCGCGCGCTGGCTGCTATGCCGGGCGGCACCGCGATCATCCGCGCGAGCTGGGGTGCGCCGCATGACGCGCGCTCGGCGGTTCACGTCGCGGGCCTGCGCTTCCCAACGCCAGTCGGTCTAGCGGCGGGCTTCGACAAGGACGCGATCGGGGTCGATGCGCTGCTCGCGCTGGGATTCGGCTTCGTCGAGATCGGCACGGTCACCGCCCTCCCGCAGCCGGGCAACCCCAAGCCGCGCATGTTCCGGCTTCCGGACGATCGCGCGCTGATCAACCGGCTCGGCTTCAACAACGGCGGGGCGGTCGCAACGGCAGCGCGACTGAAGACCCGCGACAGGAGCCGCGGCATGGTCGGGGTCAACATCGGCAAGAGCAAGGTCGTCGCCGAAGAGGACGCGGCCAAGGACTACGAGACCAGCGCCGCGTTGCTGGCGCCGTTCTCTGACTATCTCGTGGTGAACGTGAGCTCGCCGAACACACCGGGGCTTCGGAACCTGCAAGCGGTCGAGAAGCTCGAGCCGATCCTCCGCGCGGTGCAGGCCGCGAGTGAACGTGCGTGTGAGGACAAAGAGCCACCGCCGCTGCTGGTGAAGATCGCACCCGATTTGAACGACGACGACATCGACGCGGTGGCCCAGCTCGCGGGCACGCTGTCGCTCGCGGGCATCGTCGCCACCAACACCACGATCGCGCGCACCGGCCTCACCGCGCCGGCACTGCACGTCGAGTCGCTGGGCGCTGGAGGCCTGAGCGGGGCGCCGCTGAGAGCGCGTGCGAACGAAGTGATGCGGCGCCTGCGTGAGAAGATCGGCGCGAACAAGATGCTGATCGGCGTGGGCGGCATCGAGACGGCAGACGACGCGCACGAGCGAATGCAGGCGGGCGCCGATCTGATCCAGCTCTACACGGGCTTCATCTACGGCGGCCCAACGACACCCAGCGACATCGCGCGAGGGCTGCTGCTGCAGCGGTCGTAGGAGCAGCTCACTCCTTCGGCGCTACCCACGCGGCGTAGGCCGTCTGCCCCAATCCCACCATCAGCGCGAGCGCGCCGACGGGGACCAACAGCACCCCGAATCCGGGATCGCCTTCGGGATGTCCGACCGCTCCGAGCCCAAAGCCCAGCGGCACCAGCACCGCCCCTATCCAAATCGACGTCGCAATCGCCCGCGCCCGCTCACCCAGCCACGGGATGGCGAGCTCGCCGTGCACGATGGCCAAGAGCGAGAGCCCCACGCCGTGCGCGTGCCCTAAGCGCAAGAGCGTGCGCGTCAGCTCGTCGTCGAGCACGGCGCTGACCTTCCAGCCATGGGCTGCTTCCAGCAACAGACCCGCGCAGGTCCAGCACAACAGCGAGGTCCAACCGAAGCGTCGGGCGCGCAGGACCTCGGCGGACGGTCGGTTCATGCCGACAGGATGGGGCATCGCCCTCTGCCACCGCCAGGCGCTTTCGGTTGACCCGCGCGCGGGGCTGACAGAGAGTCGCGGCCCATATGACCGACTCCACCGCGCGCGCCGTTCAGCTCGTCGAGGCCACCATCCAGAAGCTGGGCATCGACCCCGCCACCACCCGCATCCCCGGTGATGGCGAGACCGTCGCGTTCGCGCTCAAGCGCGGCAGCGCGCGGGTGATCGTCGCGGTGCACGGCAAAGGGGACGACGGCACGGTGCGGGTGGTGTCTCCCGTGGTGCGGATCCCCGCCGATGCGAGCAAGCACGCGGCGTTCTTTCGGCGCTTGCTCGATCTGAACGGTCGTGAAATCCAGGGCGCGGCGTTTGGACTCTTTGGCGACGACGCCGTGGTGATCGCCGAGCGCTCCGTGAAGGATCTTGACGCCTCCGAAGTAGAAGCTGCCATCCGAGGGGTGGGCCGGCTCGCCGATCGCTGGGACGACGCGCTCGCGACCGAGTTCGAGACCACTCGATCGTCGGACGGCCGTTCGCCCGACGGTCGCCCGTCCGATCCGTCGAGCTGATGCCGGAATGGGGCGGGCGCTCGCGCTGCTCGCGTGCACGCTGACGCTCTGTGCGTCGGGCATCGGTGCGTCGGGTATCGGAACGGCGCGCGCGTTCGGGGTCGAGCTCGACGCGGACGCCAGCTTTCAAGCCTATGAAGTGCGAGCGCGGGGCGCGACGGCGTTCGTCGCCCGAAGGCGCCTGGTCTCGACGGTGAGCTTGCGGTTGAGCGAGAGCCTCACCGAGCCGGACGCCGATGGTCGCCGTATCCGCTTCACCGCCGCAGGGCGACTGCGCCTCGAGCACGATTTTGGTCAGGACTGTCTGGTCGGGAGCGAGCTCTGTGTGCGTGCGACCGATCCGACGGATCTATCTGGGTGGCAGCCGCTCGCAGCGATCACTCGCCTGGATGTGCCCATGCTCTGGATCGACGTGAGCGGACTGCCCTACGACGGACAGGCGCGGGTCGGCCGAATGCTGGAGATCGATCCCACTGGGTTCCTTCGCATCGACGGCGGGCGCCTGCGGGTCTCGCCTTTCGACTTTCTCACCCTCGAGGCGAGCGGCGGGATGGTGGTGCGAAGAACCAGCCTCGCGGGGACCAGCACCTTCGATCCCCAAGGCTCGCTGCGTTTGGGACTGAGCCCCGAGGAGGCGCTCTACGCGCCGTTCGTCGCGCCCGCATCCGACACCTTCACGGTGCAAGGGAACGTGCGGGCGAGCGCGGGCGCCGTGCTCTCGGCGTCGCTCGGCGCGCGACAGACCTGGGATGGTGATGGCACGGTGCTGCGCCGCGCCTGGCTCGCGCTCGCCTCGCAGCCCGTGCCCATCTTGCGGCTGGAGGCCTCGGGTGTGCTCGATGTGTTGACGACCACCGTCGTCGACGCCGTGGCGCAGGGCGAGCTGAGCGAGGACGCGTGGAACCTGCGCCTCACGCTGGAGCACCACGTCCCGCGCTTCGATCCGGGCACCATCTGGGCGTGGTTCTACGCGGCGCCTATCCAAGAGCTCAGCGTCGGCGGTAGCTACCGATTCGGGAGTACGGAAGTGGAGCTCGGTGATCTCGAGCTCGGGGGATCCCTTCGCGGTCGTCACGCAGATCTCGGCGCCGACGCGCTCGGTCAAGGCCGGTCCGATCTCGACGCGGGCCTCGAAGCATGGCTGCGCACTCGGCTGTTTGGATTCGAGGTCTCGACATCGGGTTTCGTGTGGAGCGGCAACCTCGGACCGGTGTCGGGGGTGGGCCTCGATGTGTCCCGACGCTTCTTGGAAGAGCTGCTCTTCGAGCTGCACGTCTCGCTGTGGCACTTCGATGATCCCAACCGGCCCGAACTCTACGGGGTGGTGGTGAGCGAGGCGCTCGACGGTGTCATCCAACTAGGTCGAGAGACCGAGATCGTGCTCGAGCTCTCGCACGCGGGCAGCGACGCGTCGGGGCATCGGTTTCGCTTCATCGGCCTCTTGCGGGTGGAGACCTGGCGATGACCCGACTTCGAATCGCATTGGCGCTGGCGCTCACCCTCTTTGCGGTGCTGGGTTTACTCAGCTCGCTCGAAGCCCAGCGGGGTCGGGCGCGGCGCGGGGATCTGCCGTTGGGCGATCGAAGCGCGGGTCGCTCGGTCGTCATGTATCCCGCCGAGCACATCACCCTACGAATGGATCACAGCGCGCCTGCCCATCGCGCGCTGCCGTGCGTGCGCTGCCATTCGGCGGCGCCGAGCAGCGAGCGCTCCAGCGATTCTTTGATTCCCCCCGAGGCGAGCTGCAGCCCCTGCCACGATGACCGGCGGGACCGCGCCGTGCAGACGGCGGACACCTGCGGTTTCTGCCACGTGGGCTTCGAAGCGTCGTCGACCGCGGGCATGTCGGGGGTGGTGCCGCCCTCGGGTTTTGCGCGACCGAATCTGATCTTTTCGCACCGTGAGCATGTCGAGCGTGGACAGGAGTGCACCAGCTGCCATTCGGTCGACGGAGCACGCGTCGCCACCCGCGCGAGCTTGCCCACCATGCGCGAGTGCTTCGCCTGCCACGCGCCGCCGGCGTTGGGGTTGGCCGACGCGATTCGTCCGACGGCGCCGAGCGCGTGTGAGACCTGCCATATCAGCGACCCCGACGGCGTACTCACCACGACGTTCGACGCGGGCACCATGAACCCGCCGCGCTGGATGGCGGGGATGCACCACGACCACGAGTGGCTGGTGCGCCACCGCTGGGTGGGCGCGGACTCAGGACCCCTCTGCGCCGAGTGCCACCGGGAGAGCGACTGTGCCGACTGCCACGATGGTCGGATACGACCGCTGCGCGCGCATCCAGGGGATTTCCTCACCACCCACCCGGTGATGGCCCGCCGAGACGAGCCTCGGTGTTCGAGCTGTCACACGGTCGCGCAGTTCTGCACCGAGTGCCATGCACGGCTGGGCATCTCCCCGATGGCCGCGCCCGAAGTGCGCGCCCGATCTCGCTACCACCCGCCCGCCGCGGTGTGGACCTCGGGCCCCAACCTCCACGGGATCGAGGCGACACGGAGCATGACCAGCTGCGCGAGTTGTCACGCCGAAGACGACTGCGTGATCTGCCATGGCGCCCCCGGCATCGGCGGCGGCGTCAGCCCGCACCCCGCGGGCTTCTCGATGCGCTGCCGCACCGCGATCGAGACGAACGCGCGCGCGTGCGTGACGTGCCATGGAGACATCGAAGAGCTCGCGGGCCGCTGCAGCGGGTAGCATCCTCGCACCATCTCCCGCACACTCAGGGCCGTGATGAGGCGCTGGGCATCGCGGACCGTGTGGAGTGTGAGCGTCGGGGTGGCGCTCTCTGCGTGCTGCCTTCCCGCCGCGTCCTCCCGTCCCGACGTACCCATGGACGTGCCCGATGCGCCGATTCCCCGGGCTGATGTGCCTTGGGACGCGGGTTTCGACACGCCCGACGCCGCGCGGTGCGATGATCCGGGGCGCTCCGGCTATCCGTGCGGCGAACACGATGTGTGCGTCGATGGGCTGACGTGCCGAACCTCAGAGCCGCGCTGGCTGAACGACTACGGCATTCGGGTCGGCGAGCCTGATCCCGACGCGCCGGGGTTCTTTCGAGCGGCGGCGGTCCCGCGCGCGGAGGAAGCCGTCCCCCTCTCGCTGTTCTCCGGTTCGGTGTGTTCGGCGCCGTGCGACGTTCGCCTCGAGGCGATGGAGCGCCTGCGGACGGAGGAGTTCGACACCTGCGGCCCGTGCGCGGCGTGCGTCGCGCGCTCCGGCTATCCCGACGCGCTCCCGACGTGGGAGCTCTTGCGGGAGGAAGAGCGGGTATTCGGTGAACACACGGGGGTGTGCCGCGCCAATTGTGTGTTCAACCCGGCGACCCGCGGTCGGTGCGCGGCAGGCACGACCTGCGACCCCGCGACGCTGGTCTGCATCGAGGCCTGCGTGAGCGACGTGCAGTGTCAGGTCTCGCTCGAGCCGACGCGATCGGGCGGACGGGTGAGCGTCCTGGATCCCTCCCGAGGCACGTGCGACCTCGTGACCGGACGATGCGTGTCGGGTGGAGGATCGATGAGCGTGGGCCGACTGTGTGAGCATCGCGCCGACTGTTCGCTGATCAACGGCGTCTGTCTCGAGGGCGGCACCTGCGGGGAGGTCGGCTGCGGGGAAGAGGATCGAACGGGTGATTTTCTATGCGACGGCGCGCGCGGCGTGTGCCTCTACAGCGCACCCGACAGGGCTACGGTCTGCGTGCAGGGCTGTCAGACCGCCGCGCAATGCAACCCTGGCAACACGTGCGTGCCGACGTACTACGAGGCCGACGGTTCGCCCGGGCTGATCGACGGAAGGTTCACCGGAGTCTGTCGGCCCACGTGCGACGAGGTGCCGAGCGACCCGGACGGGGACGGACCCCTCGGGGAGGCCGACGATCGTTTGGTCGTTTGTGGCGTCGGGGAGCGCTGCGCTCAGGCCGCGGACGATGCGGCGAGGCCCGACCGCGACGGACGCTGTCGTCCGGTGTGCACGGGCGACGCGATGTGTCCTGGCGTTGCCGCGGGCGAGCGATGTGAGATCCCCGCCGGATCGACGGATGGATTCTGCGCTTACGACGGCCAGCGCTGTAGCGCGATGGCGCTGGATGCTGACTGCCACTTCGGCCAGCGCTGCGACCTGCTGGATGCCCCTGGCCCCGAAGGCCGTTGCGTCGATGGCTGCGCGAGCGATGTGGACTGTGGCGGGGGCCGCACGTGTGCCACCGATCGCGGCGTGTGCCGCCGCGCCTGTGACTCGGGGTGCGGAGAAGACGAGCGCTGCGAGCTCGGCCTGTGCGAGCAACGGACCGCCCCGTCAGGCGCGTGAGAGGGAGTTCGCGGGGACGAACACGTTGCGGTTTCGGAATGGCGGCGGCGACTCCAGCATCAGGCGTATCCGCATCGCGAAGCTGCGAGCGGGCAGCGCGAAGAACAGGGTCGGACACGTCACGGCGGCGAGCCAGCTGGGCAAGGGGACACCCGTCTCGTGACAGAGGCAGCTCACGGTCGCGGCGATGAGCGCCTCCAGCCAACCGCCGCTCTCGATGGGGGAGGCCACGAGCGTGAGCCGCTCCTCTTGGGAGGCGCGCCGAAACGCGTCGATGAACGCGTTGATCGCCAGCTGGTAGCCCTCGCCGAGATCACGCGCGCGTAGGAGTGTCTGGGCGGCGGTCACCCGAACATCTCCTCGACGAGCAGCCTCGAGCGCACCGATAGACGGTCCTCTGGATAGAACTGGACGACCACCTTCAATACCTGCTCCGCGGTGGTGAGACTCAAGTGGTCCGCGAGAAACCGAATGTCGCGCGCGTCCTCTTCGCTGCGGGCCGCCGCGCACTTCATCGCCAAGAGCGTCGGGGCGCTGGCGTGCGAGATGGTGACGTGGCTCAGCGTGCGCCACGCATCGATGCCCGCCCCTTCGGGGATGAACCCCTTGGCGGCATGGTTGAGCCAGTCGTCCGGGAGCGAGAGCTCGGCCGCGACCCGCGCGACGGCACCCCGCACCACCTGTGCGTTGGAGAACCACGCATCGACATCCTTCGTGCTCGGCCCTGCCTGATGAACGAGGCACATGACGGCTCCTCCGACGAGGAACACGTCAGCGTGCTCATCCATCGACGCTAGCTCGCCGTTGAGCCTCGCCAGCGCGTCTTCAATCTGCTCGCGGGTCAGGAGCACCGACGCAGTCTAGCCGACGGTACTCGCGCGGGGCGGCGATCTCAGTACAGGCCGGGAATCAGTCGGTAGGGCACCTGGGTGCGATAGACCGCGTACCGGGGATCCTCTCCGAGCACCCGCTCTTCGTCTTCGATGCGCGGCACGAGCGCGAGCGCCGTGATGAGCGCGAGGGCGAGCCCCGCCCACCACGCGTAGACCGCGCCGGTCAGCGCGACCAGCACGACCTCGAGCGCATACGCCGGATGGCGCACCACCCGATACGGGCCGCGGTCGCGCACCGTTCGCAGCGAAGCGAAGATGGCGAACGAGCGCCCGAGGAATGCCAGCGTGAGCGCCACCAGTACCGCGACGCAGAGGAATGGGATCGCTATCGCCTCCGGCCAGTCGCTGCCCGAGATGCGCCACGCGACGAGACCGGCGAGCGCCGACGGCAGCGCACGCAAGAGCTCACGGTTGCTGGTCGCGACCCGCACTGGAGCGCGCACGAGAAAGAGCACCCCCACCGTCGCGTTCACCAGCGACGCGCCGACGCGTGCTGTGAGCGGTGGTCCTTCCTGATGAAGAAACCCCAACACCGCCCAGCTGAGGCTCGACAGCCCGAGCAAGACATCGAGCGCCTTCTCGATGCGCCGCTCGCTCTCCGTTGGAGATGCGGCCCCTTCGACCATCACCGCCCGAACAGGCGGAACACCTTGCCGAGGACTTTGCCCAGCGTGGTTTCGGGGAGCTTCCACTCCTCGATGTCGCGGCCGCCGTACACCCCGAGATCCCGAAGTACCTCTTCGACGGGTCGCGACCTATCGAGCTTGATCGGCAGCGGCCGACCGGTGCGAGCGTTGATCGCCTCGACGGTCATCACCGTGTGCTCATCGAAGGCCAACCGGATCTGCACTCGGCCCTTGTCCCAGAGCGAGCGGTCCTCCACCAGGATCGAGCACAGGTATTCGTTCTTGGTGACGTCAGGGCTCTCTCCCTGAAAGAGGGGAACGTACACGCTGCCGAGGATGTCGGCGTCGAGCACCAACTCGCTCTCGCACGGCACGCGGGTGAAGCGCTTGGCGATCGGGGTGAACACCCGGCCTGCCACGCCGCGGCCCACGCTCATCGGCAGGATGTCGAGCAGCGTCGGGCTGTTCCCGTCGCCGATCTCCGCGGCGAGCATCGCGGCGCCGAGCGCCACCGCCTCGTCCGGGTTGATGCGCTTGCTGGGCTTTCGACCAAACAGCTTTGCAACCGCGGTCTGCACCGCGGGGATCCGGGTGGTGCCGCCCACCAGCACCACGTCGTCGATCGCCTTCGGATCGATCTTGGCAGCGAGCAGCACCTCCTGCGCTATCGCCACGCTGCGGTCCACCAGCGGTTTCATCAGCGCCTCGAATGCGTCCTTGGTGAGCGGCACCTTCAGCGATCGTTTCGGTGAGGCGGTGAGCTCGGGGATGGTGACCACCACCTCGTCATCTTCGGAGAGGCGGTGCTTGGCCTCTGCGGCAGCCTCACGCACCCGCGCTATCTGCTGGGGGTTCGGCTCGAGCTCGAAGCCCTCGATCCGCTGAAACTCGGTGAGCAGGTGCGAGGCCAACAGATCATCGAAGTCCTGGCCGCCGAGGAAGCTGTCGCCGCCCGTCGCGAGCACTTCGAGCCGCCCCTCGCTCACGTCCACGAGGCTGAAGTCGAACGTGCCGCCGCCGAAGTCCCACACCGCGATACGCGCGGCCTTCTCCTGCTTGTGCCCATAGGCGACGGCGGCCGCCGTCGGCTCGCTCACGATGCGGAACACCGCGAGCTTGGCCTGCGCCGCCGCGCGCCGAACGGCCTCGCGCTGAACCTCGGTGAAGTACGCAGGCACGGTGATGATCGCCGCGTCGACCTCGACCTTCAGCTGCTCCTTCACCGACTCACGCACATCATCCAGCACCCGCGCGGCGATGGTGTCCATGCTGATGACCCGCTCGTCGATCCGCGCGCCGAAGCGCTGCCCCTCGGCCTCCGCGAGGGGATACCCGAAGTGGCGCTGCAGCTCCGCGGCAAGCTCCGGCTTGAAGGTCCGGCCGATCAGCCGCTTGCTCCCGTACACGGTGCGGGTCGGATGCAGCACCTGGCGATCGGCGGCGCGCTGACCCACGTGGAAGGTCCCGTCGGGATCGAAGGTGATCATCGAGGGGATGGTGGTCTTGCCGTTCTTGCCGGTGATCACCTTGGCTTTCCCGTCGACCACGTACGCGGCGCAGGTGTTGGTGGTCCCAAGATCGATGCCGATCACGATGCCGGTGCGCTTCACGGGCAGGGCCTCGATCGCCACGTCGGGGGCGTCGTCGATGGCGCGGGGGCGGAGCGAGCGGCGAGGCGAGCGCGTCGCGGAGCTGCCGGCGGGCAGCGGCGGCGGCAACGCGCCCTTACGCGGCGGCGCCTTCTGCATGGCCTCGAGACTGGCAGCGTCGAGACCGAGCGCGACGAAGGTCACCTTCATCTTCTCGCCCGCGACGGCGTCGACCCGCGCGAGGGCGACCCGATAGAGCGCGCCTGAATCGTCGGCGATCTCGATGCGCACGTCATCGCCAGGGGCAGCGCACACGGAACTCGTCAGCGAAGCGCATTCGCCGGCGACGTCGGCGAGCAAGCCCTCGAACGTGGCGAGCTCGGAGGCGATGGACCAGGTGACGTTGAAGGGCGAGCTCAGGCGGGGGCTTTGCGACATGGCGATGACCCTACCCGAGAACCGGGCCGAGGCCGAAGGGCTTCCGCTCCCACGGAACGCGGGCGACACGTCACCCCGCGGAAGAGGTGCGGGCGTGTGGGTGCGAGAGCGCGGGCGCGGGAGGGCGCGGGGCGCGTGGTGGCCGGCGACCTTCGCCGCCGACCACCGACCTCGACTCAACGCGTCAGCAGCGCCAGCGCACCGATGACGTGATTCAGCACCGCCCGCGTCTCTGCATCCAGCGTCGCGTATCCCATCGCTTCGGCGACATCACACGCCGCCTCGACCTCCCGCGCGCTCCCCAGCGCCGTCAGAAGTCGCAGTCGACGATAGCCTCCGCGCACCCAGCCGCCTCCCCGCAATTCAGCGCGATGGCCGCTCCCGCACGACGCGCCTGACGCGCGAGATCTTTGGGCATCGCCGCCGGCCACGACGCCGGGCGGCTAGCCGAACGGTCTCGCTGCTCGCGACCCGCGACCCGCGACCCGCTACCCGCTTCCCGCGCGTCGCATCGAACGCCCCGCTCATCACGAACTCCCCGCCACCCATCGCACGCGTCGGATGACGAGCTCCGCCGAAGGCCATCACTAGGCGACCGGGCCACGACGGCCCGAAGGAGCCCTCGATGACCATCACGCATGTCGTCCGCCATTCGATTCTGATCGCCGCCCTCGCCGCGGGGCTACTGCCGCTCGCTTCGGCCTCGGCGCAAGCGACACCCGACGTCTCCCTCCGACTGAACGAGGCGCAGGACACGGAGGACGCAGAAGCGCTGTCCTCGCCGACACCCGCCCGCGCGGCGCACTTCGAGATCGCGGGGGGCCTCGCCGCGCTCGGAGGGACGGACACGGGCGGCGTCGCCCTCACGCTCGGAGGGCGCCTGCTGCTCGGGAGCTTCTCGGTACTCCGCCTCGATGTCGGCTACGGCTTGGTGGGCAACGATCACGAAGTCCAGGATCGTTGGTGGATCCTCCCAGGCTACGCCCTACTCATCCCGATCGACACCATGCGCCTGGAGATCGGGGCCTCGCTCGGCTTCGCGACGTCCTCGGGGTACCCCGACTTGGCCGCCTTCGGGGACGCGCCGTTCAATCCCCGCTGGGCGCTGCAGCTCGTCGGGGCAGCGCGCGGTCACGTCGCGCTCTGGTTCGATCTCGACGAGAGCAACGCGGCGTTCATCGAGCTCGCGGTGGGCACCCTCCACCTCGAGGGCAACGACGCCGGGGTGCGCCACGGCATCGACAACGCGACGGCCGCGGAGACCGTGTGGTGGACGCTCACGGTCGGCACTACCTTCGATGTCCTCTGAGCCGCGCCAGGACGGTGGCTCGATGGCTCGGCCCCGCACATCGCGTTACGCTCCGGCGCGCATGCCACCGAGCGAACGGCCGATCTCTCGGGTGGTCGAGGAGCCTCGGCTGCCGCGGGAGGCGATGCTGTTCTTCGTCTGCGCCCCGCCTGTCTTGGCGATGCTGTTCGATCCGCACTGCCTCAACACGCTCGACAACATCCTGCGCGCGTGGCTGGCGATCACGCTCTACAGCTGCGTGACGGGCGTCTTGGTGCACCACGCGTTCGAGTGGGTCGAGCGCCGCCTCTCACGCAGCCCCATCGCGCTTCGACTCCTCGCGCACCTGCTGACGACCGCGGTCGTGGTCACGCTCGCGACGTTCGCGCAGCACGGCTACGTGCACTTCATCTATCCGGAGATCGGCGACGACATCGCAGGCGTCGTCTGGAGAGCCCTGCTGGTCGGCATCGTGTACCTCTGGGTCGCGAGCTTCGTGGGCCACTTGCAGCGGCGCGCGGTCGAGGAGCGAATGAAGGCCCACCACGCTCGAACCGCGGCTCTCGAAGCGCGCCTGCACATGCTGCAGAGCCAGCTCCAGCCGCACTTCCTCTTCAACAGCCTGAACGTGTGCGCGGGCCTGGTGCACAGCGCGCCGGATGTCGCCGAGGCGACCATCGACAAGCTCTCCGCGTTCCTTCGCTACACCCTCGAGGCGTCCAAGGAGCCGCGGGTGCCGTTGGCCCGCGAGCTCGACGCGGTCTCCGCATACCTCGACATCCAGCGCGAGCGCTTCGGTGATCGCCTGCAGCACGAGATCACCGTCGAGGGCGTGCTCGACGACGCGCCGAGCGTGCCCCCGATGCTCCTTCAACCCCTGGTCGAGAACGCGCTCGTGCACGGCGTGAGCTCGGCGAAGGGCGGCTCGGTGCGCATCCACTGCCGGCGCACGCAGGGCGCGTACACCATCTCGATCGAAGACAGCGGCGGCGGCAGCAGCGCGCCCGGCACCGGCACCGGGCAGGAGAACGTGCGCGAGCGGCTGCATCTGCTCTACGGCGCGAACGGGCACCTCGACTGCCATTCGACGTCGAGCGGCGGCTACGTCGCGACCGTCTCGCTGCCGCTGCCAGCGACCCCGCACCACCCGCTCCAAGCGACGGTGAGCCCCGCATGAGGGTGATGATCGTCGACGACGAGTCCGTCGCGAGGCAGCGGCTCATGCGCCTCTTGAAGGACATCCCGAACACCTCTGTGGTCGGCGAGGCGGGCGACGCGCGCGAGGCGCTCGCGCTCCTGCCGTCGCTCGGACCTGATCTGATCTTGCTCGACGTCGAGATGCCGGGCGTGGACGGACTGACGCTCGCGGCGCTGCCGACGCTGCCCGCGGTGATCTTCGTGACTGCACACGCCGACCGCGCACTCCAGGCGTTCGAGGTCGGCGCCCACGACTACCTCGTGAAGCCCGTGAGCCTCGCGCGACTCACGAGCGCGCTCGACAAGGTCCGCGCGCGACTGCCGCGCGACCACGACCTCTCCAACGACACGCCCGAGCCAGACGAGTGGTGGCGACTGACGGTGACCGACGGGACCCTGCGGCGCTTCGTGGATGCCCGCGAAGTCCCCTGCTTCGTCGCGACGGACAAGTACGTGAGCTTCACCGCGCAAGGTCGCGAGCTCTTGCTGCGCGAGAGCCTCGACGCGCTCGAGGAGCGCCTCGGTCCCCACGGCTTTCTGCGGGCGCACCGCGGGGCCTTGGTGAGGCGCAGCGCCGTCGAGGCGTTCGATCAGAGGGAAGGCGGAACGCTCGTGTTGGTCGACGGCGAGCGGATCCCAGTGAGTCGCCGAGCGCTCCCCGTCATTCGGGCGGCGCTCGGCCTCACCTCGTAGTCAGGTCACTCCGCGGATCACTCTGCGGGCGGGATCGCGGCGGCCATCAGGATCTCGGGCGCCTCATCCGCCAGCACCGCCTGCATCATCGGGGCACCGAGCGTCGCGCCGCTCAGGATGGTCTCGCATAGCGACCCGAAATCGAAGCCCGAGCCCTCGGCGATCTTGGGCAGGAGCGAGGTGGGGGTCATCCCGGGCAAGGTATTGACCTCGAGCACGTACTCGTTCTCGCCTTCGGTCACGAGCAGATCGACGCGTGTCGCGCCGCGGCAACCCAAGGCGCGATGCGCGCGCTCGGCGAGGTTCAACACACCCCGATAGCGCGTCGGCGCCAGCCGAGCAGGGAAGTGGTACTCGCTCTGACCCGCCTGGTACTTGCTCTTGTAGTCGTAGAACTTCCCCTTGGGGGTGATCTCGATCGCGCCGAGCGCGCGGCCGTCGAGCACCGCGACGGTGATCTCGCGACCCGCGACGAAGCGCTCGACCAACACCGATCTGTCGAAGCGCGCGGCGTCGTCGACGGCGACCTTGAGCTGCGCCATGTCGTTCGCCCGCGCACTACCGACGCTCGACCCAGCGCGGCGGGGCTTCACGAAGACGGGGAAGCCGAAGCTGCCGTGCGCCTCCTCCAAGTGTCTGAGCGCCTCATCACCATCGAGCCCCGAGCACTCGAGGGTGTAGTAGGGCGCGGTGGGCACGTTGTAGAGGCGGAAGAGCTCCTTGGACTTGAGCTTGTCCATGGCCAGCGCGCTCGCGAGTACGCCCGAGCCCGTGTAGGGGATCCCCATCATCTCGAGCATCCCTTGGATGCAGCCGTCCTCGCCGTAGCTGCCGTGCAGGGCGAGGAAGGCGACGTCGATGGGTGTCTGGCGCAGGACCTGATCGACGTCGCGGTCGACGTAGATGCGGACCACGTCGTGGCCGCGGGCCTCGAGCGCGCTCGCCACGGCCTCACCGGTCTTGAGCGAGATCTCGCGCTCCGGGCCTATGCCGCCGAGGAGGACTCCGATGCGCTTGCCGCTGAGCTTGTCGTCTTGGTTCGTCATGATGCGTTCCTTCCGAGCGTCGAGACTCCGTGGGGAGCCAGGACTGGACCATCGATAAGCTGCGAGATTCCTGAGTTTGCCGGAGCTTCTCGTGTCTGGTGGGACACGCCTGTGAGGAACAGAGGGCCGAGGCAACCACCACCGGATACGCCGCTGGGATCGGGTCGGTCAACATTTCGGCGAGCGGGCTATCACGAGCCCACGAACTGAAGGACCGGATAGTCGAAGGCGCCGCCGTTCCGCGAGATGAGCAGCACCCGCACCACGTCGGTGCGGCCCACGTGCAGGGCCGAGAGCGCTTGCGACGGCATGAAGACCAGATCGGCCCACTCTTCACCGCTCGCGTGGTGGCAGCGCACCGTCATGCGGTTCTGCACGCCCGCAGGGTACGAGCGACGTCGGGCCTCGCTGGACGCCACGATGTCGATCTCGCCCGCGTGTCCTATCGCGCACTCCTGGGTGGTGCCGATGAGCGACGGGTCCGACTCGATGGCCCGAAGATCGAACGCGGCGGGTACGGTGCCGCCGCCGCTCGCGCTGCTCGTCGGTACCGACTCTGGTGAGGGCCCGAGCGAGCGCACGAAGTCGACGACGGGGTAGTCGAAGAAACCACTGTCCGCGGTGCGGATGCGGAGCGCGACCCGGTTGCCCGGGAGCACGTCGGTCGCGTGCGCCGCGTCGGTCGCGGTGAACTCGACGTCGGCCCAACTCTCGCCCGTCGGCGCGGTGCAGCGGACGCTCATGCGCTGGGTCGCACCCGGATCGTAGGGCGAGCCCTCAGCTGGCTCCATCGAGGTGCCCGCGCCGTACTCGATAGCCTCGAGGCGCAGCGCCGCGACCACGTCGCAGATCACCTCGGTGTCCAAGTGCACCCCGGGCTGCACCCGCACCATCCGCAGATCGAAGCCGGCCTCCGCGCTGCCCTCGCCGTCGTTGTGCAGCGCCGGCTCGGCTTCGGCGAGCGACTCGCCCACCTCGACCTCGGGCGTACCCGCGCCGGATGGCCGGCGCTCGGTGTCCGTGTTGATGAAGGGGTTGACGCAGCAACCGGCAGCCGTGCCCGCCAAGGCGACGCTGGCCAACAGCATGACGGGCGAGAGCGGGCGAACCATCGGCGCGGGCCTACGTCGACTGAGAGATCCGGTCAACCGCCTCAGGTCTGCTGGTAGGTCGCCGACGACACGCGACAGCGCTCACACAAGAACGCGTAGTAGACGCCCTCGCCCGGCTCTGGGAAGTCTTCGACGCCGACCTGAGCCACGAAGAGCATCCGCTCTTTGCAACCGGGGCACGCTGGATACGCAGGATCCCCTACCCACCCCGGAAGCCCGCCGACGTGCGAGTGATGATCCGCGGTCATCCAGCTCACACCCTCCATCGCGCCGCGCGCAGGGCCCAGCCAGAGCTGCTGCCTTGGGAGGAAGGGGCCATCCCGTTCGGGAGCGTCAGCGGAGTCCGTCGTGCTCGCCTCGGACCAGGCCCACGTCCCATCGGTCGCTGTCTCGAAGAAGATCTCCAGGCCGTACGCGTGACATCCCTCGCAGACGGGATGGCTCAGCCGCGTGCCCGCGAGCCCGAGTGGACCGAGCTCTGGAGCGCGCAAGTCGAGCGTGCACAGGACCGAGAGCCGGCGCTGGCACAAACGACACGCGACGTCGCTGTCTCAGACCACCTCGACCGCACTTCTCGACACGGCCTCGGGCGCCAACACGAGCGCACGGCACGCAGATCGGTAGAGCTGTCGCACCCGTCCTCCCTCGTCGAAGGACCAGCCTGCCGACTCGCTGTAGCGGTGGACGGGAATGTAGAGGTCCGACTTCCAGGCAGGCGGAGACTCCCGCCACGCGGCGAGCTTCGCGACCGCATCGAGGTGGCGACTCCACGCGAGCGCGGCCAACGCGTGACTACGGATGCTGCGAGCCTGGTAGCGGGCGTCCGCGAGTCGGACCAGCGTGGCGACCACCGACTCCGACGCATCGCGAAAGGCCTCGCCCGGGTACGGATCGCGTGCCGCGAGCATCGCCTCCTGCAACGCCGTCAGGTCCGTGTCGGTGAAGCAAGCGAGGCAGTTGGCGATCTCCCTGCTTGCGTCCGAGTCGGCACGCAGCAGCGCGATGGCGTGCTCGATCATGCGGGCGCACTGGCTCGGGTGGAGAGACGCGTACACCTCGCCCCGCGGGCGCGGATACGGCAGGTAGTTCCGCAGCGGATCGTACGCAGGACCCTCATGGATGATTCGCAGCACCTCGACGGGATAGCTCACCCCAGCGGCGATCGACGTCCACGCGGTTCTCGCGGATGAAGCGCTCACGCTCCTCGCGCGCCCGCCCATGCACGCAAGGCATGCAGTAGCCGCCGGTGCGCTCGGCGGGAAGCACCCATCACGACGGGCTACGTCGGCTCGCCTACGAGGTCAACGTGAGAGGCGGGCTGCCCCGCGGCGCTCGGTCAAGGTCGGACGTCGAAGCCGACGCTCACGGCGCACGCTGCGAGGCGGTGGTCGAAGCACACGAAGACCCGTCCTCTGGGTCGGTCGCGAACCGCCACCAATGCGGCCGCCAGCTGCAAAGCGTCGCCCGCCCGCAGAGGTTGGGTACGGAGAAGGACCCGAGCCTTGGAGCGCACCTCTTCACTCGGCTGAACTTCAAAGGAGCCGCGTTCCAATCGGGCCAGCCGATCTTCAGCTTCGGTGAGGGCGGCCACGTCGATGAGCTCGTCTCTCAGCAGTCGTGCGAGGCTGCTCGTGATCTCTACGCGGGAGCCCCACCACACGATGCGTGTCCCCGTCGCCCGCTGGATCGCTCGGGCTCGCTTGCTGGAGGTCTGCTCGATCACCAGGAGGGTAAGGCCACTCGCATCCCAGAACGCAGGCGGTCGAACAGTCGGCGCGTGCGACGTCTTCGTTGGCACGTCAGCGCGCTTCGTCGCGGTCGGACGTGAGCGCATCGAGGAGCGCGTCGCCGATCGGCGCCGCCTTCTTGCCCCGGCGTCGTCGCGGCAGGGGCTCCGATGACTCGGGCGCCTTCACCAGCCCCTCGGCCACCAGACCGGCCAGTCCCGCACCGAGATCGTCCTGGCCGGTGTAAGCGATGATCCGCGCCACCGGCTTGTCGCGGTCCAGCACGATGACGTCCCTCCCCCGCCGCACCCCTTGTAGGTAAGCGCTGAGCTGATCCCGCAACTGCCCGATCGTTATCGCCTGGGGCTTCATCTTGGCGAAGATAGCCAAGTTGGTGACCCGCGACAATCCGAGGGCAGCGACCAGCGCGCGGCCTGGCCGGCGGCCCGAAGCAAGGCGGTTGCCCAGCGAGCGACGCAGCGGCACGCTCGCCGGCCCTCATGACCGAAGCGCGCTTCATCGTCGGCATCGATCTGGGCACCACGCACACCGTGGTCGCCTGCGTCCCGCTCAGCGAGCCCGGCGCCAAGCCGCGCATCTTCCCGATGGATCAGCTCATCGCGCCTGGCGAGATCGCCGCGCGGCCTGTGCTCCAATCGCTGCGCTACCACCCCGCGGTGGGTGAACTGGCGGACAGCGCGCTCACGTTGCCTTGGACGGATCACTTGCTCGAGGGTGAGCCTGGTCCCCGCGCCGTCGGCGAGCTCGCGCATCGTCTCGGGAGCCAAGTGCCTGGCCGCATGGTGGTCTCCGCGAAGAGCTGGCTCTCGCACGCCGCCGTCGATCGCACGGCCGCGATTCTTCCTTGGGGCGCGCCCGACGGTGTCGCCAAGGTCTCGCCGGTGATGGCGAGCGCGAGCTACTTGGCGCACGTGCGGAGCGCCTGGGACCACGCGCATCCCCGCGATCTCCTCGCGGACCAAGAGGTCGTACTCACCATCCCCGCGAGCTTCGACGAGGGAGCGCGCGCGCTCACGCTGCAAGCCGCGCAGCTCGCGGGGATCCCCCGCGCGCGCTTGCTCGAGGAGCCCCAGGCCGCGTTCTACAGCTGGCTCTCGGCGCAGACGGATCTCGCTGCCGCGACGAGCGGCGTGCGCCTCGCGCTCGTGGTCGACGTAGGCGGCGGCACGACCGATCTCACGTTCATTCGTGTCGAGATCCGTGAGAGCGGCCCGCGGGTCACCCGCATCGCGGTCGGCGATCACCTGATGCTCGGCGGCGACAACATGGATCTCTTGTTGGCGCACCAGGCCGAGCAGCAGCTGGGCGGCAAGCTAGGTCCCGCGCGCTTCAGCCAGCTCTTGGCGCAAGCGCGCGCTGCGAAGGAGACCCTGCTCGGGGACGCGCCGCCTGACACTGCGCGCCTGTCGGTGCTCGGGAGCGGCAGCAAGCTCATCGGCGGCACGCTCGCCACCGAGCTCAGTCGCAGCGAAGTCGAGGGACACATCGTCGAGGGCTTCCTGCCGCGCGTAGGCGTGGACGCCGAGGTGCAGCGGCGGAGCGCGGCCATCGTCGAGTTCGGTCTTCCGTACGTCGCCGACGCCGCGATCACCCGGCACGTGGCGGCCTTCGTGCGACGCCATCAAGACGTCGCCAAGGAAGGCCTCGCGCTGTCCGAAGGCGCGCTCGCGCTCCCCGACGCGGTGCTCTTGAACGGCGGGGTGTTCCGCGGCCGTCTGTTGAGCCAGCGCATGACCGATGTGCTCTCGGATTGGCGTCGCGAGAGCGTCCGGGTGCTCGAGAACCATGCGCCCGAGCTCGCGGTCGCGCTCGGTGCGGTCGCGTACGGCCTGTCACGGCGCGGCGTCGGGATGCGCATCGGGGGCGGCTCGGCGCGAAGCTATTTCCTTCTGCTCGGCAACGACGACGCGAGCGGCCCCCCCCCGAGCGGCCAAGGCTTGTGTCTCTTACCGCGCGGCGCCGAAGAGGGTGAGCCCGTCGAGATCAAGGAGCGCACCTTTGCGTTGAAGCTCGGTCAGCCCGTGCGCTTTCGCTTGGCCTCGAGCATCGGTGAAGCCGCGTACGTGCGAGCCGGTGAATTGGTCGACGTCGATCCCGAGCTCTTCCGCGCGCTGCCACCGATCGCCGCGGTGCTCGACGACGAGCGCGGCGATAGGCCCACCGAAGGGCGCCCATCGCTCGTTCCGCGCGCGGCGACCGCCGCCCAAGACGTGCGGGTTCACTTGAGCACCGAGCTCACGGAGATCGGCACACTCGAGGTGAGCTGCATCGCGGATGACGACCCGCAGAAGCGCTGGAAGCTCGAGCTCGCGCTGCGCGGCGGGAACACTGAGGCCGAGAGCGCCCAGCGCATCGCCCGCGTCGCGCCGCGCTTCAAGGAGGCCAAAGAGCGGATCGAAGCCGTCTTCGGCAAGAGCGACGCCGCCGCCGAGGGCCGCTCCATCAAGACGCTACGCACCGATCTGGAGAAGGTGCTCGGCGATCGCCACGGCTGGACCGTGCCCGTGCTGCGCGAGCTCTGGAGCGCGCTCTACGCGGGCTTGAAGCGTCGGCGTCGCAGCGCGGATCACGAGCGGGTGTGGCTGAACCTCGTGGGCTTCTCACTGCGTCCCGGCTACGGCTATCCCCTGGATGAGTGGCGCGTCGCGCGCATCGCAGAGATCTACGACCAAGGGGTGCAGTTCGCGCCCGAAGCCCAGGTGTGGGCCGAGTGGTGGACACTGTTTCGCCGCATCGCGGGCGGGCTCGATGGCGCCGCGCAGAAGACGATCCTCGCATCGCTCGACTACTATCTACACCCGCCCACGGCGCGTCCGCGGCAGCGTCCGTCTGGACCCAAAGCGCAGGGCTATGACGACATGGTGCGCCTCGCGGCGTCGCTCGAGCGGGTGAGCGCCGAGGACAAAGCAAAGATCGGGGGCTGGCTCATCGAGCGCCTCGACAAGCACGGCGAGGGCCCCAGCTCGTGGTGGGCCGTCGGCCGCATCGGCGCGCGCGTGCCCTTCTATGGGAGCGCCCACGAGGTGGTGCCGAAAGCCCAGATGGAGCCATGGCTCGAGAAGGTGCTCGCGCTCGACTGGCGCAAGCTCGAACCCGCGGCGTTCGCGGCCGTGCAGCTCGCCCGGCGCAGCGGCGACCGCACCCGCGACATCGACGAGGCGCTCCGGACACGCGTGCTCGACCGGCTGCGAAGGGCGTCCGCCGCCGAGATCTGGATACGCATGGTCGCCGAGGTCGCGGTGCTCGCGGAGAGCGAGCAGCGCCGGGTATTGGGCGAGGCCCTGCCGCCTGGATTGGTGTTGATCGATGAGTGATGCGGTGAGCGGCGAAGATGTGAAGCGTGTCGCGGTGATCGGAACCGGACAGCTGGGTCGACTGATCGGCGGCGGGTTGATCGCGAATGGGGTCGAGGTCTTGCCTATCCAGCGCACGACGCGGCCCGCGCTGCGAGCCGAACGCCTCAGCGCTGCACATCGAGTGTTGGTCGCGGTGGGCGAAGACGATCTGGAGAGCGTCCTGAGCACGCTCCCGGCGCACCTGCGCGAACGACACACCTGGCTCCTTCAGAACGAGCTCCTCCCGCCGGCGTGGACCGCACACCAGATCACCGCTCCGACGGTGCTGGTGGTCTGGGCCGAGAAGAAGAAGGGCAAGCCCGTCGCCGAAGTGCAGAAGACACTCGTCGCAGGCCCCGATCGCGACCTCGTGATCAGAGCACTGGATTCCGTCGACGTGCGCGCCGAGCCGATCGAGGACGCCGCCCTCCCGCAAGCGCTGGTCGACAAGAACCTCTACATCCTGGTCTCGAACCTCGCAGGCCTCCGCGTCGGAGGCACCGTCGCAGCGCTGAAAGGCGATCATCGCGTGTTCGCGTCGCAGCTCGCCGAAGAGATCCTCGGCATCGAAGCCGCGCGCCTGCACACCGAGCTCGCACCAGCCCCTTTCCTCGAGCGCCTCTTCGCTGCGTTCGCCGCCGACCCCAGCCACGGCTGCCGCGGCCGCACCGCGGAAGCACGCCTCGCGCGACTTCGGGCCCACGCCCGACGCGAGAACATCGCGACACCGATCCTCGACTCGCTCTGATCCTTCGACGGTCAGAAGTGGAACGACTCGCCGTCCACCACCGCGGTGCCACCGATCAAATCGATGTCGACCAAGCCGTCCCCGTCGCCTTCCTCGGGTGCGTGGTCGAGCAAGTAGCGATGTCCGGTGCAGCGGGTCGGCCCGTCGTACGCAGGCGTGTGGTCGCTCTCGCACGCAACGCGCGTCTCGCAGTAGGCCCTCAGCGTACCGTACTCCGCGAGGTCCCGGTGGCGGAACGTCAGGGTGCATCGGGTGCGATCCCTATCCCGCCACATCCGCATCTCACCGGACGGCATCGACAAGATCCGCTCCTCCAACGCGGAGCTCTCTCCCGCCCGAATCGCGTGCAGCGCGAAGGTGCCGAGCAGCGCCGAGCCGAGTGCGAGGATCACGGTGAACGCGATGCGCGTCCGCCACGGTCGCCCGCCGCTACCGAGCAGCACCTCCTGCTCCAGCGCCACCACCCGCGCCTCGGCCCGCCACGAGGCCCAAGAAGATTCGAGAGTGCATCGCAGCGAAGGCTACCCTCGATGGCGCGCGAGGAACCGACGACGTTCTGCATGTTCATGTTGGGTTGATCTGTGCCCGTCGCGATCACCGCAATCTCGAGCTCCCCGTCGCCATGAGCGGGCCGTCTTCCTCACGACGGCTCTCCATGAGCCACAGGTTCACCGGAGTGGCGCGCGTGCCATGCGAGGTCCGATCGACGGATCGGCATCGTCGATTCGACCCGCAGCATCCCGGACCACGCGTTCGACCGATCACCACACGCCCTCGCTCGACGATCAGAGGGCTCTGGATGGTTCTCGCCGCGGCGATGCTCGCGTGCTCGACCCCCTCGGGACGTCCCGACGCTCCGATAGGGTCGGACGCTGCGCCGCTCGATGCACCCGCCATGGATGACGTCGGGACCGACGATCCAGATGGAGGCGATCCAGATGGTGGCGATCCCGATGCGGGCGAGCTCGACGCGGGGTCGTTCGACGCGCCGCTCGCCGTCGACGCCCCTGCTCGCGATGCGGGTCGCGACGCACCGCTCGACGCGGGCCCACCGAGTGTGGTGGGCACCTACCGCGTCTGGGTGTGGAACGTCGCGGGCAACCTCATCCACAGCGGCGACACCGACACCGGCCTCATCGACGCGGCGGCTTCGTCGATCGTGACCCGCGACGCAGATTTCGTGGCCTTCGACGAGCTCTGCCGGAGCCAGTACCGGGCGCTTCAAGACGCGCTGATCGCCCGCGGATGGCCCGCAGACGACACGAACTTCGCCCGCTTCTCCGCGAGTCGACCGGGCGGCACAACCATCTGCAACGGCACCGAGTACGGCAACGCGATCTTCAGCCGACGACCGCTCGGCGCCGCCGAGCAGTTCACGCTCCCGACCGATGGTTCCGCGGAGGACCGCACCATGCTCTGCGCGCCGCTGGCCTCCCGGTCGCACCTGCGCTTCTGCACCACCCACATCTCGACCTCGAACGCGCGCGCCGCCGACGGTGTCGCGCACAACATCCGCCAGCTCCGCGCCGTGCTCGATCATCTCGAGGACTACTCGGCCGCGGGAGACACCGTGCTGATCGGCGGCGACTTCAACGCGCACCAACTATGCGCGCCAAGAGTTTTCGTGCCGGTCACCAGATTGCGCTTGAGTGGGATCGGGTTCCTAGGGAATCCTCGCGACCGGATGGCGTAGGACGCCTCGCGAGGAAGCAATGGCGAAGCCCAAAGCATGGCGAGAAGGTGCGGTAGGAGAGCCCGCGTTCGCGAGCGACTTCGAGATCGAGCAGCGCGCCGTGCTGCAGTGGACCGACATCCAGTCGAACCACAACAAGTACTACGCGGTCGAGCTTCATCGGGGGACGGGGAAAAGCAAAGGCCAGCCCTACCGGGTCTTCACCCACTACGGGCGCACGGACGATCTCGAGACCAACCCCAACGCGGGCGCGCGTGAGTCGCGCTACTTCGACGACGGGGCCAGCGCGGGGTCGACCTACCAGCAGATCTACCGAGAGAAGACCGCCAAGGGCTACAAGGAGGTCTCGCTCGCCTCCAGCAAGATCGGCTCGCGCAAGGCGCGGGGACAAGCGAGCGGCGCCGTCGATCAGAAGACGCTGGAGCGCATGGAGAGCAAGGGCGTGGACGGAGAAGGCGTCGATGGAGTAGGGGAAGCGAAGCCGAAGGCGCCGCCGAAGTCCGTGTTGCCCGACGTGGTGCAGAGCTTGGTCCGCATGCTCTTCGACGAGGCGACCAACGCGCTGACCTCGACGGTCGCCGCGAAGATCACTGCGAACGGCATCGAGACCCCGCTCGGCGTCCTGACCATCGGGCAGATCGAGAAGGGCGAGGCGATCCTCAAGGACCTCTACGATCACTTCCAAAAGAAGAAGAAGAGCCAGAGCAAGATGGAAGCGCTCTCCGGCGACTTCTACAGCACCATCCCGCACCGCATCGGTCGCACCCGAGACGCCGTGCAGGCCGCGACCATCTCGTCGCTCGCCGACTTCGAGGTGAAGCAAGAGACCCTCCAGCTGATGAAAGACATGCTGAAGGTGAACGGCGAGGCGGGGAGCGTGCTCTTCGACGACGCCATCGACGCCAAGTACCAAGCGCTCGCCTGCCACGTTCAGCCTGTCGACCCGTCGAGCGACGCGTTCGAGCACATCCGCAAGTACGTCGAGGGCTCCCAGATCAAGTCCAAGAGCATCCGGGTCAAGCGCGTGTACACGCTCTTCCGGCCGCCGGAGCACGAGGCGTTCGAGCGGAAGGTCGGCAACGAGCGCCTCCTCTTCCACGGCTCGCGGATCAAGAACTGGATGGGCATCCTCTCGCGCGGGATCCTCTTGCCCAAGATCGTGGTGAGCCTCGGGGTGAACCGCACCGACGCGGGCTGGCTCGGCAACGGCCTCTACTTCGGCGACGCGGCGTGCACGAGCTCGTTCTACACCACGCCCGCGCGCGACAAGCAGACCCGGGTGCTCGGGCTCGCGACCGTCGCGCTGGGCAAGCAGGCCGAGTTCAAGAAGATCACCTACGGCATGAACGAGGCGCCCGCAGGCTTCGACTCCACCTGGGGTGTGCGGCACAAGGCGAGCGCCCGCTCCGAGTTCGCGGACGACGAGTTCGTCGTCTACCGCACCACCCAACAGCGCCTGGACTACCTGGTGGAATTCACCGCGTAACCCTCACGAGGTCTCTGCCATGCACGTCAAAGTGGTCCTCTGCGACATCAACCCCAAGGTGATCGCCGCCTTCCGTCAGAGCTTCGAGGAGAACGACGAGGTCGACATCGTCCACGGATCGATGCTCGATCAGACGACGAGCGCGTGGGTCTCGCCGACCAACTCCGCGGGACGCATGGACGGCGGCCTCGACCTCGTCATCAAGAACTACCTCGGTGGTGGCATCGAGAGGAAGGTCCAGGCAGCGATCAAAGCGCGGCACCACGGCGTGATGCCGGTGGGCTTCGCGGTCTGCGTGCCCACCGAGCGGGTGCACCCCGGCTACCTCATCTCGACGCCGACCATGGTGGGATCGTCCGAGGACATCGGCGCCACCATGAATGTCGCGCTCGCGTGCGCCGCCGCGTTCCAGGCAGTCCATCTGCAGAACGCGGAATCCCCGGGAAGCATCCGCTCGGTGGTGCTGCCCGGCCTCGGCGCGCAGACCGGACGGGTGCCGCCCGAGATCTGCGCTGACTTGATGTGGACCGCGTACGACCTGTTCCGCGAGCACGCGTTCGCGAGCTTCGAGGACGTGCGCAAGGCGCTCGAGGCGATCCTCGGCGACCTCGGCCCGACCTCGACGCAGTACAAGCAGAAGAGCGCGAGCGGCCTTGGTGCGCTCGGCATCACCCCGAACAAGCCGACCCTCGGCGGTCACCAGCAGTTCGAGGACTTCGATGACGAAGAGGACGACGAAGACTTCGACGACGAGAGCAACTGAGGGGTGATTCCCACGCTGCGATTGCGGAAGGGCGACGCCCTCGCCGTGCTCTCGGTCGAGCCGACGGGCGAAGACGCGTGGCTCATCCGCGTAGCGCGCGGCGCGTCGAACGCGCTGGGGACGCTCTCGACGGGCGAGGTCTTCGGCCCGTTCGCCACACCCGATCTCGCGGCGCGTTTCACCGAGGTCGAGCAGCGCCTGCGCGCCGAGGGTTACGACGACGGGTACGCCTCCGAGCTGATCGCGCGCCTCGCGATCCCAGGTGCTGCCCGCGCGCGTGCCGCCATCAGCCTCGGTTGGCGCGGACAGCACGCTGCCATCCCCTCGCTCCTCACCGCCGCCGAGAGCAGCAAGGATGAGATCGGCTCGGTGCTCGAGGGCCTCACGCGGCTGGTCTCCGGCACAAATCCTCACGACCCACGCCTGCTCGAGCTCGCGCGCAAGTACGCGGAGCGCAAGCTGCTCTCGCGTCGCCGCAGCGGCGTCGAGCTCTTGTTCGCGTTGGGGGACGATGAGGGCGTCGCCAAGGCGAGGAGCGCGGCGTTGGCGCGGCTGCCCGCCGAGTTCGGCGCGGCGCTCGATCAGGTGGATCGGCAGAGCACCCAGCGCAGCGTCGCCGAGCCGCTGATGGCGCAGATGGCCGAGCTCCCGATCGAGCGACGCGGCGTGGTGCTCGACGCGCTCTACGAGATGAACGAGCCGCTCACGGTCGCGCTGTGCCGCGCCCAGCTCCAGGCGATGTGCGATGCGAAGCGCCCCGCGCGCGTCGAGCTCCCCCACGTCCTTCGCTACACCAAGAGCGTCTTCAAGCGCGCCATGCTTCGCTGCGATGCCCCGACGTTCGGTGAGGTGGTGCACGCGTTCGACGTGGCCCGACAACGCACGAAGGGGAAGACCGCGAAGCTCAAGTCGGGCCTGGACGGCGTCGAACGCCAGGTGCGCGTCTTCTCTCCGCCGACCCAGCGCTGGATGGTGCGCGCCGCGCTCCGTCACCTTCGCAAGCTCGCGCGCTACCGCCCGGAGCAGTACGCGGCCCACGCGTCGGAGCTGATCATTCGCTACACCGAGGCGGACCTCGCAGCGTTCTCCAAGTCCGTCGTCGTGCACGTGCTGCTTCGTGGTGCGAGCGAGCGCCACACGATCTCGCGGGGGCTCGAGGTCCGCTGGAAGAACGCGACGATGGCCAAGGCGGCGCCCGCGCCCCGCGAAGAGCTCCACCCCGAGCTCTGGGATCGGACACCGAGCGCATACGTGCGCTGTTTGAGCGGCCTCTCCGAGCAGGTCGTGTCGTTCGGCCTTCAGGGCGTGAAGCGCTACCCCGAGGTGCTCGAGGCGATCGAGGCCCGCGCGCTCGCCGCGCTCATGACGTCCGCGCACCCCGAGGTCGTGGCGCTCGCGCGCACCGAGATCCGCCGGCGATTCGTTCCGTCCGAGCCCGACGTCCCGCTGATGATCGCGCTGCTCGATGGGGGCGGCGCGAGCACCGCGCTCGGCTTGGAGCTGGCGCGTCGCTCCCCCTCCGCGTGGTTCGTCAGCCCGAAGACGGCGCTCCGCGTCCTCTTGCGACACGACGCGGAGGCGCGCTCCGGGCTCGCGTCGGTCCTCACGGACGCGCTCCGGTTCGAGCACCAATCGATGAAAGCCGCGCTCGCCGCCGCGTTCCTCGAGCACGTCCGCAGCGTGGTCGAACCTCGCGCGACGGCCGGGGTGAGCGCCGAGGACCCCGAGATCGTCCGGATGCACGCGCTGCTCGATTTGCTCTCGGATGCGCTGAGCAAGCAGCTGGAAGGGCTCGTCGGTGGCAGCGAAGCGCTCGCGTGGACCGCGCTCGATGGCGTCGAGGGACCCGACGTGCCGCCCTACCGCCTCCTCGGCGCGGTGAGGTTGGCGCTCCGAGCGGACGCTGCTGCATCACTTCCCGAGCCGCGCCTGGTACGCCTCGCAAGCGAGCCTCGGATCCGGGTGCGCCACGCCGCACACGAGATGATCTCGCACCGCCCGCCGTCGCTGCCGCTACTCCTACTGCTGACGGAGAGCCCGCACCTCGACACCCGCGCCTTGGCCTGTGGGCGCATCGATGACCTGGAGCCAGACGCGATCGGCCTCGAAGGTCTCACCGCGTTGATCGACGCGACGTTCGCGGATGTGCAGGACTACGGACGCACGCTGCTGCTCGCGCACCCGAACGCCTTCGATGCGGGCGAGCTCTTGTTCCGCCTCGCCGAGAGCCCTCACCCGGCGATGCGCCGTTTCGCCCTCGAGCTGGCCGAGGCGCACCTGCGGCATGGCCTCGTGCCGCTCATGCGCATCGAGCCGTTCGCCCGCGCGGTCCTGCTCGACGTGCGCCCGGAGCGCGCGGTGAAGCGGCGCCTGCTCGAGCTGCTCGTCACCCGAGGCCTCGAGAGCGAGGACCAAGCGGCGTTGGTCGCCACGCTGCTCTCGTCGCTGGTCCGCACCCACGTGCTGTCCGACTTCGATCGGGTGCTCTCGGCCCTGGCCCGCGTGGTCGCCGCCTACCCTGCCATCCCGTCCGCGCTCGTGAGCGAGGCGAGCCCATGAGGATGGAGCTCCGCTACGCCGCACGCAGCGGCTTCTTCGGCGGCGCGCTCGCGGAAGGCGCCTTGGGCTTGGCGACCAACGTGCTGCGCGAGCCGGTCTTTTTCGACGGCGATCTGTTGCGCCCCGAAATGATGCGTCGGGGACTTCAGGGCCTCGGCGACGTGCTGCGAAGCGATCTGAAGTGGCGGCCCCGCGAGCGCTCGGCGTTCCGTGCGTGGCTCGAAGCAGAGGACCGCCGCTTCGTCGCCTCGTTGGGGATGAAGAGCGCGGACGCGCGCGCCGCGATGCTGGAGCTCGACGGGCAGCTCGCGGTGCTGGACGAGAAGCGCCTCGTGCGCCGAGCTGGCTTCGAGAAGGCCCGCGCCAAGTACCTCGAGTTCGCGCTACTCGATGAGACCGAGCTTCAGCAGATCCTCGATCCAGTCATCACGGTGCACCCCGACGAGATCTCGTTCGAGGCCTTCTCCCGCGATCAGTCGAGCTACGCCCGTCTCGGGGTGCGCTACGACCTCTTCGAGACGGTGCGCTCGTTCACCTGCGGCACAACCAACATCGACTTCTCACGAGGCCTCTCGGCGCACGTCGCGCGGCTGCGGAGCTACCGTCGCTCACGCTTCTCGATCGCGCCCTCGGGCGTCGAGTTCGCGAGCGCGCGGCCCTTCGACGAACAGCGAGTCGCACGCGAGAAGCGCATCGAGCTGCCGCCCAAGTGGATGGCGGGCTTTCTCCAAGTGCACGGCTTGATGGCGATGGGGCTCACCCGCCTGCGCTTGATGCCCATCGATGTCCACTCGCTCGTGCGCAAGCTGATGACCCGCAAAGCGAAGGAGTCGCCGCGCGCGCTGCGCTGGGTGCTCGAGCCGAACAGACCAGTGAAGATCGTGATCGAACCTTGGGAGACGGTGCTCACGTGCTCGCCCGAGAGCGTGTTCACCGGCGCCAAAGCGCTCACCGTGCGGACCTGGGGTCGCGACAGACTCCGCACCCTCGGCGAGCTCTTGCCCATCACCAGCCACATCGACGTGTTCTTGGCGGGCACCGGCCTGCCGAGCGTGTGGTGTTTGGACCTGGGACAAGAGGCGACGTTCACCCTCGCGCTCTCCGGCTGGACCGACAACGACTGGGTCGAAGGGCCGGCGCGATTCGATCTGCTGGGGCGTCGCGTCGCCGTCTCGAGCGCGGAGCTCGGCGCGCTCTACACGAAGCTGAGGGACGATCGGAAAGGCACCGACGAGCAGCTCGCGCTGGCTACGGGGCTACCGTTGGACAAAGTGCGGAGCGGGCTCTCGGTCCTCTGTCAGAGCGGTCGCGCGATGATCGATCTGTCACGAGGCCTCTATCGGCATCGCGATCTCTTGCTCGAACCGTTCGATCCGTCGCGCGCTTCGGCGCTGGTGAAGAAGGCAGAGCTCGCGAGCGATCCCCGCGCCGAGGAAGCCGAGGCCCTCTTCGTCGCCGGGGAAGCGCGCATCATCGCGAGGCGGCCTTTCTCGGGCGGTCACAAGCTCTCGGGCAACGTGAAGCACGGCGCGAGCCGAGCGCGTCCCCAGATCGTCGTCGATCTCGACGGCAAGATCGTCGAAGCGTCGTGCACCTGCCACGACGCGCAGAAGCACGGGCTCACCAAGGGTCCGTGTGTCCACATGCTCGCGTTGAGGCGAGCGCACGAAGATCGCGCGGCGAAGGAGGCCGCTCAGGGATGATGTCGAGGATCGAAGAAGGAGTACGACGTTCGGGCGTGCGCCCTGATGTCGGAGCTGTCGTGTCGTTCGCATCCCGAACGATCGAGGGCTTCGATGTCGGCCTGGCCATTCGTGAGGCGTTACGCCTCGCAGGCTCACGCGCTTCCCATCCGTCACGGGCCCGATCGGCACACGCGGCCGACGACCCTGCGCGCCCGCCACTGGTTGGGGACCTTCGGTCCCCGCGGGCTTACGCAGGGTCGCCGGCCGCTATAGTGGACCGCTCCCGTCCGAAGGCTCTACGCAGGCCGCGCCTGGCGTCGTTCTCCTTCTTCGTTCCTCGAACCTCTCATGGATCCTCGCAGCGAACAGCGGAACGAGAGGAGACGTCGTGACGGACGACCCCTCCTCGAAGCTGAAGAAGGCGCTCCTCGCGCTCCCCGACGCGGTGGTGGGCGAGCGCATGCGCTCGCTCGGGCTGTGGCCGAAAGACGAGCCGCTACCAGTTGATCCCATCGACGAGATCACGCTCCGCAGCAAGCTAGAGAACGATCGACTGCGGCTCCTCGCCCAGGCCCAGGGCGCAGAGAAGCCAGAGGCGGCCTTGCGCAAGGAGCGCATTCGCCGCCTCAAGGAGAGCCAGAAGCGGCGCTCCCTGAAGAAGCTCGAGCGGCTCGCGGCACAGAAGCAGCGCGCCGAAGCCTGGCGCGAGGAGCGACGCCTCCGCATCGTGCACGCGGGCGAGGGCGTCAGCGCTGGGCTCGAAGGAAAAGCCACCGACGAAGCGCAGCTGACCACGCGGGGTCTACCGATCCTGCGCGACGCGACCGAGCTCGCCGACGCCCTCGGCATCACGCTGTCTCGCCTGCGCTGGCTCACCTACCACCGCCGCGGCGTCACGGTCGTGCACTACCACCGCTTCGGGATCCCCAAGAAGACGGGTGGTATCCGATCCATCTCGGCGCCCAAACGAGACCTGAAGGCGGCCCAAGCATGGGTGTTCGAGCACGTGATGAAGCCGCTGCCGATCCCCGAGCCCGCGCACGGCTTCGTCACGGGTCGCTCGATCCTCACCAACGCCCTTCCTCACGTGGGCAAGCGGGTGGTGTGCAACCTCGACGTCGAAGGCTTCTTTCCCACGGTGGGCTTTCGCCGAGTCAAAGGGGTGTTCAGCAAGCTCGGCTACGGTGAGCAGGTCGCCACCGTGCTGGCGCTCCTGACCACCGAGCCGCCGCGCCTCCCCGCGTCGCTCGACGGCCGGCGCTATTGGATAGCGCTCGGCGACAGAGCGCTCCCTCAAGGCGCGTGCACCAGCCCCGCGATCACCAACTTCGTGTGCCGAAGGCTCGACGCGCGCTTGAGCGGCTTGGCCCGCCACTTCGGCTTTGCCTACACCCGCTACGCCGACGACCTCACGTTCTCCGGCGATGATCGTGCGAACGTCGGCAAGCTCCTCGGTTGCGTCCGCAAAGTGCTCGAGAGCGAGGGCTTCACCGAGCACGAGGACAAGACCCGGATCATGGGCCGAGGTCGCCGCCAAGAGGTGACCGGCGTGGTGGTGAACGACAAGCCCGCCTTGGCCCGCGACGAGCGCCGCGAGCTCCGCGCCCTCCTCCACAACTGCGCGCGTCACGGGTGGAGCAGCCAGAACCGTGGCGCTCACCCCGACTTCCCCGCGTACCTCCGAGGGCGGGTCTCGTTCGCGTGCATGATCTCTCCGAGCTCGGGCCCGACGCTCTGGCCGGCGCTGGAGAGCGCGCTGGCGCGCGGCTGACGTCAGCGGTCGATCGAGCGCGCCAGCTCGGTCAGCTCGCTCGATCGCTCGACGTCGGCCACCCAATCGCAGGGGAGGTTCTCGACGCCCACCCGCGCACCGACCAGCGCGCCCGCGAGCGTGGCGATCGAGTCGCTGTCGCCCGGGGTGTTCGCTCCCTCGAGGATGGCTGCCCGCGGATCGCCCGGGTGGCGCGCGAACACGTAGACCGCGGCCGCGATGGCCTCGTGCGCGGCCCAGCCGCGGTTGCGATCGAGGGAGACCTCGGGGCCTACGCCGCTCTCTGCCTCGTCCAGCGCCTGCGCCATCATCTGCGCGGTGCGAGGACTCTGACGACACGCGGCGGCGATCATCTCGCTGATCACCACGCCATCGGTGTCGCCGCGGACGATGCGCGCCACGCCCACCGCCATCGCCGCCGACGCCGCGAGCGCTATCGGATCGCGATGGGTGAGCTTGCTGTGCGCGACCGACCACGCCTCGGCGCGAGAGAGATCATCCGAGTAGAGAAGGCCGAACGGATATGCCCGCATCACGGAGCCGCATCCCCCTGCGCTCGCGCCGCCGGCGTCCTGCCAACGCGTTCCTCGCGCCAAGGCCCGACACCCCGACATGCACGCATTGCCTGGCGCCCGGTGTCCTCCTTGCGGATGCTCCGACCACTGCACGAAGTGCTCGGCCATCCGCCGCATCGTCGCGTCGAGATCCATCTCGGCGGCTCGCCCCTCGAGCAGCGACACCAACACCGCCTCTGCCATCTGGGTGTCGTCGGTGTACGGGGCGAAGCGACCGGAAGGACGATCCCAATAGAGCTCGAAGCCCGTCACGCCATCGGGTCCATAGCGGCGATGGATCTCGCTCATGCCGAGGAATTCGGTCGGATGCCCCATCGCGTCGCCGATGGCCGCCGCGAGCACGCAACCCACATTCATCGCGCCGCGGGGCGTGAGCCGGGCCCGTGGTACCGGGGTGGGCAACGGATCGGATAGCGGCGCGGCATCCGACGCCGAATCGGACAGAGCGTCCGACGAACCTTCGTCGGAGCGCGCGGCCTCCACTAGAGGGAGCTCGCCCAATAGGTCCAGCTGCTTGCGCTTGGTCTCGTCCGCCATGCACGCGAGGAGAGCCCGTTCTCGATGCCGGTGGCAAGCCCGATGCGCGGCGGCAGGCGACGTCCCCCGGGCGCAGTCGTACCCTAAAGCGGATGACCACCGCCACCCCCAGCGCCGCCGTCCAATACCTCGCGTCTCGCCCCTGCCGGCTCTGCGCCGGAACGGAGTTCAGCGACTTTCAGTCGCTCGGCTTCGTGCACGTCGAGGGGTCATCCCATCACTACTTCGAGACCCTGATCTGCCGCACGTGCAAGAAGACGGATCTCTTCGCGTCGCTGAGCGAGATCGAGCGCAAGAACCCCCACACCGTGCTGCGTGTCCCCGCGACGCCCCCGGTCCGGTGAGCGGACCCAGCCGCGATGTCACCCTCGCGCTGACGAAGCGGACGCGATGACGCCGCTCGCGCGATGGCCGAGCGCGGTCGATCAGTGCAGCGCGGAGATCGCGGCGCGTGCACCGCGGTGACGGCGGTCGATGCTGAGCGCGCGCTCGAAGCAGCGGCGCGCAGAGGGAACGTCGCCGCCGGCGGCGTAGCGCTCCCCGAGGAGCACCAAGTTGGCGGGATAGGTCGGATGCAGGCGCACCAGTCGTCGCGCGTAGAGCACCGCGTTCGCGTGGTCGTCGCGATCGGCGCTGACCAGCGACAGCCCGACGATCGCGCGCGCGTTCTCGGGGTCGAGCGCCAGGACCTCGCGGTAGGCCTCCTCGGAGTCGTCCAGGCGGGCGCGGGAGCGAGCGCGGAACGCCTCGGCCAGCAGTCGATCGATGCGGCGACGCGTCGTGCGGCGGCCGCCCGGGTCGATGATGGGCTCGACCCCGAGGCGAACGAGATCGAACTCGGCGTCGGTACCTTCGATCGGCTCGTCGGCGCCGAGCGGGAGGTGCACACCGGGCGCGGACGGTGTCGGGGGCGGGGCCGCCGCCTCGACCGCTCCCTCGATGACCGCTCCCTCGACGACCGCGGGATCGACCGCGGGCTCGACCATGGGATCGGCGACCACGGGATCGACCATCAGCGCGGAGTCCGTCGTCGGAGCCGTCGCCGCGGGCCCTTCCACGCTCGGGACGGCGCCGACCGCCACCGGCGCGATGGGATCGCCGACCGGCGACGTGATGATCGGGACACTGGTGACCGTGGGCTCGATCGGCTGTTGCATCCAGTACCAGCCCGCCGCGCCGGCGCCAACGAGCAGCACGAGCGCCGCGGAGGCGAACAGCGGCCAGCGTGAGCGACGCTGCGGGATCGGCACAGCCGCAGGGTGGTCATGGCTCGGCGCGGACGCGGCGTACGGCGCCATCCTCAAGATCGGGGTCGCCTCCGCGGCCAGCTCCGTCGTGCCCACCTCGATCTCGCCCGTCGGCACCTCAGGGGCCGCCTTGTGTTCGAACGCGATCGCGAAGTCGCTCGTCTCGTCGGAACGGGAGGCCAGATGCGGGAGCAGGATGCCGGCGTCGGTCGGCTCGCCCGCGATCGGCGGCTCGCTCGCGTGAAGACCGCGGAGCTCGGGCACTTCGATGCCCAAGTCGGTCGCCTCGCCCGCGATCGGTAGAGGCTCCGCATCGGGAGCGGTCTCGGGAGCGAGCGTCTCGGGAGCTGGAGGCCGCACCGTGGCAGGCGCCGAGAGCTCATCGATCGACGCATCCGAGGCTGCGGGCGACGGATGACCCA
>Ga0105047_10001036_pt1 | contig 49092 bp, 41 predicted proteins | sample MAT04_FD_78384 | JGI IMG/M metagenome (GOLD analysis project Ga0105047, IMG submission 78384) | Freshwater microbial communities from Lake Fryxell liftoff mats and glacier meltwater in Antarctica - MAT-04 (megahit assembly) | ecosystem: Environmental > Aquatic > Freshwater > Ice > Liftoff...
CGCAATCACCACTCGGTTGGAATGCGTGCAATTTCGAACTGGAACACCGGCTACCCGAACATGCGGGGCGGCATCACGCCGCGCGCTGCGACCATCGCCGAGTTGTTACGCGCGCATGGATACGCAACGTACGCTGCCGGCAAGTGGCACCTCGCTCCAATGGAGGAAACGTCGGCGGCTGGCCCACATCACAACTGGCCCCTACAAAAGGGCTTTGATCGCTTCTACGGATTTCTGCAGGGCGAGACCGACCAGTTCCACCCCGAACTCACGCACGACAACCATCACATCGATTCGCCCGCGCGCGAGGACTATCACATCAGCGAAGACATCGTCGATCAGAGTTGCGGCTGGGTTCGCGACCTCGTCTCGGTGCGACCTGATCGACCTTTCTTCCTTTACCTCGCGTTCGGAGCAATGCACGCACCTCACCAAGCTCCCAACGATTACCTTGCGCGCTGGCGTGGCAAATTCGACGAGGGCTACGACGTACTGCGCGAGCGTTGGTTCCAGAGACAACTGGAAATGCGAATCATCCCGCCCGGTACCACGATGGCACCACCCAACCCGGGCGTGCCGCCGTGGGACGATCTCACACCGAACCAGAAGCAATTCTCGTGTCGGCTGCAAGAAGCGTATGCGGCGATGCTCGAACACACCGACGCGCAGATCGGGCGTCTGGTCACGTTCCTCGAGCAAACTGGTCAGCTCGACAACACGTTGTTGATGGTGCTCAGCGATAACGGCGCAAGCCGCGAGGGCGGCCCGTTTGGGGTGATGGACGAATTCAGTTTCTTCAACGGAATGTGGGAGAACATCGACGAGCTTGTCGAGCATCGGCTCGACGACATCGGCACCGAGCGGTCGCACAGCAATTACCCTTGGGGTTGGGCGCAAGCTGGTAATAGCCCGCTGCGTTGGTACAAGCAGAACACCTACGGCGGCGGCGTACGCGATCCACTCGTCGTGCACTGGCCAGCAGGGATGGCGGCGCGCGGCGAAGTGCGTACGCAGTTCTGCCATGCCGTCGACCTCGCTGCAACTGTGCTGCACATCACCGAGGCCCCGACGCCGGGAACGGTGGCTGGCGTCGAGCAGATTCCGATGCACGGCCGAACATTGCAACCCACGTTCGACGATGCTTGTGCGCCCGCGCAACGACCGGTGCAGTACTTCGAGCAGATGGGCCATCGCGGCATTTGGGCCGACGGTTGGAAAGCGACCACGTACCACGAAGCAGGCCACCCCTACGACGACGAGGAGTGGGAACTGTTTCACCTCGACGACGACTTCTCGGAGTGCCACAACCTGGCGACGGAGCAGCCGGAGAAGCTGCGCGAAATGATCGATTTGTGGTGGAGCCAGGCGGGCGAGATGGGTGTGCTGCCACTCGACGACCGCACGATCGAACTGTTTGGTGGCGCGCCCCGACCTGGCACACCACACGCGAGAAGTCGATACGACTACCTGGCGCCGATCTCGCATATCCCATCCGACGTCTGCCCACCGCTCGGCGGCCGGCCTTGGACGCTAACGATCGCTGTCGTGGTTAAGGACACGGTCATCGGCGAGCAGAAAGTGGAAGGAGTGCTCTACGCCCGCGGCAGCCACAACGTCGGCCACACCTTCTTCATCAAGGACGGGCACCTCCAGTTCGACTACAACGCTCTCGGTACGCACTTCCGCGCGACCGCTCCCCTTACGCTCGCTGCCGGCCATCACACGCTCACAGCTCGCTTCGAGCGCGCCGAGTCAGCAGGAAGGATCGTGATCGGGGCCGACGGCGCCGACCTCGGTTCCGTCGCCATTCCCAAGCTGGTACGCATGCTCGGCTCGACTGGGCTCGACATCGGTCGCGATGCCTTGTCGACAGTGGTTTCTGACTACGAAGGCCCGTTCGATTTCACGGGAACTATCGAGCGTGCTTCCTTCGACATACACAGCCGACGCGATCGCGCCGACGTACTGGCACAAGCCAACACCGAGCTAGCACGGGAGTAACCAATGCCGTCAGACAATCAAACACTCGACTCACTACAGCGCCGGATGAAGGCGATGCATTCGCTGTATCGCCAAGCGGTGGCGACGATGGATATCGAGCATGTCAACCACTTCGAGCGCGAGGGTGTGCTGCCGATTGCGTTCTGCTTGTTCCACATCACCAACATGATCGATGCCTCGTTCATGCTGATGACCGGCGTTCCTCCGATTTGGAACGACGAGTGGCAAGCACGCGTCGGAATGACGATCAACGACCATGGCAAACACAAGACAGTCGACGAGATGGTGTACCAACGCATCGGCGATTACGAAGCGTTTCAGGATTACATGCGTGCGGTGTTCGAACGCACGGAAGCATGGCTCGAGCAACTCGACCCGGCTGAGCTCACCAGGGTGGTGATTCCCCGCCCATTCCCGCCACAAATTGCGACCACCTACAGCGCCCGCGTTGCAGGGCCGGAGGGCATCACGCTGCTCGACGCGACTGAGTGCTGGATCTACCAGCACGGACTCCGCCACATGGGCGAGATCGAATTAGCCCGCGGTTTAGTCGGCCTCGGTGGAATGACGTCCTAGTCGACGAGCTGTACGGCCGAGCTAGGACGCGACTCGTTCGAGCGGCAGGTGCAGCCGCTTCCAAACATTGACCAATGCATCGGCGAGCGCGCTGGTCAGCGCGGCGTCATGATGCGGTGTCGGCGTGATGCGCAGCCGCTCTGTGCCCCTATGCACCGTCGGGTAATTGATCGGCTGGATGTAGATGCCGTAGTCGGCGAGCAGCAGATCGGTCGCTTCCTTGCACTTGTCGGGGTCGCCGACGAAAACCGGCACGATGTGTGTGTCGTTGTGCATCACGGGAAGCCCGGCGGCACCGAGTACTTGCTTCACGCGACGAACGTTTGCCTGGTGTCGTTCGCGCTCAGCATCACTGACCTTGAGATGACGCACGGCTGCTGTGGCTGCGGCACAAATTGCTGGCGGCAACGCAGTCGTAAAGATGAAGCCGGGTGCGTAACCGCGTAGGGCATCGATGACGACGGCATCAGCCGCGATGTACCCGCCGAGACACCCGAATGCTTTGGCGAGCGTTCCCTCCACCACGTTGACCCGGCTCATCGCACCCTGCTGCGCCGCCATGCCAGCGCCGCGCGGACCGTACAGACCGACGGCGTGCACTTCGTCGGCGTAGGTCATCGCGCCGTAGCGATCCGCCAGGTCGCAGATGTGACCCACAGGAGCGACATCACCGTCCATCGAGTACAAGGTTTCGAACACGATGAGCTTTGGGCAGTTGGGATCAGCCGCGGCAAGCAACTGCTCGAGATGTTCCATGTCGTTGTGGCGGAAGATCTGCTTGCTCGCGCCGGATTGCCGGACACCTTCGATCATTGAGTTGTGATTCATTGCGTCGCAGAAGATGACGCAATTCGGCATCAGCTTGCCCAATGTCGAGATTCCGGTTTCGTTTGAGACGTAGCCGGAAGTGAACACAAGGGCGGCCGCCTTGCCGTGAAGGTCCGCCAGCTCGCTTTCCAGTTGGACGATCGGGTGGTGCGAGCCCGCAATGTTGCGGGTGCCACCGGCACCTGTCCCCATGCGGCTGGCAGTCGTCGTCATCGCCGCGATGACGTCGGGGTGTTGCCCCATTCCGAGGTAGTCGTTGGAACACCAGACAACCACAGGGCGCGGCCCGGCAGGCGAATGCCATATGGCGTGCGGGAAGTTCCCAGCGCGGCGTTCAAGATCGGCAAATACCCGGTAACGGCGCTCGTCTCGCAGCTTGTCCAGCGCGTCCGTGAAAAAGACGTCGTATTCCATGGGGGTTACCAATTGGGGTTTCCTCGGCACACCGGGCGCAGACCGATCAGCACAGGACGACGTTATCGCTCGTCCGAGGCGGCGGGCACATCGGCCCGAGCCATCTCAACCATCTCAGACACGGCATGTCAACCGATTCATTCACACGATGTATGTTGCACGGACACGTCCTGGTCACACGACCTTGCGTAATCTGCAGTTCCCGTCCAACACCAACCAAGGGGAGAAAAATGAGAGTGCGTTTCAACTCGAGCCGCCGGCTCGCTAGTGCAGTCGTGGTCGGGGCTTTGTTGCTCGTGGCCTGCGGCGACGACGAGAAGACAGAATCGACGGCCGCTCCGGCCACCGACGCAGTCGACACCACCACCGGTGGAGGCGATACAACGGTAGCTCCCGAGGAAGACCCGCTAGCGGCGCTGTTTGCGGAGTGCCTCGACAACGGTGCGAAGGTCAACCTGATCGCCCTTCCTGACGAATGGGCCAACTACAAGGGCGTTCTCGCGTCATTCGGCGAGAAGTACCCCGGTGTCGAGTATCCGGTGCAGAACCCGAACGCTTCCTCGCAGGAAGAACTTGACGCTATCGTCAACCTCGCTGGCCAGGACGATATGCCTGATGCCATCGACGTCAGCCCCGCCAAGGCCATCATTGCGGCCGACCAGGGTCTGTGGCAGCCATACGAGCCGACGACCATCGGCGAAGTACCGAGCAACATGAAGGATCCCGATGGCAACTGGGTGTCGGCGTACTACGGCATCATGTCGATAGGCACCAACACCACCATCGTGCCCAATGCTCCGACGAGCTTCGCCGACCTGGCCAAGCCGGAGTACGAGGGTTTGGTGGCGCTCAACGGCGACCCGCGTGAGTCGGGTTCGGCGCTGGCAGCTGTCATGGCCGCATCGATCGCCAACGGTGGTTCCCCCGACGACATCATGCCCGGCATTCAGTTCTTCGCAGACCTGAAGGCCTCCGGCAACCTGATCCCGACCGAGGTCACGCAGGCCACGGTCATCTCGGGTGAGACACCGATTGCGCTCGACTGGAGCTACAACTACCCGGGCTTGGCTGCTGCAGTCGCAGACGCCGGTTTCACGATTGAAATCAACTTCCCGACCGACGCCGCTTACGGTGCGCCGTACGCGCAAGGCGTTGTTGCCGGTTCACCACACCAGGCTTGCGCCAAGCTGTGGGTCGAGCACATCCTCTCCGACGAGGCTGCACTCGCTTATCTGCAAGGTGGCGGTATGCCGGCTCGTTACGCAGCTGTCGATGCCGCTGGCCTGATCAGCGAAGCCGATAAGGCAAACCTGCCCCCGGCCGACCTGCTCGAGAACGTCGTGTTCCTCACACCGGAGCAGAGTGCTGCAGCCAACGAGCTGCTTCTGGCCAACTGGGGCCCGATGGTTGCTGACGTCTAAAGGCTGAAGCATTGTCCAATACGGTTGAAGATCCGATTGCTGGGGGAGTTCTCATTGAGGACTCCCCCAGCGCCAAGGTCCCGGCGGTGTCGCGCTTGCGACGCCACCGGGCTTGGCTCGGATTGTTGCCCTTCTTTGCCTTCCTGTTCATCTTTCTCTTACTGCCGACGCTCGGGGTGATCCGCAAAGCGTTCTTGGCCAACGACGACACGTACACCACCAAGGGTTTCACCACCGCGATCAGCCAAGAGGGCGCTGCGTTCTGGAACTCGCTCAAGATCTCGCTGATCACTGCGATCCTTGGCGTGATCTTCGGTACCGCCCTCGCTTACGCGGCCGCGACTGCCAAACGACCCAAGTGGCTGCGCTCGCTCGTCTCCGCCTTTAGCGGCGTTGCCGCCAACATGGGCGGAATCATTCTTGCCTTTCTGTTCTTGACACTGCTCGGCCGCCAAGGACTCGGCACCAAGATCCTCACCGACAACGGGTGGAACCCCTACAAATCGTGGTTCAGCATCAACGACTTCTCCGGTGTTGTGTTGGTCTACATGTATTTCCAGATTCCGTTGATGGTGCTGGTCACGCTGCCAGCCATCGACGGCCTGAAGACCTCCTGGCGCGAGGCATCGGCCAACCTCGGTGGCACCACTCTCACGTATTGGCGCCGAGTTGGGCTGCCGGTACTGGCGCCATCAATGCTTGGTGGCTTCCTGTTGCTCTTCGCCAATGCCTATAGCGCGTACGCCACGGCCTACGCACTCAACACGCAGTCGAACCTGGTCCCGATCAAGATCAGTTTCTTTTTGCAGGGCGACGTGACCGGTCGTTCGCCAGTGCCGTTCGCGCTGGCGACCTGGATGATCTTGTTCATGGCCGTCTCGATGGGCGGCTACTTAGTGCTACGTAAGCGAGCGGAAAGGTGGCAGCAATCAGCAGTCGCTTAAAGGCCTATCTCGGCCGCATCGGGCCGTCGCTGGTGTTGCTTGCAGCAGCAGTGTTCTTTATCGCGCCGATTCTCTCGACTGCTCGGGCTGCATTCCACAAGGTCCCGACGATCTTGCTTGATCGCCACACATGGTTCAAGAAGTGGTCGCTTGAAGGTGTCCGTCGGGCCCTTGACGAGCCGTTCTTCTGGCCAACGCTGTCGTTGAGTCTGAAACTGGCCCTCGTCACCGTGCTGATCACGATGATGCTGCTGGTCCCGACCGCGCTCTTCGTGCACTTGCGGCTTCCGAGGGCCCGCGCCTTGGTCGAGTTCCTCACGGTGCTGCCATATGTCGTTCCGCCGATCGCGCTGGTCGCTGGCGTGGCCGCATTCTTTCGACCGAACGCTCGCTGGTTCCTGAACAGCGATTTCGCGCTCGCGCCGTTCTATGTGGTGATGGCGATGCCATTCACTTATCGCGCGATCGATGCTGGCATCAAGGCGATCGACGTGCGAACGTTGGTCGACGCGTCGCGCAGTCTCGGCGGAAGCTGGGCAACAACGCTGCGCAAGGCACTACTGCCGAACATGGCTTCCAGCTTGCTGTCGTCGGCATTCCTGACAGCGACAGTCGTGCTCGGCGAGTTCACCATCGCTTCCACCCTGGCGAAGAACACGTTCGCCACGTTCAGTTTCGAGTACTTCAGCCGCGATGCTCAAGGTGGTGTTGGGTTGGCGCTCTTCACTCTCTTGGCGACGACTGCGCTGCTTGGAATGATGACCCTGCTGACCCGCTCGAAGAGCCGCAAGGCTGCGACCGTGACCCGTTTCTAGTGACAGGAATTTGTCTTTAATGAGTGCACTCACATTCGAAGCTGTCCGCAAGACTTTCGGCTCTAACGTCGCGCTGGAAGGCTTCGACCTGAACCTGCACCAGGGCGAGCTCGTTACGTTGCTCGGCCCTAGTGGTTGCGGCAAGACGACCGGGTTGCGTATCGCCGCAGGGTTCGAGCGTGCTGACAGCGGCCGGATTCTGGTTGAGGGCGCCGACATCAGCAAGATGCCGCCGCACAAACGCAACATGGGAATGGTGTTCCAGAGCTACAGCCTGTTCCCCAATCTCACCGTCACCGGCAACGTCGAGTACGGGTTGCGTACCCGGCGCATCGAGAAGGCCGAGCGCGACCGACGAGTTGCGGAGGTTCTCGAGCTTGTTCAACTCACGGCGCTCGGTAGTCGCTACGCGCACCAGTTGTCGGGTGGGCAGCAGCAGCGTGTGGCACTAGCTCGCGCGTTAGCAGTTCGACCGCGAGTGTTGCTGCTCGACGAACCGCTCAGCGCGCTCGATGCGAAGGTGCGCACGACCCTGCGCGACGAGATCCGCCGCATCCAAACCGAAGTCGGAATCACCACCTTGTTCGTGACCCACGATCAGGAGGAAGCGCTCGCTATCAGCGATCGCATCTGCGTGATGTCGAACGGTCAGATCGAGCAACTTGGAACTCCCACCGAGGTGTATCGCAAGCCAGCCACTGCGTTCGTCGCTCGCTTTGTGGGCACAATGAACGTGCTGCCCGCGACGATCAGCGGAGCGACCGAGGCGAACGTGAACGGAACCCGCATCGCCGTGCCGAACGCCAAAGGCATGGGGAAGGGTTCAGAGATCTCGCTACTCGTACGCCCTGAAGACCTGACGCTCGCCACCGACGGTCTTGCAGGCACCGTCACGTCGATCACCTTCCAAGGCGCCAGCACGCTCGTCGGGGTTCGGCTCGACGTGATCGACCAGTTGGTGAGCATCGATGTCGGCCAGGGCGGCGCCGACTCGTTGACGCTCGGCGATCGCGTTGGCGTTGGGGTCAATGGATCCAACGCCGTATGCGAGCCCACTCACTGAGCTTGCGCGCGTAGTCGATGGCGTGTGGCAGGGAGTTCGTAAACGCCTGACCAGTCCACGCGATGTCGAACGCGGTGCCGTGGTCCACTGAAGTACGAACGATCGGCAAACCGAGCGTGACATTGACTGCGCTGTCGAAGGCCAGCAACTTCATCGGCGCATGCCCCTGGTCGTGGTACATGCACACAATTGCGTCGTAACGACCGCGGTGAACGGCTTGATAGAAGACAGTGTCGGCCGGATGCGGCCCGGTGGCATCAATGCCTTCGGCGACCGCGGTCGCGATCGCCGGCGCGACGTGCTCGATGTCTTCGCTGCCGAATAGACCGTGCTCACCCGCGTGCGGGTTGAGGCCACAGACCGCGATCCGCGGCCGTTCCAGAAAGCGGCGCGACACATCGTTGGTGAGACGGATGACATCGAGCACGCGATCCGCGCGCACGCGTTGGATCGCGTCGCTCAGCGAGCAATGTGTGCTGACGTGTGTCACGGCGAGAGGGCCGTTGGTGAGCATCATCGTCACCTTCTGCGCACCGCACAGCGCAGCAATGAACTCGGTGTGCCCGACGAAATCGGGGTCGCTGAGCTGCGTCGCCTCCTTGTTCATCGGCATCGTGACCACGCCCGCCACCTTGCCGGCGAGAGCATCGAGTGTTGCTCGCTCGACGTACGCCCTTGCGGCCCCACCGCTCGCCGCATCGAGAACTCCTGGCCGATGGTCAGCCACCGTCAGCATCCCCAGATCGACGATCGACAGTCGGTCCCAGTCGACATTGAGATCAAGGAGCTCGGCGCCATGTCTCAGGATCGCTGCGTCGCCGTACACCACTACCTCGTCAGAAAGCCCGCCAGCGGCGAAGCAGCGCAGCACGATCTCCGGTCCGACACCAGATGCATCGCCCATCGTGATGGCCAGCGGAGCACTCATGTCAGCCGTGCTCGCCCCGTATCAGATCGACGAGCGCATTGGGCCCGCCGAACCCGCCGGCCTTCGTGACCGCCGGCGGCCCGCGCCCCGTCGTGTCGCGGCTGTACGGCATGCCCACCGCCGCAAACCCAGCCACCGTTCGCGGCGAGTCGCCAAGCACTGCCGCAGCGGTCTCGCCACCAATGAGCACCACGGTTCGCGGCTTCACTTGCTCAATCCGCGCTCGCGCTCGTGCAGCCAGCTCTGCAACGGCGGCTGGTTTCAGCTCGCCGTCGGGCGTCTCCGTCGCGATGATCTCGACCTCGGGCAACGAAAGGTGTAGCTGTCGGATCTGCTCGCGCGCAACGGGGTGCGAACTGCCGCAGACGACTATCACCGGAGTCGAGACGCGTTCCGCGCCAGACGGCCGCCGCGTTGCATGCTTGGCGGCGAAGGCTGCACCGAGCGACCCGGCCGGACCAGCAACCAGGACGTCGAAGTCGGCGAGCACCTTTGCCGCGGCGTGCATGGCTTCAGTGCTCGGCACGTCACACGCCGCCATCGTGCCAGGCGTGCCCGGTGTGTCGAGCCAGCTACGCAGCGCGTCTGCGTCGGCGAGCAGTTCGACCTCCGGAAGGTGATCGCGGATGCTGCCGATCGGAGTGCCGTCGACGAAGACCACTCCCCCGACGCAAGTCCTTCCGAGGTCTGGCCAACCGGGCAAGAGCACGACGCGCCGACCGTTCGCGCGTTGACGCGCGATTAGCTCCGCCGCCCAATTGCCGCGCAGCGTGGAATCGATCTTGTGGGCCACCCAGATTGATTCCGAAGCATCAACTGCGGCAGCGACTCGCGCCGCCTCGCCTGCAGCAAGCGAACGCGTGCCGATGTCGACCACACCGGAGCCCGTGAGTGCATCGCGCACGGTCACTGTCACTGGGCCAACAGCTTGCGCGAACGACGCTGCGACCTCGAACGCGCCGGTGCGATCGTCGGCGGCGACCAACCAATCCCTCATCTGTTTTGGGTCATCGTCAGTTGACCCGGCGCTCGTGCCCTTCCCAGTAGGGAGCACGCAAATCTTTCTTCAGAACTTTCATGGCCCCCGACAGGGGCAAAGGCTCAGCCCGGAACTCGACGCTCTTGGGCAGTTTGTACCCAGCGATCCACTCGCGGCAGTGCGTGATGAGTTCTTCCTGCGTTGCCGTCGCACCTTCTTTGAGGACCACGATCGCCAGCACCGCTTCACCCCACTGCTCGCTCGGGATCCCGATGACAGCGACCTGAAGTACCGCCGGGTGCGAGGCGACGGCGTTCTCGACCTCGGTCGAGTAGACGTTCTCGCCACCGGTCACGATCATGTCCTTGACGCGATCGACCAGGTACAGATAACCATCGGCATCGAGATAGCCCGCATCGCCGGTGTGATACCAGCCATCGCGGAACACATCGGCGGTCGCTTCCGGCTTGTTCCAGTACTCGATCATGAAGTTGCCCGCACGCGCGCAGACCTCGCCGGGCTCACCGGTGGGCAGCATGTTGCCTTCTTCGTCCTGGATCGACAGCACGACGCCGGGCAATGGTCGGCCAGCCGCACGAAGGTACTTGCCACCTACGCGATGCTCGTCGGGGCCGAGGAAGGCCAGCACGCTCGAACTCTCGGTCATGCCGTAGCCCTGCCAGATGTCGGTGTCGGGATAGAGCGCCAGCAGCTTTTCGAGCAACGCCTGGGGCATCGGTGATGCCCCGTACACGAGGTCGGTGAAGCTGCCCAGCCCCTCCGGCGTGAAGTCGGGATGCGCCAGTGTCATACCGATCATCGTCGGCACCATCACCGTCGTCGTCGGCTGATACGCCTTGACGACCTTCGGAACGGCAGCGGGATCGAACATCGGGAGAATGACAGTGTGCGCGCCCTGCGCTGGCCCGCCAAGCACGCCGAACATTGACGCCGCGTGAAACATCGGGGTTTGAATCAGGTTCGTTGAATCACGATCGAACTGCAGGCGCATCATCACGTGGTACACGTTCAGGATTTCTGCTCGCTGATCGAGCAGCACACCCTTGGGTAGCCCAGTGGTACCGCCTGTGTACATGAGTACGACTGGATCAGTTTCCTCACCCTCATCCGGGATAACCGGCTTCGCGGAGGCCACCAGATCGGCGTGGGTCACCGTGTGCGGCACGTCGCCACCGCCAATGAGCACGATGTGTTCAAGCCCGGCATCCTCTTTTACCGAGTCGATCAGCTTGGCGAAGATCGCATCGACGAAACACACCTTGGTCCCCGAGTCGCGCAGGACATACGCCAACTCCTTGGGAGCGAAACGAAGGTTCAGCGGGTTGACCACGCCACCACCAAGAAACGCTGCGTGGTAGAGCTCGAGGTACTCAATGGAGTTCAGCGTCATGATCGCGAATCGGTCGCCGCGGCCGACTCCGAGGCTCTGGAGACCGCCAATGGTGCGACCAACACGATCGAGGTGCTCGGCGAACGTGGTGGTCACGCCAGTGCCTGAGTTGGTGGCGCACGGACGGTCAGCGTTCTGAGCAACGGCTGGCAACAGCATGCGGTGATAAATGAGTTCCTTCATGTCGTCACCCTATTCGATAGAACGGTCGCGGCACAGGCGCACCTGACGGCTGGCGCATGGCGTGCTTCAATGGGGCGCTATGACTCAAGCCCTTCCTGCGCGGGCGCGCGTCGTCGTCATTGGCGGTGGCGTGATCGGAACGTCGATTGCGTACCACCTCGGCCATCTCGGGTGGACCGACACCGTGCTCGTCGAGCGCGATCAGCTCACGTCTGGAACCACCTGGCATGCGGCCGGGCTGATGGAAACGCTTGGTTCCACATCGGCGACCTCGACCGAACTGCGTATTTACACACGCGACCTTTACGCGCGGCTGGAGGCCGAGACCGGCCTCGCCACCGGATTCGTTGCCAACGGATTCATCGAACTGGCGGCCGACAAGGGGCGGCTCGAGGAGTTTCGGCGAACGGCGGCGTTCAACCGTTGCTGCGGGGTCAACGTGCACGAGATTTCCCCGAAGGAAGTCGGCGACTTGTTTCCGTTGGCGCGCACCGACGACCTATTGGCTGGTTTCTACGTTGCCGAGGACGGCCGCGTCAATCCTGTCGACGTCACAATGTCGATGGCTCGCGGCGCTCGGCAATTGGGCGTCACCATCGTTCAGGGCGCCAGCGCAACGGGCGTCGAGATTCGCGACGGCGCCGTACACGCAGTCATTGTCGACAACGGCACCGATAGCGGCACCATCGAGTGCGAGTACGTCGTCAACGCTGCTGGCATGTGGGCTCGTCAACTCGGCGCACTGTCTGGCGTCTCGATTCCACTGCAAGCGGCCGAGCACTACTACCTCATCACCGAGCACATGGAAGGCATCGATGCCTCGTGGCCGGTCATCGAAGATCCTGCCAACTTCGGCTACTACCGCGAAGAAGTCGGTGGGTTGATGATCGGATTGTTCGAGACCGTTTGCGCGCCGTGGAAAGTGGAAGGCATTCCGCACAACACTTCCTTCACCACCCTGCAGCCCGACTGGGATCGCATGGGTCCGTACGTCGAGGCAGCAATGAGTCGCGTGCCGAAATCACTTGAGACGGGTATCCGCACCTTCTTCTGCGGGCCGGAGAGCTTCACGCCCGACCTGAGCCCGATCATCGGCCCGGCGCCGGAAGTGCGCAACTACTTCATCGCTGCTGGCTTGAACTCCGTGGGCATTCTCACTGGCGGCGGCATCGGCCGCTTGGTTGCGCACTGGATCGTCGACGGCGACCCGTGCGTCGATATCACCGGTATGCACCCGGCGCGGCTGCACCCGTATCAAGCAAACCCCGACTACCGCCGCACACGAACCGTCGAGTCGTTGGGCATGGTGTATCAAACGCACTTCCCCGATCGTTCGTTGCAAACTGCGCGTAACGCAAAGATCTCTCCGCTGCACCACCGCTTGGTCGAGCAGGGCGCCCACTTCAAGGACGTCAGCGGTTGGGAGGGAGCCGACTGGTACGCCGGGCGCGGCCAAGTTGCCGACCCTGGTCCGTTGTCGTGGGGGCGACCGACATTTTGGAAGCAATGGGAGGAAGAACATCGGGCGTGCCGTGAAGGCGTGATCTTGATGGACATGAGTTTCATGTCGAAGTTCCGCGTGCAGGGCCGCGACGCCGGACGCCTGCTCGACTCGATGTCTGGCAACACGGTCAATGGTTCCGTTGGCGAAATCACGTACACGCAATGGCTCAACGAGCGCGGCACGCTGGAGGCCGACCTCACTGTGACGAAGCTGCCGTCTTCGTCGCCTGCCGGTGACGACTTCTTCGTGGTCGCGACTGACACTGCGCATCGACACGTCGAGTCACAGATGCGGCGTCACTTTGGCGATGCCCACGCGATCGTCACCGATGTCACCGGTGGCTATGCCCAGATCAACGTGCAAGGCCCGCGCTCGCGCGAGTTACTACAGCTGCTGACGACGGTCGACTTGTCGAACGAGGCATTTCCGTTCCGCCGCGCGCGCGAAATCGACATCGGGTTTGCACGCGTGCTGTGCATTCGCATCACTTACCTTGGCGAGTTGGGCTACGAGTTGTACGTCGCCAGCGAGCAAGCAGTGCACGTCTACGACCGGCTCATCGAAGTTGGCGCCGCGCTCGACCTGCGTCACGCAGGCCTCAAGGCGCTGGCAAGTTTGCGCATGGAGAAGGGGTACCGCGACTACGGCCACGACATCGACAACACCGACGGGCCGCTGGAAGCAGGCTTCGGGTTCGCACTTGCGCTCGACAAGGCGCGCAGCTTCATCGGCCGCGATGCAGTCGTCGCGCACAAGGCGGAGGGACCGCTCACCGAACGACTGGTGCAGGTGCTGGTGCTTGACCCGGAACCGTTGATGTTTCACGCCGAGGTCGTGCGCCGCGACGGCGAAGCTGTCGGCTACTTACGTGCCGCTTCGTACGGCCACACGCTTGGTGGCGCGGTTGGATTGGCAATGGTGAATGCCGGTGGCGCACCCGTGACCGCCGACTGGTTGTCGTCTGGCGACTGGACCGTCGAAATCGCCGATCGCCGCTACCCGGCGCGCGTTTCGTTGCGACCGTTCTACGATCCGAGCAACGAGCGCATCAAGCTGTAGGCGGTCGTCGCCTAGGGGGCGACGGGTTCGACCCGGCTCGCCAACGCCACCAGCTGCGGCGTCGGTTGCGGGCCGACCGGCAACCGATCGAACACGACGAGGATCGTTGCGCCAGCAGGAATCACAACACCTGCTGGGAGCAGGGCGGCGATCTCGGCGAATGTGCGACCCGACACGTCGACGGCGACTGCGTTGTTGTTGGTGAGTGTCGCCGATAGCACCAGCCCAGACGCGTCGACCGACACGGCTGTCGCGAGGATGTCGGGTGTTCCGTCTTGGGCGGATGGCAGGAGGCGGTCGCTCTCTAGATAGCGAGCGCGCTGGGGAATCACATACTTTTCGAGCAGGATCGCTTGCGCCTTTGCCATCGTCTGCTTCTCACCGACCTGACCCCACGCGGCACGATCGATCTCGGCATCCGGCCCCATCAAGGCCAGCAGCTCTTCCAATCGCGATTCGATCACTCCCGGGGCAAGGAACGCGTCGGCCAACGTGCGCGTGCGCCGATCAACCATCGCGCGGAACACCTCGTTCTTCAGCAGCACTCGTGCCAAACGGTTCTCGCCGGGATACTCCGGCCAATTGAGCACGGCTGTGTCGTCACACCGAGCAGCACACGGCGAGTGAAACCAGTGGCCGAAGTTGAGGTCGAAGTCGATCGGAACTAGCCGCCACTTCTCGTCCTGGGGGTCGTACATCAAGAAGTAGTTCTTGTGCTGCCACTCACTGTGCTGCACAACCCGCATCGTCGCCAAGGCCTCGACGACTTGCGGGACGTCGATGTGCTGATACGCGAAAGCGGCAAGCGCGTCGCCCTCCAGCGTGTTCAACGTGGTGATCAGGTCGCGTAGCTGTTGATCGTTGTCGTCGATGTACGACAGGGTGTAGCGCTCGTAGTACTTGCGGAAGGTCGCTTGACCAAACGCTAGGTCCTTCGACTTCAGCTTGGCAAGCAGTTCGCCCTTGTACACGAGCGTGTCTTCGGAGAAGCCGTAGTCGTCGCGCCAATCGCCATCGACGGATTCGCCGAACATGTACAGCCCGAAGAATGCGTTGTTGCGTTCGACGCGCATTGGGAACGCCTGCTGCGCGTAACCACCGGACACAGCTTGCAGATCTGCGGTCAGCAGTTCTCTCGAATACGACTTGTCGGTTGCGGCCGACAAGAGATCGAACTGATCGACGGGCGAGGTGATGCGACCACCCGCATCCCAATCGTGGCCCGCGGGAAGCATGACCTTCCACTTCTTCTTCGGATTGCTGCGCGCTTGATTGCCCTTGATTCGAATAGAGGCGTTGTCGTAGATCTCGCCCTCAAACGCGAACACGACCGGGTATCCCTCGTTGCCGTGCAGCGACGTGTCGTGGCTTGCTTCCGCGTACACATCATCCGGCATGAACATCTGAAGGCGCGGCAGCGCCGACGCTTCAACAGGCTCGCTTGCCACAACGGTTCCGACGTATTGCGAACCATCGCCTTGTCGTGGCCACGTTCCCTCGCCACCAGCACCGGTTCCGATCAGACGGAAGCGGATCAACGCTCCTGCCACCTGCCCAGGAATGGTTGCCGAGACATCGCCGTCGGTGAGGAGCGCGGGCACGATTACTTCTTGCCCGAAGTCAATGACGTACCCCAGCGACACGCTGTCGGCGTCTTCCACCTGCGCGGTGATCACCAGGTCGGCGCCAGCCGCGGGCGACAATTCGAAATCGACCTTGTGGAAGTTCGGCAGCAGCGCACCAGTTGTCGACGGAAGGTACGTCCCTGAGTTGGGCTCGGCGGAGATCCAGTTACCGGGAGCAAGCCCCGACAACGTCGTGTTCAGTCGCTGCAACGATTGCCCAAACCCGTCGGCAAGCGCTGGCCATTGCCCCGAGTCGCCGTAACGCATGATGTCGTGAACCGTTCCTGCGGAATCGACGAGGCGCAGGCGATCCTTCGAGTGCGACAGAACCGTGTCGTCGAAGATGCCCTGCAGCACGAAGACGCCGGCCGCCGGTACCGGAGTGGGCGCGGTCCAGCACCACTCGATGCCTACGACGCACCAACCGTTGAGATCGACTTCCGCCGCAGTCGTATTCAGCAACTCAACGAATTCCGCAGCCGGATTGTCGTCGGCGGCGTGATAGTGAACCTCGGTGATGACAATCGCACCCGCAAGCGCCGAAGGAGTCAGCTCGTTGGTCGCGCCGGGTGTTGGTTCGGCGGCGATCCACGACGCGGGGTCGTTCGCGTCGCCCAACAGATCGACGCGTTGCAACGACTGCCCGGCTCCATCGGCGAACTCGGGCCACGGCGGACGGTCTTCGTAGGTGACCTCGTCGCGGATCTGTTTGAGCGGATCGATCAGGCGCAATCGGTCCGACTTGTTCGACAGCGATCCTTCGTATTCCGGTTGGCCGACTACAAGGAACCCCCCGGCGTCGAGCGTGACCGCTTCTGCGAAGCAGAACTTGATGCCGGTGATGCACCAGCCCTGCAGCTGAACAGGTTCGTCGCCGATATTCAGCAACTCAACGAACTCGGCGGATTCGGCAGATTCGGCGTCGCTGGCGGCGTGATAGTAGATCTCGCTGAAACGAACGTCGGCACCCTGAGTACGCTCGTCAGGCGAAAGCGTTGGCGCCGACGCTGTGCCATCGGCCGAGCCGTTGGAGCTGCCGTCGTTGGAGCTGCCGTCGGTCGAGCCGTTGGACGCATCGGTACCCGACCCGCTTGTGGAACACGCGGGGGTGAGCAAACCGACCAACACGAGCAGGGCGCGTAATTTGGTCGATCGCTGCATCGGTTCTCCCCGGCTGTTCTCCCGAAAGCCAGGGCACGGTAACACAGGGGTCGATAGTTAGACTCGCGGCCCGGGAGGAAGAAAATGCTTGGTCTCAATGTCCGCGAGCTGTTGCGCGACGTCGGTCTCAATGTGGTTGCGCTGTTCGTGCTGGTGTACCTCGTGTACTTCCGCCGCCATCGTCGCTGGGACCAATTGGTCGGTCTGGTGGCGTTTAACGTCTGCCTGTTCACCGTCTCGGCCGTCCTCGGCGCCTCCGGCCCGGTCAATGTCGGCGTCGGCTTTGGCCTCTTCGCGGTCTTGTCGATCGTGCGTCTGCGCTCGGAGGAAGCATCACAGGTCGAAATCGGCTACACGATGGTCGCTCTCGTGCTCGGCCTGATGACCGGACTACCGGGAATGGAATTTCCGATCAAGTGCATCTTCTCCGTCTTCCTCGTCGCAACGATGTTCATTGTCGACCACCGGCGTCTCGATCAGGCCACTCGGTACAAAAAGCTGCGCATCGAGCTTGATCGCGTGATCAACGACGATGTAGCGCTGGCACAGCATTTGGAACAGACACTGAACCGACCGATCCTGGCCGCGCAGGTGCGCGAGATCGACTTCGTGCGCGAGACCATGCGGCTCGACGTGCAAACCGGTCCGCGCAAGTCGTAGCTGGCATGTTCACGGCGATCGACCAGCTGCTCGTCTGTCGCGACACCACCGACCTCGAGACGCTGCGCGCCTCAGGTGATCTGCAAGAGCGCTACGACACGAAGTATGTGCTGAACCTCGCGACTGCTGTCGAAGTGTTAGAGATACTCGATCGGAACTGGAAGGTGTTGCAGGTCGACCGAGAGCGTTTTACTGCCTACCAATCGTCGTACTACGACGATCAAGACCTCGTTCTCTTTCACGATCACATAATGGGTCGGCGGCTGCGCTACAAGGTGCGCACCCGTCGCTATGGCAACGAGCCCGACGAAATGCTCGAGATCAAACTGAAGTCCGGCCGCGGTGGCACGATCAAGCGCCGCATCCAGCGCACGGTGGCATTCGGAACGGAACTGACCAACGTCGAGCGGCAATGGATCTCCGACACCATCCTCGACGATTACGGCCGTCGACCGGAATCGGCGCTGAAGTACACACTCGGGCTGAACTACACGCGGCGAACGATGTTCAACTCCGTCAGCGGCGAGCGGCTGACGATCGATAGTGGTGTCGTTGCCGAAGCTGACTGCGGAACCGCTACCCCGATCGGCGATGCCGTCGTCATCGAAATGAAGAGCGTCGTCTGGACCTGCCCGACCGTGCGGTTGCTCCATCGGCACTGCATCAGGCCGGTCAACTTCAGCAAGTACTGCGCAGCGCTGGCGGCCCTGCACCCCGAACTGAACCAACAGGCGCGATCACGAGCCGAGCGTTCATTGGCCCGCTTGCAGACGTAACCGGCGGTCGTGGCGTATCGTTGATCAACGTGGATGAGCAGAACGATCACGCTGGAGGGTTCGCAGCACTGGGCCTGCGCCCGGAGCTGCTGACCGCTCTTGAGGAACTGGGCTACGAGGAACCGACGCCCATCCAGCGCGAGACGATCCCGCTGCTCATGGCTGGGCGAGATCTGCTGGGGCAGGCGGCCACCGGAACCGGCAAAACCGCCGCTTTCGCGCTGCCCGCGTTGCAGATGATCGACGGCCGCCCCGCCTCCAAGCCGATCGCGATCGTGCTGGTTCCGACCCGCGAGCTGGCGATGCAGGTCAGCGAGGCGTTCTTCCGCTACGGCAAGACCCTCGGCGCCAAGTGTGTGCCCGTGTATGGCGGTCAGCCAATTTTTCGCCAACTGCAAGCCCTCGATCGCGGCGTGCACATCGTGGTCGGTACCCCCGGGCGCATCATCGACCACATCGGTCGCGGCTCGCTGCAGCTCGATGCCATTCGTCTCGTAGTTCTCGACGAGGCCGACGAAATGCTCGACATGGGTTTTGCCGACGACATCGAGAGCATTTTGCAAACGATCACGCAGCCGCACCAAACAGTGCTGTTCTCTGCGACCATGCCCTCGCGCATCAACGGCATCGCCAAGCGCTACCAAACCGACCCCGTGCGGATCAACGTGGTGCGCGGCGACACCGTCGCCAGCAAAGGCAAGGTGCGGCAATGCGCCTACATCGTGCAGCGCAACCACAAACCAGCGGCCCTCGGTCGCATTCTCGACATCGAGTCACCCGGTGGTGCGCTGGTCTTCTGTCGCACGCGCGTTGAGGTCGACCAACTCACCGAAACGATGAACGGACGCGGCTACCGCGCCGAAGCGCTGCACGGCGGTATGGATCAGCTGCAACGCGATCGAGTGATGGCACGCTTGCGCGAAGGAACGACGGAATTGCTGGTGGCGACCGATGTCGCCGCACGCGGTCTCGACGTCGACACGCTCACCCACGTCGTCAACTACGACGTGCCATCGGCACCCGATAGTTACGTGCACCGCATCGGCCGCGTCGGCCGCGCCGGTCGCGAGGGTGTCGCCATCACGCTCGCCGAGCCGCGCGAACAACGCTTGCTCGCCAACATCGAGCGCTTGACCAAGCAGGCGATCACCATCGAGAAGGTCCCATCGGTCACCGACTTGCGGGCAGCGCAGATGGCGCAAACAGTCAGTTCAATTCGCGAGTCGATGGCCGCGGAAGACCTCGACGACTTCTATCCCGTGCTCAACGCGCTCACCGGCGACGGCAACCCACAGCGAATCGCGCTTGCGACCATTCGCTTGTTCCACGAGTTGGCCGGCAACGTCGTCGACGAGACCGAGATTCCCGATGTCAGTCAACGCATCGAGCGCCGCCCCGACGGGAGCGGCGCATCGGGCCGACCTGGCGGCAAGCCCGGCCCCGGCGGTCGTGTTTCGAGTGGGCGCCCCGACAAGGGCGCTCCAACTGGATTCGTATATATCGGTCTCGGCCGCGCCGCGGGCATTCGCCCTGGCGATCTAGTCGGCGCGATCGCGAACGAAACCGACCTCGTCGGTCGCGAGATCGGGCCGATCAAGATCACCGAGAAGTTCGCCGTCGTTGGTGTTCCCGACCGCAGTGTCGACACCGTGTTGGCCGCGCTGAAGAAGACCACCATCAAAGGCAAGAAGCCAACAGTCCGCCGCTACACCGACTGACTGATACCAGCGCCGTCTGTGACTACCCCCAGCGTGTGGCCGATCGGCCGGGGAGATGGCTGAGGTCAGTGCGATCGCTGGGGGCGGCCGCTGGCTATGAGGGTCAATGAGCCCTCGACGAACATGTCCATCCCACCGAGATCGACAACGTTCTCAGACCACTGTTCCTTGGTCTCGAAGATAGGCGCGCCTGCCGCCACCATCTCAGTCGCCAGCCCAACCGTGAGATGTTCGCGAGCGAAGCCGCGCGCGTCGTCGAGATCAGTGAACATCTTCGGGGTCTCGCCCTCGACATGCACTAGGTACTGGCCATGTTGCGGCGCGCTCACCACACACCGTCGCGACAGACGTACACGGCCGACGACTGCGCCCACGGCGTTGGCAACGTCGGCGTCGGCGGGGATCAGCGACTCGGCGGCAAGCACTGCCGCCACCAACGGGTAATACGCGGGGGCCGAGGCACCGAGACCGATCAACGGCAGTTGCAGGCCGACGGTGCCCGCGGCGACATTGAAGCCTCGACTGAGGGCAACCTGCACGACTTGTTGATCGACCGTCTCGGGTGGCAATCCGTCGTGGACGAATGCGGCTGCCAACACGGCCTCTGCGCTGCGCCGAACCAATGTGTCGATCACCAACTGCGACATCGTCGTCGCGTCTTCCGCAATCGATCGACCGAGGCGATCGCGATGCCGTGCGAATAACTCGGCTGCTTTGTGCGCTGCCGTCACGTCGTACATCGCCTGCATGCCCACCACATGTGCCGCATCGGTTGGCGTGAAGGCCGCTAGTTGCAAGACGCCGCGCTGCACCAGACGCTCCATCACGCGCCGCAGCTGCAAGGTCGACAACGCAGTCGCAGCCGAACAGACACGACCACCCATTGCTTGCAGCACAGTTCGTTCGACACCATCGAGCGCAGCGAGCTTGTCCGTGAAGTTCTCGGCAATCAGGATCATGCCGTCGAGCTCGCCAGGCAGCGAGTTGGCCAATTGTTGATCGAGCATGGCGTGGACCAACGACCCGTGCTCAACCGCCAACTGACAGATCGGCACGACCTTGCGCGGGCCGAGGCGGACGACCGCTCCGGCAGCGCGCTCGTCGTGGCGCACATGGCTGTCGCCACCCAGGCCGTGCGTTCGCATCGCAACCGCCGAGACCATCGTTTGATGGCCACCAACAGATGCACCATCGGCGCTGATGATCGGTAACCCTGCGCGCAACACTCCGATATCGGTAGTGGTGCCGCCGATGTCGGAGATGATCGCATCGGTCGCGCCGGTGAGGTGCGCCGCCCCGACCAGGCTCGCTGCCGGCCCGGACAAGATCGTTTCGATCGGTCGCTCACGCACGAACGCCGCCGACACCAGCGACCCATCGCCGCGCACAACCATCAGAGGCGCGTTGATACCGCGCTCGCGCAGGGTGCGCTCCGTCGTGCGCACGAGCCCATCGATGATCGAAATCAATCGTGCGTTGAGTACCGCTGTGACGGCGCGCTTCGGGCCGTTGAGGCCAGTGGAGAGATGGTGGCTCAGCGTCACCGGCTTATCCGTGATCGACCGAATCACCGCCGCGGCTGCCTGCTCGTGCTCGGCGTTGCGCACGCTGAACTGCGCCGTCACCGCGAATGCTTCAACGTGTGGCTCCGCTGTGACAATCTGCGTGGCAAGCTGCTGCTCGTCGAGGGCTGCCGTTGAATTTCCGTGTGGGTCGTGACCGCCAGCGAGAATGATCGCCGGATCGTTGCCCAGTGCCTCGCCGAGTCCGGCACGTTCCAGCACGTCGCCGTCGAAGCCGATGATGACGGCACACACCGGCCGACCCTTGCCTTCGACGAGCGCATTGGTCGCCAGGGTGGTGGAGAGCGATACCAGCTCGATATCGGAGGGGATAGTGGCCGCCGCGCGCAGCACTGCGTCGATCGCGCCGCTGATGCCAATCGAGAGATCGTGATGCGTCGTCGGCGCCTTCGCCTTCGCAATCACTGTGCGACTGGCTTCGTCGTAAATGACGGCATCGGTGTAGGTGCCACCGGTGTCGATGCCTAAGAGCATCGGGTCAAGCTACTGAATGGACCTGCTCGGACTACGGTGTCGAGATATGAAACTTGGAGCGTTCTTCTTCGGGGGCGTCGAGATGACCGACGCCGGGGCTGGCAAACCGAACCCGATGGATCGCTACTACGACAACGCCGCATGCTGGGACGCGACGCTGAAGTACGTGGATGCCGCAGTTGCAGCCGACGGGCTTGGCTACGACAGCTTCTGGACAACCGAGCATCACTTCCAGCATGAGGGCTACGAGGTCATCCCCAACGGTCTGCTGCTGAACACCTGGATCGCGGCGCGGACGAGCAAGATTCGACTGGGCACCATGTTCAACGTCGTTCCGCAATGGAACCCCATGCGTCTTGCCGAGGACTTCGCGACAATGCACAACCTCAGCGGTGGTCGCGGCATTCTCGGTGTCGGCCGTGGCACCGTTCCGCGCGAGATCCAACACTTCAACGAGCGCCATGTTTCGGTTGGTTCGCACGACAACCCCGAACAAGCCGCCGACGACGCGAAGAACCGCGAGTACTTCGAAGAGCAGATGGAAATCGTCCGCCGCTCACTGAGCAGCGACAAGTTCTCGTTCTCGGGCAAGTACTTCGAAATTCCGGTTCCTGGCATTCCCGATCGCGGCACAACCGTCAAGCACCTGACGCTCATACCGCGCCCCGTGTTCCCGTACGAGATCTGGCAAGCGGTCACCAGTCCGCCGACCGTCGAATATGTGCCGGTGGTCGATCACGGTGCCGTGTTCTGGAACCAGCACCCCAACTTCATCAAGCGCATGTGGGATCGCTACGGCGAACTGCACGAGCAGAATCACCACCGCAACCTCGCCCGCGGCGACAAGCGCATGCTGGTCGTCAGCGTGCGCGTGGAGGACACTCACGAGCAGGCGATGAAGACCGCCCGCAACGGTCACGACGAGTTCTGGAAATTTCTCGGCCCGTACGGGTGGAGCCGGGGCTACATGGGCGACGACGGCAAGCCCGCCAAGCCAGGCTTGATTCCCTCGCTGGAAGAATCGATGAAGCAGCGCACGATCCTCGTTGGCTCGCCGGCGGAAGTTGCCGAGCATGTGCAGTTCTTCCACGACGAGCTTGGTGTCGAGAACTTGGTCATTTTTCCGCATCTCATCGGCGACCCGTACACGAAGGCGATCGAACAGATGGACCGCTTCCGTAACGAAGTGCTGCCACTCGTCTCGTGAGTCCGGTGGGTGACGCGTAGTGAACGACAACGAGCCGGTCGTTCACCTCACTCGATATCTCGGGCCGTGGGCTGACGACGACAAGGACGGCAATTTCAAAGCCGACATCGCGCTGTACGCGCACACCGATCCGATGAGCACGATTCGCAACCTGGCCTCGGCGATCAATGTGCCCGAAGGTGCGATCGTGCGCTACGTCCTCGCGAAATGGGCAAGTGAAGGTGCATCGGGCTTACTCGAACTTGGCCCGACCATGACGCGGCGATTGCACGCCGTGTGTACCGATGCCGAGGCCGCGGCGAGTGACGAAGCGCGGTTGGCGGCCTACCAACAACTGCGCCAAATGCTTTCGTGGTTGAACTATCCGCTTGAGCATCCTGACGTTTACGACCTATGACGTTTACGACCTATACGGTCAACGGCTCCTGAACTACGCTGAATGTATGCATCGAGTGATCACCCTCTCCATCGGCGGGTTCATTGCTGCAGCAACATTGGTTGCCTGTGGCGACAGTGAAGAGAAGAAGGCTGCCGATTTCTGTACTGTGGTCGCACAAACGGCGACAGCGCAACAAGGGCTGGTCACACTCCTGAACAGCGGCGACATTCCTGCGCCCGACGATGTGAAGAGCCAACTCAATGCCTTTCGCGGTCTTCTCAGCGAAATGGCCGCCGCGGCACCCGAGGTGTTGGCCCAAGACATGATCCTCGTGGTCAACGGCTTCACGGCCTTCGACCTCGGCCTGCAGCAGGTTGACTACGACTACAGCCGGTTGTTGACCGACGAAGCGGCGGCGGCTCAGGCGCAAGCCGACATGGCAGCACTGGATGCCCTAGAAACGCAAGACGCGATGGCGGCGCTCGACGACTACTCGCTGGCCAACTGCGGCTTTGCGCTCGATCTCAGCGGCGACTGACACGTTCATATGAGCTTGTCTGAGGATGCACAACGCCATCTCTGGATGCACTTCACGCGTCTCGATGCCTTCGCCGACGGTGAGGTGCCGATCATCGCTCGCGGCGAAGGCTGTTACGTCTTCGACGACCGCGGCAAGCGCTACCTCGATGCGCTCTCGGGACTGTTCACGGTCCAAGTTGGGCACGGACGATCGGAACTCGCCGAAGCGGCACGCCGTCAGGCCGAGACGCTTGCCTACTTTCCCGTCTGGGGCTTCGCCCACGAGCCAGCGATCACACTGGCCAGTCGCATTGCAAAGTACGCGCCCGGCGATCTGAACCGTGTCTTCTTCACGCCGACAGGCGGCGACGCCGTCGAGACGGCCATCAAACTGTCGCGCCAGTATTGGAAGTTGCGCGGCCAACACGGGCGCACAAAGGTGATCTCGCGTTACCTCGCATACCACGGAACGTCGATGGGGGCACTCAGCCTCACTGGCGTACCTTCGATCAAGACGCCGTTCGAGCCACTGATGCCAGGCGCGATCAAGGTGCAGACGCCGTACCGCTTTCGGTGTCACGACTGCATGCATCTCGACGCGTGCACACTTCGTTGCGCCGACGACCTCGCCTTGCGGATCGAGATGGAAGGCCCCGACTCGGTCGCCGCGGTGTTCATGGAGCCAGTACAGAACACCGGAGGCGCATTCACCCCACCTGAGGGTTACTGGCAGCGCATCCGTGAGATCTGCGACGAATACGACGTACTACTAGTCAGCGACGAAGTGATCGCCGCGTTCGGACGCTTCGGGCACATGTTTGGCAGCCTGCGCTACGGCTATCAACCAGACATGATCACTTTCGCCAAGGGCGTTACCTCCGGCTATTCGCCACTCGGTGGCCTAATCGTCAGCGATCGCATCGCAGCTTCGTTTCGCGGTAGCAGCGCAGAGGCCCCAACCTTCTTGCAGGGCCAGACCTACGGCGCCCACCCGGTTTCTTGCGCCGTGGCCAACGCCAACATCGACATCCTCGAGCGCGAAGACCTCTGTGGTCACGTTCGCTCAAACGAAACTCGTTTCAAGCAGTTGATCGACGGTCTGCGCGACATTCCGCTGGTGGGCGATGTGCGTGGCGCGGGATACTTCTTGGCCATCGAACTGGTGCCCGATAAGAGTTCACGTGGTGTATTCACCGACGCGCAGTCGCAATGGTTGCTGCGCGACTTCCTGTCGCCGCGCCTCTACGACGCCGGTTTGATCTGTCGCGCCGACGATCGCGGCGAGCCAGTGATCACGCTGTCGCCGCCACTGATCGCCGGCGAAACCGAGTTCGCGTTTATCGAGTCCGTGCTGCGGCGTACGCTCACCGCGGCGTCAGACGAGTTCGCGTCCAAACAGGATCGGTGAACGTGTTACTCAGCAACGAAGTCTCGCACGCGCTGGCCACCAAGACTCCAGTGGTCGCGTTGGAGAGCACGATCATCAGCCACGGGATGCCGTACCCGCAGAACGTCGAGCTCGCCAACGAAGTCGAAGCCATCGTGCGCGACCACGGTGCTACTCCGGCAACGATCGCGGTCCTCGACGGTGTGTGTTGTGTCGGCCTTGAACCGGCACAGCTTCTGCGGCTAGCCGTGTCTCGCCCGATGGAGCCCGGTGTCTACAAGGCGACGACACGCGACCTTCCGTGGCTGATCGCCACCGGCTCCACCGGTGCGACCACTGTTGCAGCGACGATGCGCATTGCAGCGTTGTGCGGAATTCGCGTGTTTGCGACCGGTGGCATCGGCGGCGTGCACCGCGGCGCGGCCACCAGCTTCGATGTTTCAGCCGACCTGACCGAACTGGCGATGACCCCTGTGGCAGTGATTTCGGCGGGCATCAAGAGCATCCTCGACATCGGTCTCACGCTCGAACGGCTGGAAACGCTCGGCGTGCCGGTCGTAGTCAACGGCAGCGACGAGTTCCCGTCCTTCTATAGCCGCACCAGTGGGATTGCCGCGCCCCGTCGGCTAGACGGCGCAGCGGCACTCGCGCGCTACCTGCACGCGACGTGGAACGAGTTAGGCCTGACGACGGGGATCAGCATCGCCAACCCGATTCCGGTGGCCGACGAGATCCCCGCCGCTGAGATTGGCGCGTTCATTGAAGAGGCACTGACCGAACTGGATGCCCGTGGGATCAGCGGCCAGGACGTGACACCGTTTCTGCTCGCCCGCATTGTCGAGCGCAGCCAAGGTCGCAGCTTGCTCGCCAACCTCGCACTCGTGCGCAACAACGCGGCCACGGCTGCGCAGATTGCGGTCGAGTACGCGAAGATGCAGTCATGAGACGAACTGCGCCACGTGCCATTGGACTATTTGGTGCCCTTGGGCTACTAGCCGGACTGGTTGCCTGCTCGGATGGTGGCGACGCATCAACGACGTCGACGCCCGACGAAAGTGCTGCACCAACCACGGTCGCCGACACGACAACGACAGAGGCTGCGACCACTACATCGACGATCCCGGCGCCGCCTCAGCGACCGCAAACGATCGACGAGTTGTTGAACCTGGGTCGGCCGATCGTCCTTGCGCACACGGGTGGTGAGGATCAGTATCCGGGCAGCACGCTGTTCGGCTTTTCCGAAAGCGTCGAAGCCGGAGTCGACATGCTCGATCTGAATGTGTTGCTGACGGCCGACGGCGTGCTGGTTGTGCAACACGACGACACGGTTGATCGCACCACCAACGGCAGCGGCGCGCTCGCCGACCTGACGTACGACGAAGTCAATGCGCTCGATGCTGCCTATTGGTTCACTGCCGATTGTGGCGTGTGTGACGACCAATCAGCCGAGGCGTACATCTATCGCGGTATCCGGACCGGCGATCAGCCGGCACCCGAGGGCTACTCGCCCGACGACTTCGCGATTCCGTCGTTTCGCGACTTGGTCTCGCGCTTTCCAGATCTGCCGTTGAACGTCGAGATCAAGGGTGAAGGCCAGGCCGCACTCGCCGCAGCGCAGGTGCTCGCCACCGAGCTGGTCGAACTCGATCGCGTCGACGCATCAGTGGTGACCTCCTTCGACGATGCGACAGTTGCCGCCTTGCGCGAACTGATGCCGACTGTTGAAATCTCGCCCAGCCTCGGGCCGACGTCGGATTGGGTGCTCAACGGCATTCCGCTCCCCGACGGCATGACCATCTTGCAGATTCCACCGGTCTTCGGCGACATCGTCGTGATTACGCCGGAGCTGATCGCGAACTCTCTGGCTGCTGGATACGTGATCTGGGTGTGGCCCAACAATCGTGATCTCGAGAACTACGACACCTATCTGTCGTACCTCGAGAGTGGGATCACCGGGCTGAACATCAACTTCCCCGATGAAGCAGTGCGCGCACTCAACGACTTCGCTGCCTGATCACTCGACCGCGGCCGCTAGCCGTTCCAGAGTTTGCTCCATGCCGATGCGGTTGAATTCAGCGCGGTCGTGCACGCCGACAGCTGTACCGCTGACTTTGGCAAACAAACTCGATCGGTTGTCGTACCACGTTTCGGTCACCTTGGTTCCGCCGGTCACCGGCTCGAGCACATAGCCCCATTTGGCGACCGGGAAACCGCGGCTCGTCACCACAAACACAAACTCGTGCGGCGGGTTGTCGGTAACAACTCGCGCGACGGTCGTCCAGCGCCGCCACCCGTTTCGATTCTTACCCTTGAAGCGGGCATGCAACGCTGGCCCGCTGGCACCGTTCATCCAGCGACCACCGTGGTTCTCCGGCGACCATTCCCCCATGCGGGGCAGGTCGCTGATCAGCGCGTAAAGGCGTTCTGGTGTCGCGGCAATTACCCGCGATGCTCTGACGGTTTCAACTCTGGTCGGGGTGGTCATGTTCATGGGCGCTATCTGAACAGATCGCGGGACTGATCGCGTAGCACTGGGGCAATCGTGGCTGCCTCGTCGACCTCCCACGAATAGCCCCGAATCACAGCAACCGGCACGCGCGACAGGTTGCCCTTCACCAATTCGGCGGCCCCAGCCAACTCGTCGGCGGTACACAGCGCTTGCACCTGAAACTCGTGCCCATGAGGATCGACCTGGCCGATGTAGCTGAGGATGGGCTGCATGCCTGCGATGCCGATCGCGATGTCTGTCTGCCCTTCGCGCCACGCACGGCCGAACGTGTCGGAGATGATGACTGCCGCGTTGGCGCCGTTACCCACCAGGGCCTTGCGGATTGCGCGAGCCGACGCATCCGGGTCGACCGGCAATAAGACGGCGCGGCCGTGGGCCCCAGATGACGATTGGTCGACGCCACTATTCGCGCACACAAACCCATGATGCGTTTCGGTAATCAGAATTGGGCCGATCTGGCGCACGATGCGTCGCGCTTCGCGCAACACCACTTCGGTGATGGCCGCTTCCTTGCCCCAGGTTGCCGACCACTCACGCGCGAATGGCGACGGCTCGATGGTGGCGAGCTCGACCGTACGACCTTCCGCTTTCGAGACAATCTTGGATGTGACGACGACGATGTCGCCGTCGAGCAGTGGAGTGCCGTTCGCAGTCGTCACATCGCCGATGACTGCGCCAAGATCGATGCCCGCCTCAATTTCGGGCAGGCCAGTAACTCCGAAAATCTCTAGCGGCATGAAACTGACGGTATCACCGGTCCCTAGAGTGGCGGCATGGTCTCTGCGATCTTCGACCCCGCCGCTTGGCGCGAGGTCCCCGGATTCGAATTCGACGACATCACCTATCACCGCTCTGTCGAGCACGGCACCGTGCGCATCGCGTTCAATCGGCCCGAGGTACGCAATGCATTTCGCCCGCGCACCGTCGATCAGTTGTACACGGCTCTCGACCACGCGCGCATGGCCACCGACGTCGGCTGCGTGTTGCTCACCGGCAATGGGCCGTCACCCAAGGACGGCGGATGGGCATTCTGTAGTGGTGGCGACCAGCGCATCCGCGGCCGCGATGGCTACAAGTACACCGCCGACGACGCGCAGGGACATGCCGGCGAGACGCGCGACACGATCCAGGCTGGCCGCCCCGGGCGCCTGCACATTCTGGAAGTCCAGCGCCTGATTCGATTCATGCCCAAGGTCGTCATCTGCGTCGTGCCGGGTTGGGCAGCAGGCGGCGGCCACAGCCTGCACGTCGTCAGCGATCTCACGCTCGCGAGTCGCGAGCATGCCCGTTTCAAGCAGACCGACGCCGACGTTGCCAGCTTCGATGGCGGGTTCGGCAGTGCGTACCTTGCGCGGCAGGTCGGCCAGAAGTTCGCGCGCGAGATCTTCTTCCTCGGCCGCGAATACACAGCCGATGATGCGCACCGCATGGGGATGGTTAACGCCTCGGTGCCGCATGCCGAACTGGAAGCAACCGCGCTGCAATGGGCGAAGGAGATCAATGGCAAGAGCCCCACCGCCCAGCGAATGCTGAAGTTCGCGTTCAACATGATCGACGACGGCCTGGTCGGCCAGCAGGTCTTTGCAGGGGAAGCGACGCGACTGGCGTATGCGAGCGACGAGGCCGAGGAGGGCCGCTCGTCGTTCGTCGACAAGCGTGACCCCGACTGGAGCCAGTTTCCCTGGCAGTTCTAGTCGTTCGGCTCTAGTTGGTGTTCAGGTGACAGGTTGGCTGCTGATCGGTAGACCGGTGTCGTTGCGCAGTTGTTCCGCCGCTGGCACGAAGTAGTTCAGCAGCGTCGCGCGAATCGATTCCGAGTCTGTCGCCCGCTCGACGGCAGCAGCCATATGCACCAGCCATCGGTCGCGTTCGGCGGGGCCGACGCGAAACGGCATGTGTCTCAGCCGCAGCCGCGGGTGCCCGCGCTCTTCGGAGTAAGTCTGTGGCCCGCCCCAATACTGCGCGAGAAACAAGGCGAGGTGCCGGCGAGAGTCCGCAAGATCGGCTGGATAGAGAGGTCGCAGCAACGCGTCGGTCGCAACGCCTTCGTAGAACGCATCAACCAGCTTCTCGAAGAAGGGCATTCCGCCGGCTGCTTCATAGACCGAAGGGCTTTCCACGCAATGAAGTGTACGAGCCGATGTCGCTTGGGTTCAGCGAGGATCGAAGACGCGAACAGGGCCGAGGTCGACCAAGCGCACCACTACCGGAGTGCTGCCATCGCAGGTATCAAGGATGACCGCGTCGCCAGCAGCAAGCAGAACAAGTGCCGACACTGCGACACCGTCGATATCCATCTCGATGACGTTGCCGGTGCGAATTCGTGTTGCTGTCGTTCCGGTTGCTGTCGTTCCGGTTGCTGTCGTTCCGGTTGCTGTCGTTCTGGTAGCCACGGCTGTTGCGTTCATGCCAATTCATTCGGCACGCACCGTGAGCACCTTTACGAAAACTTAGGACTTTCCTGAGACGGAAAGATGTCCGGGAGGTCGGCGCTGACCTTGCCAGGAAACGAAGCGGGCCGCTTCTCGAGGAAGCTCAGGACCCCTTCGCTGGCATCTGCGCTGGCGCCTTGCATCATGATTCCCCGCGAATCGGCGCGGTGGGCTTCCATCGGGTGGCTCGCGCCCAGCATCCGCCACAGCAGTTGCCGCGTCAGCGCAATGCTCACCGGGGCAGTGTTCTGGGCGATCTCGACGGCGATCGCTCGTGCCGCGGGCAGTAGTTCGTCGGCCGGATGGATCGAGCGAATCAACCCGCCAGCGAGGGCTTCAGTCGCGGGGAACACACGACCCGAGTAACACCACTCAGCTGCCTGGCTGATGCCGACCAGTCGCGGCAGGAACCACGAACTGCATGCCTCCGGGATGATCCCGCGTCGCGCAAACACGAACCCAAATTTCGCATGCTCGCTCGCCAAGCGAATGTCCATCGGCAACGTCATGGTCACACCAACTCCGACCGCGGCGCCGTTGATGGCACCAATCACCGGCTTCTTGCACTCGAAGATGCGCAACGACACCATGCCGCCGCCGTCGCGAGGCACTCCGGCCGCAGTTTGCTCGTCGCTGCCACCCGCGCTGAACGTCTCACCACCGCCAGAGAGATCTGCTCCAGCACAAAACCCGCGTCCTGCACCCGTGACGATGACAACGCGCACTTCGTCGTCGGCGTCGACAACATCGAACACATCGAGCAGCTCGCGCATCATCCGGTTGGTGAACGCGTTCAGTTTCTCCGGCCGATTCAAGGTGATGGTCGCAATGCCGTCGGCGACCTCGTAAATGATCTGCGTGTAATCCATTACACGCAGATCAGACGTCGAGGAAGCGACTTGCCGCGGTGGCCGAGCCAACGGCACCGACGAGCGCCCCGAGCACGATCATCGCCAAGCACACCATGACTGGGTAGTTGTCGGTGACCACGAAACCCGCCAACCCGGAGTTCTCCGGGAAGCCGCGCACACCCTTGGTCCAATCGTCGTTCACAAAGAGCAGGAACGCACTGCCAAGCGTCGCGCCAGCGATGCCCTGTAGCAGTCCTTCCAACATGAACGGCAGTCGAATGAACCAGTTGGTCGCACCGACCAGCTTCATCACTTCGATCTCGCGGCGGCGGGCGAACATCGCTGTTCGAATCGTGTTCCAGATGAGCAATGCCGATGCCAGCAACAGCACCACCGACATGACCAATGTGCGCACGCCAAAGAAACTCTTCAGCTGGCTGAGCGTCTCGACCGCTTCGTCGGGAGTTTTCACGTCGACAACGTTTGGTAAGGAACTGAACTCGGCCTTCAACGAACGCAGCACCGCACCGCTGCCCTGATCGATCGGCGTCACCTTGAACAGTGATGGGATGCCAGGCAGCAACTGCTCGAGCGCCCCGGGGTCGCCTGCCAGCAGCGTTGTGGCGAGGGCGGCAGAGCAGGTCTCGTCGCAGTACTCGGCTGACTCGATGACGCTGGTCTGGGCGAGCAGCGCACCTTCCAGATACGCGATCTGATCGGGGGTTGCGCCGTGCTTCACGTACACGATCATCTCGACTCCGCCAGTCCACTCGCTGAGCTGGTTGTCGAACCCCTCTTGAATCAGCAACGTCATGCCAAACAGAAAGAGCGACACTGTCGCGGTAATGACGGCCGCGACCGTCAGCGTGAGGTTGCGCGAGAGGCTGGCCCACATTTCGCGGAACGTATAGCGCAGGCGCGAGATCATTCGTACACCCCGCGGGCCTGGTCGCGAACGATGGTGCCGCGGTCGAGCTGAATCACGCGCTTGCGCATCATGTTCACGATGCGTTGATCGTGAGTCGCCATCACCACCGTGGTACCGGTTTTGTTAATGCGATCGAGTAGCCGCATGATGCCTTCACCAGTGGCCGGATCGAGGTTGCCCGTTGGCTCGTCGGCCAACAGAATCAACGGCCGGTTGACGAATGCCCGAGCGATCGAGACGCGCTGCTGCTCGCCACCGGACAGTTGATGCGGGAAGCGCTCTTGCTTGCCGCCGAGACCGACGAGATCGAGTACAGCGGGCACTTGCTGGCGGATCACGTGACGCGGACGCCCGATCACCTCGAGGGCGAATGCGATGTTCTCGAACACCGTCTTGTTCGCGAGCAGCTTGTAGTCCTGAAAGATGTTGCCGAGGTTGCGCCGCAGGTACGGAATCTTGGCATCCGGCATGTCGTTGATGTTGCGGCCAGCGACCATCACCGCACCGCGCTCGGGACGTTCCTGGCGGTTCATCAGGCGCAGCAGGGTGCTTTTGCCGGAACCCGACGGGCCAACAAGGAAGACAAACTCGCCTTTGGCGATTTCGAAGGTCGCGTCGCGGAGCGCGGTGACCTCAGCGGAATAGATCTTGTGGACGTTCTCGAGTCGAATCATGCGCGTTTTTCTGCTAGTCGTTCTCAGGTACTTGCTGATCCATCCGCCGGATTAACGGTAGTCCATTCACTCGGCCTCCCGCCGTCGCCACCTCAGGTAGCCCTCCATGAACTCGTCGAGATCGCCGTCGAGCACGGCTTCGATCTGGCTTGTCTCGACCTCTGTACGCAGGTCCTTTACCATCTGATACGGCTGCACCACATAAGAGCGGATCTGACTGCCCCAACCGACCTGCGCTTGGCGACCGGCGATGAGCGCCAACTCCGCCTCGTGTTCTTCTTCGATCTTGGCGGCGACCATGGCCTTCAACCGAGTCAGCGCCTTCTCGCGGTTTTGTAACTGGCTGCGCTCTTCCTGACTGCTGGCCACCATGCCAGTTGGACGATGGATCAGGCGAACGGCCGACGACGTCTTGTTGATGTGCTGACCACCGGCGCCGCTGGCGCGGAACACCTGCATCTCGATGTCAGCGTCGTTGATCTCGACGTCGGGGGCATCCATCACTGGCCAAACCTGCACCGACGCGAAGCTGGTCTGCCGACGACCCTGGTTGTCGAACGGGCTGATGCGCACCAAGCGATGCGTGCCGCGCTCGCCCGTCATCAGCCCATATGCATAACGCCCGGTGATCGTGAACTCCGCCGACAGGATGCCGGCCTCGGTGCCTTGGCTGACTTCGTCGATCACCAGCGAGTACTTACGCCGTTCCGCCCAACGCGAGTACATGCGCAGCAGGATTTCGCTCCAGTCCTGCGCATCGACACCACCGTCTTTGGCGTTGATCTGCACAATGCAGTCGGCTTCGTCGTGCTCGCCGGTGAACAAACTGCGCAGGTCGAGTTGACGCAGCTGATTACCGATCGAGACGATCGCCGCATTGATGTCGGCCTCTTGCGATTCGTCGTCGAGTTCGCGCGCCATCTCGTGGAGCAGTTCGGCATCTTCCAACTCGCGGCTCAACGCGTCGAACGTGTCGAGATCGCCCTTGACGTTCGAGTACTCGGCGTTAACTCGTTTGGCGAACTCCTGGTCGTCCCACAAGTCGGGACGAGCCACTTCCATCTCGAGTTCGGAGAGGCGGGAACGGCCGGTATCGATCTTCAGGTAACCCTCCGCGTCGCTGAGACGCCGACGCAAATCCTTTAGATCGTCACCAAAGTCACGCATCGCGGCTCACAGCGTGGCGCCGTGGCACATCTTGAATTTCTTGCCGCTGCCACACGGGCAGGGGGCGTTGCGTGGCGTCTTGGCGAACTCGTCCTTGACGATGGTCTGCTGCTTCACCGGTGCCGGGCGACCAGGGGCCACGCCGCCTTGCGCAGCGCCCTCAAGCGCCCCCGCGCTAGCCGCGGCGGCGATGCCGTCGGTCTGCTGATTGTCGCTCGACGTCTGTTGCAGGTTCTGCACGATTTGCTGCGGCGCGTCCTTGCGCACGACCTGCACGTGCATGACGTACTTGACGAAGTCCTGCGCGATGCCCTTCATCAGCGAGCCGAACATCTCGTAGCCCTCGCGCTGCCACTCGGTGAGCGGATCCTTCTGGCCCATAGCCCGCAGGTTGATGCCTTCTTGCAGGTAGTCCATTTCTTCTAGGTGCTCGCGCCAGCGCTGGTCGATGATGCGCAGCATGACCTGGCGCTCGACATCGCGCATGACGACTGGCGTTAGCTCGACTTCGCGCTGCTCGTAGTACGCCTTCGCGTTGTCGGTGACGAGGTCGAAGATGTCGTCGGCATCGTCGAACGATGCCAGTGCCGACACTTCGATGTCGTTGGGCCAGTAGGTCTTCAGTTCCTTGACCAAGCCATCGAGATCCCATTCGTCGGCGGCTTCGCTCACGCAATGCGTATCGATGAGGGCATCGACGGCATCGGACAGATACTCCATCGCCGCCGACTTCAAGTCGAGACCTTCGAGAATCTGATCGCGACGCGCGTAGATGACCTTGCGTTGCTGATTCATCACTTCGTCGTACTTCAGCACGTTCTTGCGAATCTCGGCGTTGCGCTGTTCCACTGTTGACTGCGCGCGCTCGATTGCCTTCGTCACCATCTTGGCTTCGATGGCTTCATCGTCGGGCAGCGCGCGATTCATTACCCAGCTGAGTGCGCCCGTGGCGAACAAGCGCATCAGCTCGTCGTCGAGGCTGAGATAGAAGCGGCTCTCGCCCGGGTCGCCCTGGCGACCACCGCGACCGCGCAGCTGGTTGTCGATACGACGACTCTCGTGACGCTCTGTGCCCAGCACATAGAGACCGCCGAGTTCGCGCACCTTGTCGCCCTCGGTCTGGCATTCGACCTTCAATTGCGCGAGCAACTCGTCGTAGCGCGCCATCGCCTTGACCCGGGCCTCCTGGAACTCATCGGGCATCTGATCGAGCGGCATCGGCAGCGTGAAGTGGTCGACCATGACAGCGGGGTCGTGCCCTTCCTTTTGCGCTTCGTGCAATGCAAGGCCTTCTGGGTTTCCACCCAGAAGAATGTCGACACCGCGGCCAGCCATGTTGGTCGAGACTGTGACCGCGTTCAATCGGCCGGCCTGCGTCACGATGTGTGCTTCACGCGTGTGCTGCTTGGCGTTTAGAACCTCGTGCGGGATGCCGCGCTTCTGCAACAGGCGCGACAAGTGTTCACTCTTCTCGACGCTGATCGTGCCGACCAGCACCGGCTGACCGGCTTCGTACTTCTCGGCAATGTCGTCGGCGACCGACTGGAACTTGGCGGCTTCGCTCTTGAAGATCTGGTCGGGTTGATCGACACGCACGACGGTCTTGTTAGGCGGAATCGGCACAACCTGCAACTCGTAGGTGTTGGCCAGTTCCGCCGCTTCCGTCGACGCGGTACCGGTCATGCCGGCGAGCTTGTCGTACATGCGGAAGTAGTTCTGCAACGTGATCGTTGCGAGCGTCTGGTTCTCTTCTTTGATCTTGACGCCCTCTTTGGCCTCCACCGCTTGGTGGATGCCTTCGCTCCAGCGACGGCCCTCCAGCACGCGGCCGGTGAACTCGTCGACGATCTTCACTTCGCCGTTGGCGATGATGTAATCCTTGTCGCGCTTGTACAGCTCTTTCGCCTTCAACGCGACCGACATCTGGTGCACCAGGTTCTGCTGCACTTCGTCGTACAGGTTGTCGATGCCGAGCGCAGCTTCGACCTTGTCAATGCCAGCCTCAAGTGGAACGACCACGCGCTTGTCTTCTTCGACCTCGTAGTCAACGTCGCGGCGCAGCGAGCGCACGATGCTGGCGAACTGGTAATACAGCTTGGCGGCGTCGGCGATGCGACCAGAGATGATAAGCGGCGTACGCGCTTCGTCGATCAGGATGCTGTCGACTTCGTCGACGATCGCGTAGTTGTGACCGTGCTGCACCTTGTCGGTGAGAGTGCCTGCCATGTTGTCGCGCAGATAGTCGAAGCCGAACTCGTTGTTGGTGCCGTAGGTAATGTCGGCTGCATAGTTCACCCGCTTCTCGGCCGGGCGCTCTTTGAACCCGGGGATGATCAGGCCAACTTCGAGGCCCATCCACTTGTGAATGCGGCCCATCCATTCGGCGTGGAAGCGAGCGAGGTAGTCGTTGACGGTGACGAGGTGCACGCCTTTGCCGGACAGACCGTTGAGGTACGCCGGCAGGGTGCTGACCAGGGTCTTGCCCTCACCGGTCTTCATTTCGGCAACCCAGCCGAAGTGCAGCGCGGCGCCGCCCATCATCTGCACGTCGAAGTGACGCTGGCCAATTGTGCGGGTGGCGGCTTCGCGCACTGTCGCGAAGGCCTCAAGCAAGAGGTCGTCGAGGGTTTCACCGCGCTCGATACGACCACGGAACTCGGGGGTCTTGGCGCGCAGTTCGTCGTCGGAGAGTGCCGAGAATTGCGCGGAGAGCGCATTCATGTCCGGAACTAGGCCTTCGAGGGCCTTCAGTTTCTTGCCTTCACCGGCGCGGAGGATGCGATCGAGGATGCCCATGCGGGTGTGAAGCCTACCGGCGCGCCGGTAGCCAGCCTTGGCAAGGCCGATTAGCTGGCTTTGGCCCAATCCTGTGACGTTGGCGCAACGTGCGAGCGAACCGCCGGAGTGGCGGCCGCTGCGGCGCAAACGACCGAGCCGACACCGGCGCGTTGCAGCGCCGCACGCGCAGCGACGAGCGTGGCCCCGGTGGTGACGACATCGTCGATCAGCAAAACTCGCAACGGGTGCCGCCCCGCCCGCCGCAGGGCACGCGAACGAAACGACACACCGTGCAGTCGCTCGGCGCGGGTGTGCCCGGTTTGCTGTTCGCCATGGCTGCGGTAGAGCAACCGGCGGCACGGGACGCCCAGCTCGCGGCCGACAGCGCGAGCCAAGAGTTCGGATTGGTCGTAACCGCGTGTGCGCGCGCGTGCCCCACTTGTGGGTGCCCACGTGACGACATCGACTGGGCCGACCCGGAGGCGACGCACCATGAGGTGCGCCAATTGGCGGGCGACGCCGCGCCGATTGCGGAACTTCAGGCCGTGCAGCACCTGGCGGGCAACACCATCGAATGGAAGCGCGGCCAGCACGCCATCGGTGGTGACCTGTGTGGCCGCGCTTGCAAGCGAAAAGCGGCAACTGCGACAGAGCGTGGGACCGGGCTGGTTGCACCCAGCGCAGGCGGTCGTGAAAGGTGCAACGAGGGAGTTCGTCAAGCCGGAGAAGGTCATGGTGCAAGTAGTACCAGGAGGGTGTCACATGGTTCCCGATAGGTTCGCCAGGTGCTTGAGACGCCGAGAGCCACTCCCCTGCGACGGATGTTCGTACCGCTGCCGACCGATCGCTTGGTGCAGCGACTTGTCCGCTGCACCATCGGGTTGTCCATGTTCGGTCTTGGGATCAGCATGTTCTTGGCATCAAACCTGGGCGTGCCCGCGTGGGACGTGTTTCACCAAGGGATCTCGCGCAAGACCGGGATACCGATCGGCCTGATCATCGAGATCAGTTCCATCTTCGTGCTGCTGTTATGGATTCCGCTCCGGCAGCGCCTTGGTCTCGGCACGCTGCTGAACGCAATCGAGATCGGCTTGGTCGTCTTCTTGATAAACGACCATCTACCGCACAGCGATCGCATCGTGTGGCGGCTGGCGTACGTCGGCGGAGCGATGCTCGTGGTGGCGATCGGTTCCGGCCTCTACCTCGGTGCTGGGCTCGGCTCCGGTCCGCGCGACGGATTGATGCTCGGCCTCGCGCAGCGCGGCATCAGCATTCGGATCGCACGCACAGGCGTGGAGTTGACGGTGCTCGCCGCCGGCTTGGCGCTCGGTGGCAGCGTCGGCATCGCCACCGTCGTGTTTACCTTCGGAATCGGTCCGCTGGTGCAGATCTTCCTACCGCGCCTGCGTATGCGCGGCGACGAGACAAAGCTCGCCGCCGCGCACTAGTCGTTGAGGTGACGGGTCGTTGAGGTGACGGCCTAGTAGCGGTAATGAGCTGGCTTGAACGGGCCGCTGGGCTCGACACCCAAGTACTCGGCCTGCTCGTCGGTGAGCTTGCTCAATTTCACGCCCAAGGCTTCGAGATGCAGCGACGCCACCTTCTCGTCAAGCCTCTTCGGTAGCACGTGCACACCCAACGGATAGTCGTCTGTGTTGTTGAACAACTCCATCTGTGCGATGACTTGATTGCTGAACGAGCAGCTCATCACGAAGCTGGGGTGGCCGGTGGCGCAACCGAGGTTCACCAGGCGACCTTCGGCCAACACGATGATCGAGTGCGAGTTGCCGTTCTTGTTTGGCGGGAAGCTCCACAGGTCGGTGCCCGGCTTCAACTCGTCCTTGGTGGCACCACTGCGGGCGAGGCCATCCATATCGATCTCGCTGTCGAAGTGACCGATGTTGCACACGATTGCGTTGTGCTTCATGCGGTGCATGTGCTCGACAGTGATGATGTGGTCGTTGCCAGTTGCTGAGACGAAAATGTCGGCCTGCTCGACGACGTCGTCGAGTGTCGTCACCTGGTAGCCCTCCATCGCCGCCTGCAAGGCGTTGATCGGGTCGATCTCGGTGACGATAACCCGCGCACCTTGGCCGCTGAGCGCTTGGGCGCAGCCCTTGCCGACGTCGCCGTAGCCACAGACGACGGCAACCTTGCCGCCGATCATCACGTCGGTTGCACGGCAGATCGCGTCGATCAATGAGTGTCGGCAACCGTAGAGGTTGTCGAACTTGCTCTTGGTCACTGAGTCGTTGACATTGATTGCAGGGAACAAGAGCTCGCCGCGCTCGTGCATCTTGTAAAGACGCATGACGCCGGTGGTCGTTTCTTCCGTGACGCCACGAACATCGGCCGCGATGCGCGTCCACTTGTTGGGCTCGTTCTTCATCGAGCGCTGCAGTAGGCCGAGCACGATCGCGAACTCTGCGTTCGACGCGGTGGTCGGGTCGGGTACTTCGCCGCTCTTCTCGAACTCGACACCCTTGTGCAGCAACAGCGTGGCGTCGCCACCATCGTCGAGGATCATGTTCGCGCCAACGGCCTCACCGTTCGGGCCGTCGGGCCACGTCATCATCTGATCGGTGCACCACCAGTACTCCTCCAGAGTCTCGCCCTTCCAAGCGAACACGGGGATGCCTTGCGGATCTTCCGGCGTACCGTTCGGGCCAACCGCGACTGCGGCCGCGGCGTGATCCTGGGTCGAGAAAATGTTGCAGCTCGCCCAACGGACTTCAGCGCCGAGCTCGACCAGTGTCTCGATGAGGACCGCGGTTTGGATGGTCATGTGCAGGCTGCCCGAAATGCGGGCACCCGCCAAAGGCTTGGACGGGCCGAATTCTTTGCGCAAGGCGCGCAGGCCGGGCATTTCGTGTTCGGCGAGGTGAATCTCTTTGCGGCCGTAAAGGGCGAGCGAGAGATCTGCGACGCGGTAATCGCGGCGCGCTGCAAGTGATGAGGTAGACGACATGGTGGTTCCCTCCTGGGAACGGACGTGGTTCGGGTTGATTACCGGGCCGGTGCCAACTGGCAGCTCTCTGATCAGCCCGAACAGGCACCCATTCTAGGGCACCGCCGACTAGTTGAAACGCGCTAGTTAAACGACAAACGTAGGCGGGATGATGCCGGCAGCGATCTTCCCATCGAGCCGCTCGACATCCTCGGGCGAAACCGGTTGCGCTTCGTCGACCAGCATGACGGGGATGCCCTCGCGCACGAGGTACTTGCACTTCAGTCGCGGGTTGTAAAGCCCATTGTCATCACCGAGGTAATAGAGCGGGCCTTTGTCCTGCGGGCAAGCGAGGACGGCGAGTAACCGGGGATCGAGTGGCACGTCAGGACCATAGCCCTTAGACAGAGGGTTTACAGGCTGGTGATCAGGCCGAGCAGTTCGGCTACGTGCAGATCGCATTCGTTGCGGTCGGGGGCTTCCAGGTTCAGACGCAGCAGGGGTTCGGTGTTCGAGGGGCGCAGGTTGAACCACCACGGGCCGCAGTCGACGGTCAGGCCGTCAAGGCGATCCTGTGGGAACTTGCCGAACTGAGCGGCGACAAGTTCAATGACCGCTTGCGCGTCGGTGACCTGCGTGTTGATCTCGCCACTCGACGAGTACCGCTCGAACGGCTTGCGCACGACCGACAGATCGGTGTCGGCGAGGCTGACTTCGTTGAGCACCAACATCGCCGCGATCAAGCCGCTGTCGGCGCGGAAGTTGCGCCGGAAGTAGTAGTGCGCGGAGTGCTCGCCACCGAAGACCGCGCCGGTTTCGGCCATGCGCTGCTTGATGAAACTGTGGCCGACCTTCGTGCGGATCGGAACGCCGCCGTGCTCGCGCACAACTTCCGGCACCGCGCGCGAACAAATCAGGTTGTGCAAGATGGTGGCGCCGGGGTTCGAGCGCAACACACCGGCAGCCAGTAGCGCAGTCGTGGTACTGCCGCTGAGGCCGCGCCCTGTTTCATCAACGACGAAGACGCGGTCGGCGTCGCCATCGAACGCGAGACCGATGTCGAAACCGCCAGCAACAACGCGCGTCTGTAGGTCGAGTTGGTTGGCGGTCTGCAGCGGGTCGGCGGGATGGTTCGGGAATGTGCCGTCAAGCTCGCCGTACATAACCTCGAGCGTGATTTGCGGCAGGCGTTCGAACACGGCAGGCACCACTAGGCCACCCATGCCGTTCGCAGTGTCGGCCACGACACGCAACGGACGAATGGAAGCAACGTCGACGAAGGAGACAACGTGATCGGCGAACGGCTGCAGCAGGTCGCGGGTGGTCATTGAGCCGGCGCGCGTCGCTGGCTTTGGTCCATTGCCGCGCAGCACGTCGGCGGCGACCGCTTTCACCTTGTCGAGACCGGTGTCGATGCCGACGGCGCGGGCGCCGCCGAGGCAGAACTTGACGCCGTTGTATTGCGCCGGGTTGTGCGAGGCAGTGAACATCGCACCGGGCGAATCCATCGTGCCCGACGCGTAGTAAACGAGGTCGGTACTGGCCAGCCCGACGTCGACGACGTTGAGACCCTGTTCCATCACACCGCGGGCGAAGGCTTCGACCAACTCGGGTCCCGATGAGCGCATGTCGCGCCCGACAACTATTTTGTCAACGGCTGGTCGATCAACGGCGGGGCCGCCGCCGAGACAGAAGCGGGCAAAGCCAACGCCAAGCGCGTAGGCGACTTCCGGGTTGATTTGGTCGGGGACAGTACCCCGGACGTCGTACGCCTTTACGACCTCGTCGAGCACCGCTGGATCAGTGGCAAACATGCGGGTCTAAAGGCTAGCGGTGGTGTCGGCTGCCCGGTCCTTGGTCGCGGCTTCGCCCAGGTTAGGGGTTACATCGTCGTCGAGATCGTCGTCGAGATCGTCGTCGAGATCGTCGTCGAGATCGTCGTCATCCCAGTCGTCGTCCGGGTTCATCAGGAAGGGATGAGTGTTGCGGTGCTTGGCATCGCCCTTGATGCGCCAAAAGATCAGCCAGCCGATACCCAAGAAGGTCAGCGCATACGAGACCCGGTCAGAGGTTGAGGCTTCATAGTGCAGGCGCACATGTGTGCTGGTCGGGATGACGACCATCATGTTGGCGGCAACACGGTACGGGCCTTCGGCGCCATCGACCTCCCAGTTGGGAAAGTAGCTGACCTTGACCAACACCGGCACGCCGATTTGGGAGACATCGAAGGTGAGGTCTTGTTCGCCCAAGTGATAATTGGAGACTTCGATTTCGGGCAGTTCGACAGTCTCGATCGTGTCGGCCGGAATCACAATGTCGACGCGACGGCCGGGGTCCCCCGACCTTTCACCAGCGCGTCGGGTGTAGTCGATCGTCGCATTGATGCGCTGCCACTCGTCAGGGCCGTCGATCGCTGGCAACGCTGCCCACTCACTGTCGTTCTGGAACCAGCTCGTGCCGAGTTCCAGATTGCGCTCGCGTTGATCGCCCTCGCGTTCGTTGACGACGACTGGCTGCACCGTGAGCGGCACGACAACGTCGCTGTCGGCGACGCGGTAGATCTCCCAGGGGCCACTGGTTGCGACCAGACCAAGGTCGTCGCGCCCACTGGCCTCATCCTTGGCCAGTTGCGTGAACACCATCAGATACTTGATGCCCAGCTTTTGCAGCATGGGGACGCCCACTTCGGCGTCGTTGTCGATGTAACGCAGTTCGCGCACTGGGTTCGAGCTGTTCTGGCTCATCGCCGCTACCGACAAGAAGTGGTACGGCGTCGTGGCCGATGCTTCGAAGAACACGCCCTCCTGACTGGTGATGCAACCATCGGTCCAGTGCGGCAAGAGCATCAGCGCCATCGTGGTGCCGTACTGTCCGGTCTCGCCGTTGTTCTCCCACACCGCGCGACCGCAGCCCAAGTTCTCGTCAGTCTTCTCGCCGAGCGCAGCCATCGCCTCAACCAACGACTTGTACTCGTGGTAGGCGGGGCGGCCTTCGTAACCGTTGAAGTTGTAACTCGTCCAACCGTCAGCGAGCGCATCGCTCGAAGTTGGTGTGAGCGAGATTGGGCTCCAGGCGTCGATAAACAACGAGTAACGACACGACTGCGACTGCACGTAACACGTCGAGCCGTCGCGTTCCTTCAATCCGGCACCTGGGAAGTTGCGGAACAGGAAGAGTTCCATCGACATGATCAACACGCCGACGACTGCCGCTGTCGCAGCGCCGGTGAGCCAGACTTCGGTCACGTTGAGCGAGCGACCCTTTAGCGCGCGAGTGACGAAGTAGACGAGGTCGACGATGCCGACCATCATCAACAGCAGACGCATGAGGAACAGGAACGGCAAGATGCGCGGGTTCCACAACAGACCAACACCGGGGAGGCTGTCGCGCGCGACGAAGGTGGCGGCCATCAGCGCGATGCACATAATGCCCAGCCACGCGCCATTGAGCTGGCGGCGAATGATGCTGCTGATGAAGCCCAGCAGCGCTAACCCGCCGACGACGATGTCGAGGAATTGCGACCAGGGGAAGAACATGTCCCAGAAGCTGTCGTTGGCACCATCAGGGCGCGAGCCGTATTTCATGTCGGTCATGTAGTCGGTACTCAAAACGAACGGCAGCACCCAGAACGAGACGAGCAGCCCGATACCGACGAAAATGGTGATGCCATACAAGAACCGCGTCTTGTCCATCCACACCAGCCACATCAGCGCTACGGCGAGCATGACGAACAGCATCACGATGCCGTGCGACAGCATCGCCAACGCGAGGATGATCGCAGCCCAGTTGCGGTACTTGCCGTTCTCAAGTCCACGGGCGAATAGGCCGAGACCGAGCATCGCGAACGAGAGCGCTATCGAAAATGAAAACTCGCCGGCCATCGTGCTCTTCACGTTGCCGCCAAGAATTTGAAAGCTCTCGTCGAAGAGGAACACCAAAGACGCCAGTGCCATCAGTTCCGGCACTGGATAACGGAAGCGGGCGAGGCGACCAAATGCCCAGCAGCAGAACGGCAGTGTCACCAGTCCGAGACACACGACGATCTTGAACGCGATGCCGTACGGGAAGATCACGTTCAGTGCCACGATCATCAGCGCCGGGATCACCATGTAGTAGCGGTAGATCGGGAAGCCGTTGTACCAGTAGTTGCTCCACCCGCTGATTTGCCCATGCGGCAGCAGGTGATCGCGCAAGTACGCGGGTGCCATTACATGTGCGCCCATGTCGCCGCCAGTGGGCGTGTTGTTCGTGAACACGAGGTCGAGGTGAACCACCTGTAAGACGGCGAAGATGCAGCCACCGACGACGACGAGCGCCGTGAGGTACTGCACGACACGCTCGGTTGGCCATGGTGAGTTCAGCCAGTTGCTGGGGCGACGAATAGTCCGGCGGCCGACACGACGCGCGAAAACGGCGGCGCGGCTTTGCGTGCGCGACGCGTCGTCTTCGACTGAAATGTCGAGCACGTCAATGTGGAGCGCGGCGGCGCCGGGTTCTGTCGTGCCGATTTGTGACGTGCTGTTAGTCGCGTTCGTGGAAGGGGTCGTCTGATCGCTCATACCGGGTGGCATCTTTCCATGCCAAGTTCGAATCCGGGGGTCACGAGCGAGCAACCAGCGCAAGTGCGGCGGCGTTGAACGCGGCGTGGGTCAGGATGCCCATGCCGAGGCGACCGGTTCGCAGCGCGCAGATGCCCAGCACCAGCCCGACCAGGAACAGACCCGGGTATTCCACAGGTGAGAAGTGGACAAGCGCGAAGAGTGCTGCTACGAGAACCAGCGCCAGCCAGCCGCGCCACTGGTGCAGAGTGCGACCGAGGGCCCCTTGCAGGAGGCCGCGGTAGAGAAGTTCTTCGACCAACGGGGCACCGATGACGACAACCAGGGTCAGCAGTGCCAGACCCAGAGTGGACGGGTTGCCGTACAGATCGCGCGCTCGCTGTTCGATTTCGTCCTCGCCGAACGTTGCTGGCCAGATCGATTCCAGCGGGCGATAGAGCAGTGGGATGATTGCCAGTTGCGTGACGATGCCGATTGGGATGCCGATCAAGTCGATCGGTCGGAAGGAAAGGCCGTAGTCCGCCGCGAAGTTGCCGGAACCGAAGCGACGGCCGAGCAGCCAGAGGGCCACCAACATCGGCAGCCATTGAGCAACGCTGATGCCGACCAGCCAACCGTGCCCGGCCTCGGCGATGGTCTTGTTGCCGCTCGCGCTCAGCACTGCGCCAGCGGCGAGGTTGCCGAACAGCCACGCCCCCAAATACGCGAGGCCAGCGTCGCGAATCGAGATTTGAGCTCGGTTGCTGTTCATGTCGGTTGGATCGCAGTGTTCTGGTTCAGGTGCTCAGCCGTATTGGCGAGGACCACCGGCGTAAACGAGTTCGCGGGGTGCGCGGCGATCTTCGAGCTGCCAGCCGTTTGGGACCGTCAGTCGCGTCGAGTGCCGCTGGCACAGGTCGTAGCTGTGCGGGTCGCGATCGGTGAGCAGGTCGTCGAGCCACACGATGGCCCGCGCGTACTGATACGACAGCGTCATCGTTGCCGGTTGTGCGCAACCGGTACGCGAACACTGTCTGCCCATGCGCTCCACGCTAAATGAGCACGTCACACGTTTGGTGGATCTAGCCGTGAACGGTGGGTGACGAGCACGTGACGGACGGCGCGACGGATCGCGAGGGCATTCGCGCCCCTAGCATTGACCCATGAGCAACCTTCCACCTCCGCCTCCTCCGCCGCCCTCTGGGCGCGGCCAGCAGCAGGGGCCACCTCCCCCGCCAGGTGGCAAGAAACCGATGGGCGTCGGGTTTCCGCGCTGGGCGTTGCCGGTCCTGCTGGCGGTGCTGGTCGGCACGTTGCTGCTCAATCAGATGTGGCCGTCCGACAATGGCGAGAAGCTGTCGTACACCGAGTTCATCGCCGCGGTCGAGAAGGACCAAGTCGCCAAGTTCACGGTGACCGATGGCTCGAACTCGATCTCTGGCGAGCTCGAAGATGGCACCAAGTTCACGACGACAGCTCGCGACAACTTCCCGCTCGAGAGCGAGAAGGAACTGTTCGCGGAACGAAACGTTGAGGTCACTTACAAGGCACCCGACAGCAACTGGCTACTCAGCTCGATCGGGCTGCTGTTGCCGTTCTTGCTGATCATCGGGTTTCTGGTGTGGATGAGCAAGCGGGCGCAAGGGCAGATGGGCAACGTGATGTCGATTGGTCGCAGTCGCGCCAAGACATACTCGGCCGATAAGCCAACGACCACATTCGCCGACATCGCTGGCTACGAGGGCGTCAAGCAAGAGATCACCGAGGTCGTCGACTTCTTGCGCATGCCCGAGCGGTTTAAGGAGATCGGCGCGCGGGTGCCCAAGGGCATGTTGCTCGTTGGTCCTCCAGGTACGGGCAAGACGCTGTTCGCTCGCGCCGTTGCGGGCGAGGCCGGCGTTGGTTTTCTTTCGGTCACCGGTTCCGACTTCATGGAAATGTTCGTCGGCGTCGGCGCCAGCCGTGTGCGCGATCTGTTCGCGCAGGCTCGCAAGTTGGGACGCGCAATCATCTTCATCGACGAGATCGACTCAATTGGTCGCAAGCGCGGTGCCGGTCTTGGTGGCGGGCACGACGAGCGCGAGCAAACGTTGAACCAGTTGCTTGCCGAGATGGACGGCTTCGAGACCAGCGAGGGCATCGTCATCCTCGCCGCGACCAACCGACCCGACATTCTCGATCCGGCGCTGCTGCGCCCAGGTCGCTTCGATCGCCAGATCGTGGTGCCGTTGCCCGAGAACGACGAGCGCCTCGCGATTCTGAAAGTGCATAGCCGCGATAAGCGGATGGGTCCCGACGCGGACTTGGAAGTGATGGCGAAGGCGACGCCCGGAATGAGTGGCGCTGATCTGGCCAACCTGGTCAACGAGGCCGCCCTGTTTGCCGTGCGGCGCAGTAGCAAGCAGATCGAGCGCATCGACTTCGAGAACGCGCGCGATCGCATCGTGCTGGGCGCTCGCCGCGAGAGCCTGGTGATGTCTGCCGACGAAAGGCGGGCGACCGCGTTTCACGAGGGTGGCCATGCCATCCTCACCGTGCTGTTGCCCCATGCCGATCCGCTACACAAGGTGACGATCCTGCCGCGCGGTATGGCGCTGGGCGTGACGTGGAGCCTTCCCGAAGAGCGGCATACGTACTCGAAGGAGTACTTCGAGGACCGTATCTGTATCGCGATGGGTGGTCGCGCTGCTGAGAAGATCGTGTTCGACAACCTCAACTCGGGTGCGGCAAACGACCTCGAGCAAGCCACCAGCATCGCTCGCCGCATGGTGCGCGAGTGGGGCATGAGCGATGCCGTCGGGCCGATGGCGTGGAGCGGTCACCAGCAGGTGTTCCTGGGCGAGGACCTGATGACGCAGGGTCGCGAGTACAGCGACGACACGGCCAAGATGATCGACACCGAGATCTCAGGTTTGCTGCACCGCCAGGAAGCGCGAGCGATCGAAGTGCTGGGCAAGCACCGCAAGGCGCTCGACTCAGTCGCTGCCGCGTTGCTAGAGCTCGAGACGGTCGACGGCGCCGAGATCGCCCGACTGATTCACGAAACCCTCGGCTCGGCGCCCGCCGCAGAGCCAGCCTCCGTCGACTAGCCAGCACGCGGCGAACGTCGCCACAGACCGAGACCAGATAGCTGGTGACGGTACCGCGTTGGTCGACGCGCTGGCGATCACGCGTACTGGCAGCCGTCGCCAATGTTTGACAACGCCGTAGCGGTCCACAGAAGGCGAAACGCGGCCAGAAGCGGACGATGCCTCGTCTCCACGTCAACCCCAGTCAACCATGCGATGCTCGGGCGCGCCTCAGCTTCATCGACTCGCCGTCGCTCAGTTGGCAACGAAGCAGACTGCCTGTTTCCACGCTCGTTGTCCAACACCCGAGGCGACTAACTGTTCGTTCGCTCGGACGTGGTGCTGTTGGGAGTGGATCAGGTTGTCGACGTCTATCGGTCAGGCTCGCGCTCGGTCACCAGTCGCTCGAGTTTGGCGATGCTCTGCTCCAGCATCGCGACGGGCACTATCGGCCAAACCCTGCCCGCGGCGCGCAGGGCGTCGGTGATGTTCGACCAGTCGCAGTAGTTGACGACATCGGTGTGCCGATCATCGACTGGGCTCAGCTGCCAGCCGTACACATGGCCGAACGGAGGCCCGCCCGGCACCCCGATGGTCCACTCGATGAGGCGGCCGGGCTCCAGCTTTGTGACGGTGTTGCGCACCGAGTACTTGACGAGCCCGGGGATGTCGTCGAGCGGAGTGCGGTCCATCGCAATGTCGAATGTGTCGCCAACAGCTGTGAGTGGGCGAGCATCCAGCGCTGCTTGCAACATTCCCGAACCATCGATGGCAACCTGCCCGGCAGGGTCGCTGACCAGAGCGAAGATCGCGCCAGATGGGGCCGCAATGCGACGGCTGACTTCGACACGGTCAGTTGACATGCGCTCACCCTACGCACGGGCGCACGAATCTACGTCCCCGCAGCGCAGCCACTGACCGGGGTTGGCGTCGGCGAGGCGGGCTTCTGGGCGCCAAAGATTTCCAAGAAAGTCCTGGTCAGGGGTTGCTACACGAACACCCGTGCGCTAGCATCATTCACATGAGGAACGCCCTCAACCTTTGCGACCAAACCGTCGACGCACTGACACGCGTCGACCTGACCGCAACCACACCCCAAGCGCTCGCCTTGGGCGCGCTCGGCATCCAACGCCACATCGACCGCATGAAAGCGCTACACGCAACCGTGCTCACCGCCGCCGACAACGCCAAAGTCTGGCAAGGCACCGGCGCCCGCAACATCGCCGACTGGTTGGCCTCCAACACCAACACCGGTTATGGCGACGCGGTCTCACGCAAGAAACTCGCCGACACACTCAACAAATCACCCGCCTTAGCCGACGCCGTCGCCAAAGGCGAGATCTCCGCCGCCACCGCCGAAACGTTGCACGACACCATCGCCAACCCGCCCGCCGGCGCCGATGTCGGCGAACTGATCAACGCCGTCAAAGGTGCCGGACCGCGCGACGCGAAAGCCGCCACCGAACTGTGGAACAACATCGTCTCCAACGAAACCGAAGAAGAACGCGAAGAACGCCGCTACCAACTGCGCTCCGTACGCAGCAACGCACCAGTCGACGGGATGGTCACCACCACCGTCGTGCTC
>Ga0105047_10001037_pt1 | contig 49090 bp, 38 predicted proteins | sample MAT04_FD_78384 | JGI IMG/M metagenome (GOLD analysis project Ga0105047, IMG submission 78384) | Freshwater microbial communities from Lake Fryxell liftoff mats and glacier meltwater in Antarctica - MAT-04 (megahit assembly) | ecosystem: Environmental > Aquatic > Freshwater > Ice > Liftoff...
CTCCGGCGGTGGGTTCGTCGAGGAGGACGATGGCGGGGTCATGGACGAGGGCGGCGGCGAGGTTGAGGCGGCGCTTCATGCCGCCGCTGAAGGTGCGGACACGGTCGTTGCGTCGCGATTCAAGGCCCACTGCTTCGAGTGCGGCGGTGGTGCGGCTTGCCAGCAGTGTGCCACGGAGACCGAAGAGTTTGGCGAAGAAGACGATGTTCTCGTGGGCGGTGAGGGATTCGTAGAGGGCGAGCGATTGCGGGGCGACGCCGATGACCTGACGGGCAGCGGGGTGGCTCGGGGCGCCGAGGCCTTCGAGCTCGATGGTGCCGCTGTCAGGCCGGGTGAGGCCGATCATCATGGAGATGGTGGTGGTTTTGCCCGCGCCGTTGGGACCGAGGAGCCCGAAGACCTCGCCCCTGCCGATAGACAGCGAAAGACCGTCAACGGCGATGGTTGATCCGTAGGCCTTGCGGATATCAAGGATCTTGATCATCGCGCGGGCACGACCTCGTCGCCAAGTTCTTTTTCGACAGCGCCCCAAACCATGGCGATGCGGCGGGGTGAAAAATCGAACTCGAGTCCGGCGGCGGCGAAGAGCTCGCGGAGCGGGCGGGAACCGCCCAGTGAGAGGCCGCGCTTGTACTGCGCGATGGTGGCGACTGGGTTCTGCTTGTAGTTGGCGTACATCTGGAGGGCGCCGAGCTGGGCGATGCCGTACTCAATGTAGTAGAAGGGGGCGGTGAAGAGATGGAGCTGGCGGTGCCAGGCGGATTCGAGAACGTCCTCAAGGCCGGTCCAGTCGCACTGGGCGCCGAAGCGTTTGACAAGTTCGAGCCATTTGGCGGCGCGCTGGGCGCGCGAGTGGCCGATGTTGGTGTACATCCAGAGCTGGAACTGGTCGATGGTGGCGATCCAAGGGAGCAGGTTGGCGATTTGCTCAGAGTGAACGCGGCGGGCGCGGTCGGCCTCATCTTTGTTAAAGAACTCGTCGAGGAACGGGTAGCTGGTGAGCTCCATGCTCATGGATGCGACTTCGCAGAACTCGAGGGGGATATCACTGCGGTAGGACACGAGGGGGTCGGTGCGGCTGAGGAGAGAGTGGAAGGCGTGGCCGGCTTCGTGGACCATGGTCTCGACATCGCGGAGGAGGCCGGCGGCGTTCATGAAGATGAATGGCACGCGCTGGCGGTCGCGGTTGGCCTGGTATCCGCCGGGGGCTTTGCCCTTGCGGGAGTCGAGGTCGAGACACGACACGCCCGCTGGAGGGAAGCGGAGCGAATCGAACATGTCGGCGAGGCCGCCGGGGGTGGGGTCCATGCGGCGGAAGATCTTGGCGGTCTTCTCGACCATTTCGCTGGGTTGTTGGAAGGGCCGAAGCGGTGCGCGGCCGAGCGGATCGACGGCGAGATCCCAAGGCCGGAGCGTGTCGAGCTTGAGGTTGGTACGGCGGCTGGCGTTGAAGCGGCGGAGGGCGGGGACGACGCTTTCCTCGCAGCCTCGGGCGAAGTTGTCGCAGTCGGCGGGGGTGTAGTCGAAGCGGCGCTTGACGCGGAAGGCGTAGTCGCGGTAGTTGGCAAATCCGGCGTTGAGGGCGACCTTGTGGCGGAGGGCGAGCAACTGGTCGAAGATGTCGTCGAGCACGGCGCGATCCTGAAGACGGCGTGCGGCGACGGCGCGCCAGGCTTCTTCGCGGACGGCGCGGTCGGTCTCTTCCTGATACCGGCCCATCTGGGGCATAGTCTTTTCCTCACCTCGGAACTGAACGGTCATGACGCCGAAAACTTCGCTGTAGCGGGTCTCAAGCTTGGTGATTTCGGTCTCGATTGCCACATTTTCCTGGCGGAAGAGTTCGACGGCGGTTTTGGTGTCGCGGAGGAGGACGCCATAGCGGGTTTGATCGAGCTCAAGGACGAAGGGGCTGTTGACGATTTTCTTGTCGAGTTCGAAGCCGGTTTCGCGCAGGCGGGGCTGGACGTTTTCGATGAAGGCCATGTAGGCCGCGCGGGTGGCGAGGTCGTCGGTGTGGCAGGTCATGTTGATGTGCAGGACGCTGCCGGCCTCGGACGCGGCGGCGTCGAGTTCGCTGCGGTCGAGGATGAGCTGCTCGAGCGTGTTCCGCGAGTCGAGCGTCCGATTGATGAGGCCGCGGTAGAGCGGGTCGAGCTGGGGCCAGTCGGTGGCGTTGAGGGAGGCGGGGACGTAGTCGGACAGGGGCGGAATCGGGGTCAACATCAACAGGATCCTCTTTAGCGGAAGGTGAGGTTAGCCCTTGGCGGCCAGTTCGAGCATGGAGGCGGCCTGGGTGATGAGAATAACCACCATGTGCACGGCTCCGATCATGGATGTTTCGAGTGGGGAGCGGCGGAATAGAGCCCAGAGGGCGACCCAATAGGCGCCCAGAGCGACGATCCAGCGGCCGCCAACGGCGAGGGCTTTGACGACCTCGTGGGCCTGGTCGATCGGCACGTTGCACCGCGAAACAACCTGCATGGCGGCGAAGGCGAGGAAGACTCGCGCGAGGACGAGATCGATCCGGGTGACTTTGTAGTTGAGCGCGAGGGCGGTTCCGGCGACGGCGAGCGCGCCGGTGCCGGTGTGGAGGAGGTTTTCGTAGACGACGAGGACGCCGGCGGCGAGACGAGGCCCGAAGGACTGGGCGACGGGGGCGTAGTACATGGCGGCGACGACGCCGGCGATGGTGAGCACGCCGCCGATGGCGGTGAGCACTTTGGCGTTCAATCGCCCGGGCTGGACGAACTCACTGGTGGTCGGTTTTTCGGGCACCACTTCGGTGCCGAGTTCGGTTTTGCGCACCTTGCCGGTCACGAGGTCATAGCCGCACTTGAGGCATACGACGGCCGTCATGGGCAGGGATGCCTTGCAGTTGGGGCAAGGCTCGTTCTCGACGACTTCGAGAATTGACGACTTTTCGATCCTGGCGACCGGGTCAATGCGCGGGGGGGGCGCGGGGGGCTCGGCGGAGGGTGGCGGCTTGGTGGGGTCGAAGGCGGGGTCACTCATGTGCGGCTCTTTCTGGCGGCGAAGGCGTCCATTAGTTCGTGTCCTTCGGCGACGACCCAACCGGTCGCCTTGCACTGTTCTTCGGTGAAACGGGCGCCGGGTTTCCCCGGGGAGCCCGGGGGAAAGTCGCCGGCCATGAGGAACGGCACGGGGGTGGCATCGTGCTTGCGGGTGCTGACGAGGGTGTAGTGATCGGGAAGGACCATGACGCGTTTGCCGACGCCGTCGCCCAGCCACGCGAGCGCAGGCCCGGCGACATGGGTATCGATCGCCTCGATGGCGGCAACCTTGGTGACATGGTCGGCCTGATGGCTGGCTTCGTCGGGCGATTCAACGTGGCAGCAGATGATATCGAATCTGGAGAGGGCCTTGATGGCTTCTCCGCCCTGAGCGGCGTAGTCGGTGTCGTGATAGCTTGTCACGCCGGGCACGTCAAGGCGCTCCCAACCGATGAGTTTGGCGATGCCGGCGAGGAGATCAACGGCGGTGATCATGCCGCCACGGAGGCCGAAGCGGGACTCGAAGGAGGGCATGCCGGGGCGGGTGCCTTGGCCCCAGATCCAAGCCATGTTGCCGGGGCGCTTGTCGCGGGCGCGGCGTGCGGCGTTGACTGAATGGGTACTGAGAACATCGCGCGAAGCGAGCATGAGGCGGTTGAGTAGGGACGCGGGCGCACTGGCGGCGCTGAACCTGGCGGCGGGCATGTTGGCACGCCAGGATTGACGGGGAATCTCGTGGGGGGGGACGGTGGTGACCTCGCCAAAGACCTTGCCGGAAGACTCGACCATGCTGGCGCGGTAGGAGACACCATGGCGGAGAACGATGGTGCGGGCTTCGGCGGGCATGACGTTTTGCCAGTGCTTGACGAGGTCGGCAAAGAGGACTTTGGCCTCGTCATCGCCGATACCGCCGGCGGAGTGGTCGAGCATCATGCCTTCGTCAACGCCGGCTTCTTCGCCGGTGGTGACGAGGTTGATGCGGAAGACCCAATCGCGATCGCTCATGGGGACGTCGATAGCGGCGGCTTCAAGGGGCGCGCGGCCGGTGTGGTATTTGCGTGGGTCGTAGCCGAGGAGATCCATAGTGCAGACATCGGACCCCGCGTTGAAGCCGGGGGGCGTGGTGACGGCCGTGCCGAGCCGGGCGCGCTTGGCGAGCGCGTCGAGGTTGGGCGTTCTGGCGGCCTCGAAGGCCGTTTGCCCGCCCAGTTGGGGCATGGGCACATCGGCAGCGCCATCGGCGATGATGATGAGATGCTTCACGGGGAAAGGGTACGGGCGGGAGAGTCCTTGGGAGAACCCCGATGTGGCGGCAAGCGGGGGCGGAGGTTTGAGCAGCGGCGGAGGTTTCGTCTTGCGGCTTGTGTTTCCCTATGCTCCCGCCCTGTGTCCAAAGCCGACCGCATTCCGTTGATTTCCCCTGCCGAGAGTGAGCTTGCGTTTGCGGCAGCGCAATGCGTCGTGATGGCGCATCGGCGGATCGTTGAGTTTTTGAAACTCGGCCAGACGCTGGCGCAGATCGATGCTGAGATCGCGCGGATTCTCGCTGATCAGCAGGCCCGCTCGGCGTTTTTGCATTATCGAGTCGGGCGGCTGCCGCCGTTTCCGGCGCATGCGTGTTTGTCGGTGAACAACTGCGTGGTGCACGGAACTCCGGGGGCGTATACCAAGCCGATGGTTGAGGGCGATGTGCTCAAGATCGATATCGGGGTCATCCATAAGGGCTTCGTGGGCGATGCGGGGTGGACGTACACGTTCAAGCGGTTTCCGTCGGCGGGGGTGAAGCGTCTGATCGAGGTGAGCAAGGAATCGCTGAGGCGCGGAGTGACGCAACTGGCGCCGGGGAAGCCGCTGATCAACTTCGCCAAAGAGGTGCAGGGGTGCGTTGAGAAAGAGAACCCGTTCTATCTCATCCGCGGGCTTGGCGGGCACGGGTACGGCCGGTATGTGAGCGATAACGACCGCGGGCTGCACCGGCCGCCATATGTTTCAAACATGCCGCCGCAGTATCCGGGCGACTGGCCGGAGGCGGCGGTTCGCTGCGAGGTGGGCATGCTGGTGGCGGTTGAGCCGATGGTGGCGATGGGCTCAACGGGCGAGACGCTGCAGTTGAAGAGCCAGTGGCCGGTATATTCCAAGGATGGCGCGATGACGGCGCACCATGAGCACGATGTGCTGGTGACGGAGAAGGGGCCGCGGGTGCTGAGCGCGGGGATGGAAGATCTGCCCGATATCGTCGGATGAACGGCGGTTGGTTGTCTGGGTTGACTTGAGGTTTTTCACATGGCAAGCTCCGCGATCAAACCGATCATGCTTTCAACCTGGTCGTTCGGGCCGGTGGCCAACAACGCGGGCATGCCGATGCTGCAGCGGGGCGCACCGGCGCTTGACGCGTGCATTGCGGGGGCGACGGCGGTTGAGGATGACGCGACGGTCGATTCGGTCGGCACGGGGGGGCTGCCCGACGCCTCGGGGCGGCTGTCGCTGGATGCGTGCGTGATGACGGGGCCGAATCGGTGCGGGGCGGTGGCGTATGTGCGGAACTATCCAAACCCGACGCAGTTGGCGCGGGCGGTGATGGAGCGAACGATTCATGTGATGCTGGCGGGCGACGGCGCGGAGGCGTTTGCGGCGCGGCAGGGGTTCGTTCAGCGCGAGACATTGCTGGCACCCGCCAAGAAGACTTACGACGAGTGGGCGGCCTCGGGCGGATCGGTCAAATGGGCCGAGAGAGAAGGCTTTGTGCCGCCGATGAACGTGGAGGAGCGGTATAAGACGGCGCGGACGGCAGGGGGTGAATCGCGGGGCGGGCCGCTGGGGTCGCACGACACGGTGTGCGTGCTGGCGCGGGATCAGCAAGGCACGCTGGGCGGGGTGTGCACGACATCGGGGCTGGCGTTCAAGGTTCCGGGGCGGGTGGGCGATTCGCCGATCATCGGGCACGGGTTGTACGTTGATCAAGCGGCGGGCGCGGCGGCGGCGACAGGGAATGGCGAGCTGGTGATGGGCGTGTGCGGGTCGTTCTTGTGTGTTGAGCTCATGCGGCAGGGGCACTCACCGATGGAAGCGATCATGGCGGTGCTGGCGCGGGTTCGTAACAGTTACACGCTGCTGGCGGCGCACCAGGTGGCGCTGATTGCGATGAGCCCGGATGGGGCGTGGGCGAGCGGGTCACTTCGGCCGGGGTTTAGCCACTGCATCAGCGATGAGACGGATACGCGGACTGAGCCGGCGCAGCGGGTGCTGCTGGGTTAAAGGTGGATCGCGGCCGAATCAGGGCGTGGCGGAGGGCGCGGCGGCGCGGGCGTGCTTGGCATCCTGCTTCCACAGCCGAACGGCGAGGACGAGGATGCCGATGATGAGAAAGAGGTCGGCGACGTTGGAGACGTAGGGCCAGATTTCGCCGCTATTGCCGGTGAGCTTTAGGCCGAAGGGCCACTTCACCTTGGGGAGCGGGTGGAGGAAGTCGCGAACACAGCCGAAGAACCAGCGGTCGTAAAGATTGCCGAGGCCGCCGGCGATGAGGAGGCCGATGGCGGTGTGGCTGAGCCAGTCGCGCGAGCGCGTCCACACGGCGAACATGTAGAACGCGAAGGCCATGGCGATGCCGGTGAAGACCATGAAGAACCAGCGCTTGCCGGCGCCGATGCCGAAGACCGCGCCGGGATTGAGGACAAGCGTGAGTTCGAGCAGGCCGGGTACTACGGAAACGGCCTCGTGCGGGGGGATGAGCGCGGAGATTCGCGAGGGGTCGACTTCACTGACGCGGAGCACCGCTTCGCGGTCGAGGGTGACTGGCGCATGGGCAATATTCGCGAACGCCATGGACTTGCTGAACAGATCGGCGGCGAGGGCGAGTGAGGTGACGAGCAGGAGGATGATCCAGGCGCGGGGGCTGGCCCAGGCGCGGGGTTCGCCGGGGGCGATCACCATCGCGGGCATAGCAGGCCCGGAAACGGGCGTTAGGGCGGGCGCACCTGAGGCGCCGGGCGGGGAAGGGTGTGGATTTGGCTGTTCGCTCACGTCGCTCACGCCATATGGGCCCGGCGTTCCTTTTCGCGCGCCGCTTCGATCGAGAAGCGCGTCCAGGGGAGCTCGTCGAGCCGTTCTTTGTTGATCGGCTTACCGGACACTTCGCAGAGGCCGAAGGTGTGGTTCTCGATGCGGGCGAGGGCGTCGTCGATCTCGCGGATGAGGGTGCGATCGACTTGCGCGATTCCAAGCGAGAGCGACTGGTCGTAGGCGTCTGAGCCTTGGTCGGCCATGTGCTGGGGCGTGTGGGAGAGCGAGCCGCTGGAACTGTTGAGGGCCTCGCCTTCCATCTTGGAGACATCGCCGGCGAGTTCGGCACGCTTGCGGGTGAGGATGTCGCGATAGCGGTCGAGTTCCTTCTTGGGAAGGTGCGTCTTTTTGCCGTGGCCGTTGAGCACGGGGCCGGCCTTGGCGACGATCACCGGGGCTTTGGGGCCGGAGGCGATGAGCGGCACGGGTCGCTTGGCGCCGGGGCGGATGAGTGGCTCACCGAGTGAGGGCATCACGAAGATCTTTTTGATCTTGGGACGCTTCATCGGACGGTTGCCAAGGCCTGAACCCATTTTGGAACGGGGTGCATCGCCGGTGATGACCGCGGGCGGAATCGCCGACGGGACGGGCGGGAGCTCGGCGTTGACGATTTTCATAGGCCCGGTGTGCGGGCGGCTGGCGATGCCGATCGTGAGCGCGGGGAGCTTGGTTGGCGGCTTGGCCACGGCCTTGGGCTCAGGCTTGGCGACGACCTTGGGCTCAGGTTTGGCCAAGCCCTTGGGCTCAGGCTTGGCGACGGGCTTCACTTCGGGCTTGGCGACGGGTTTGGCAACGGGTTTGAGGAGAGGCTTGGTTTCAGACTTGACAGCAGTTTTTTGCGCCACTTTGGTTGGCACTTTCGTTGCCGTTTTGGGTGCCGGCTTAGCGGGTGCAGGCTTGGCTGCAATCGGCTTGGTCGCCTTGGGAGCGACTTTGGCTGGCTTCGCAGCGGCCTTGGAAGGCTTGGCGGCGGGTGCGGTCTTGGACTTGGCTGGTTTGGATTTGACCTTTGCCAAAGTTTTCGCCCTCTGTGCGGGTGACAGAACTGGAAGAGGGTACAAGCGAACGCAACACGACCGGGAGGCGGCCGTGCAAAAGGCCCGAAGGATAGGCTCATCTCGCCCGCCAGACGAACGCGCGGCGAACCGAAAACGGATGGTCGTAATTTGCTGGCGGGTGGAAGCCTGCCGGGGAGCAGACACCGGGCGAATGAACGGGCGTTTGGCGGGTTAGGCAACAGTGTGCGCAGGGGGTTCGATCACTTCGCCCATCTTCCGGAATCGGTCGTATCGCGCGTTCACGAGAGTGACGGGGTCGATTGGCTTGAGGTCGCTGATGGTCTCGATGGCCCACTGCTCGATGGATTTGGCGGTGGCGTGGGGATCGCGGTGGGCGGCGCCGGCGGGTTCGGCGACGATACGGTCGATGATGCCGAGTTCGAGGTTGTCGCGGGCGGTGAGGCGAAGGGCGTTGGCGGCGGCGGCGTTGGTCTGCTCGTTGGCCTGCTTCCACAAGATGGCGGCGCAGCCTTCGGGGCTGATGACCGAATACCAAGCATTGCTGAGCATGGCGACACGGTCGGCGACGGCGATGCCGAGCGCGCCGCCGGAGCCGCCTTCGCCGATGACGATGCTGAGGATGGGGGTGGCAAGACGGCTCATCTCGCGCAGGTTGACGGCGATGGCTTCGGCCTGGCCGCGCTGCTCGGCACCGATGCCGGGATAGGCCCCGGGCGTATCAACGAAGGTGACGATGGGGACGCGGAACTTCTCGGCGAGTTTCATCTTGGCGAGGGCTTTGCGGTAACCCTCGGGGTGGGCGCAGCCGAAGTGGCAGGCGATTTTCTCGTGGGTGGTGCGGCCCTTCTGGTGGCCGACAACGAGCACGCGGTGCGGGCCGATGCGGGCGAAACCGGTGACCATGGCGGGGTCATCGCCGAAGCGTCGGTCGCCGCGGAGTTCGCAGAAATCCTTGCACATGAGCTCGATGTAGTCACGGGTTTGGGGGCGCTTGGGATGGCGGGCGACGCGGACGGTATCGATGGGCGAGAGATCGGCGTAGACCTCGGTGAGGCGCGTGGTGCGGAGGGCGCGTAGCTGGTCGAGGCGTTCGATGAGGGCGGCGCTTTCGGGGCTTGAGGCCTCGGCATCGCCAGCGCTGACGGCGCGGCGGAGTTCGCCCTCGGCGGCCTCGATCTGCTGCTCAACCTCGACGACGGGGGCTTCAAAGTCCATCTTGTAGAACATCGCCATGGCGGTATCGTAACGCCTGGATCGTGAGTTGGCGATGAATGTGGCTCGGAAGGGTGGATCGGGGCGCGTAAACTCAGGCAATGAGTCGCCTGAACAGTTCAAACTACCCGACGGGATCATCTACTCGAACCTGCGCCGCGACGGGGCAGGCGCTTGGCGAGGGCGATCATTACACGGCCACGCTGGTCGAAACGACGACGGCGGAGGGCGCGATGGTGCTGCGGAGGGTGGACTTCTCGCTGCCTGCGTGGCAGGGTGGAGCGCGGCCTGTCTCGCCGGCGCGGCTTATTGGTTCATGGCGGGCCACGGTGCATGCGGCGGGGGAACGGGTGAAGCCGGTGCTGGATGATCAGGCCATGCTTGACCTGCTGGAGCAGATTGAACCGGGGGAGACGCGGCGCGACGGGCTGCGGTATGTGCTGGCGCTGATGCTGGTGCGGCGGCGGTTGCTGGTCGCGGAGCCATCGCGGGGGGAGACGCTGGTGCTGCGGCGGCGCGGCGAGGCGGCGGAGATTGCGGTGCGGGTGGAGGTGAAAGACCCTGGGCTCGACGAGGCCTCGTTGACGAATCTCATCGCAGAACTGGAACAACTGGCGGGCAACGACGGGTCGGGCGAGGAGCCGAGCGGAGCATCGCCAAAAGCGCCCGCGAGCGCGGCGACCGGCACGGGAGCGGTTCAATGAAAATGCTGAATACGACCAGGATTCGCGCGGCCCTGCTTGGCGGGATGGCTCTGTTTGGGCCGGTGCTTGGCGGGTGCAACCACTCGCAACACCAGGATGCCGGAGGGCGGCCGCTCGCAGCGCCGCCGCGGTTTACGGATGTGGCGCGGGCGCACAATGAAAACGTGGCACAGCTTGGGCAGGTGTGGGGCGCGGCGAGCGTGGTGATTCGATCGACGCGAGAGGACGGCTCGGTGCGGAGTGATCAGGGCGAGGGCAACATCATGCTCATGCGGCCGGATCGGCTGGCGCTGCGGGTGGGGAAGCTGAGCGAAACGCTGTTCTGGGTTGGGTGTGACGATGAACGATACTGGCTGTTTGATCTGGCCAGCAAGCCCACGACGGCGACGGCCGGTCGGCATGATGGGCCGGGGCGGGCACGGAGCGGCCTTTCGGGTTCGCTGCCGACGAGCCGGTTTGCCGATCTGCTGGGAATCAGCATTATTCCTGAGGATGAACCGGGCACGACGCAGTGGTCGGACGACGGCACCTTGGTGGGTGCGACGTTTCCGATCTATGGCGATCACCTGGACCCGGCGGGGTTTGAGCGGGTGTGGTTTGAGGCCCGCGAGTTCATGGTGACCAAGGTTGAAATCTACGACCTGAATCGCCAGTGCATTGTGGTGAGCGATCTGGCGGACCCTGAGTATGTGCAAATCGCGGGGAAAGGGGATATTGGGCCACGGATGAACACGCGGGCCGCGATTGGGGTTGAGGGTGCGGGTGTGCAGGTCAATCTGTATATGGATCGGCTGGAGGACGGGAGGGAGCGGAGCGGAGCGCCGGCGAAGATCACGCCGCGATCGTTCCAGTTTGAGGAACTCGTGCGGGCGCTGTCGCCGGCTGAAGTGATCGATGCCGACAGAACTCGGCCGGCTCCTAGCGCGGCAAAGGGCGCGGCAGAGGGCGCGGCAGAGGGCGCGGCAAAGGGCGCGGCAAAGGGCGCGGCGAACGGCGGGGGAGCGCAGCGATGAGATCGAAGACTTCACGCAAATGGGTTGGGGTCGTCTTGATGATGACCGGCTTGCTGCTGGCGAGTTTGGCGCGGGCGGCTGATGGGCCAACGTGGTTGCCCGCGGCGGCATCGGCGGTTGACAGCACGGGGACGTATCGCACGGGGCACGGCTGGCTGGCGGTTCCGATTGTGCGGAAGGCTCCGGCGCGAGTTCCGGTTGGACCGGCGAACCCGAGCGGCACTCCCAACGGCAACGCCTCAGATCTTGCGGCTGCACCCGGTGCCGGCTCGGTGGTCGAGCAAGTTACTCGTGAGATCATTCTCCTGCACTTGCCGCCGGTCGAGCACGACGATGTCGACCCGGCGCCGTCGTTCAAGTCGGCGGCAACCCTGACGGAGATGCCGCTGGGTCTGGCGGCGGTCGAGAACCGTGTGTTTGCAGTGTTTGAGCCGGAGTCGTTGATTGATCCGGCAGACCCGGACGACCTTTCCGGCCGTCAGCGGCGGGTGCTGGTGTGGGCGGCGGGGCTGAACCCGGCGGGCGCGTGGGACTATTTTCCGTCGGTGGGCTCGCAGTCGGTGGCGTCGCTGCCGGGCCAAGACGAACTGCTCGGGTTTACCGGCGGTCCGCACGGGCCGCTGGCGCTGGTGCGTTCGGCTGGCACGACCCCCGGCGTGGGTTCACCGTTGCGCCTGCTGGGGCTAGACGATGCCCACTGGCGCGAGATCGCGCTGCCGATTGACATCATGGCGGCGGCGGCTCGCGGCGAGTTTCCGACGTCGGCTTCGCTCTTGACGGGGCATCAGCGGGTTTTCCTGATCGTCAAGCAGACGGCGGAATCAGCCCCGGTGTACTTCGATGCAACGCCGATTGAGCCTTCGGCTGAGCGCGAGAGCGGGCTTGAGTGGACGTTTCGCGGGACTGGTGCGGTGCCCGAACCGGCATCGCTGCTTTGGACTGCGCCGGATGATCGCCTGACTGGACTTGTGCGCCGGAAGGATCCCACATCATCGAGGGCGCTGGCGCTGATGGTTGGCGGGATGAGCGATGGTGCGGCGACTGAAGTGGCGTTGCCGGTGGTCGGTGAGGTGGAGGGGTCGAAGCAAGCGATCTCGGTGCCGTTTGCGTACGCCGCGGTGGCGCGGAACGGGCTGGGGGCGATCACGCTTGTGCGAGTTTCGCAATCGGCATCGACGGCCGTCGCCAAGACGGAAAGCGAGTCGAGTTCGCGTTTCCACGTGACGACGTTTACGCCGGGCGGCGAGATTCGGTATGACGGCCCGCCGCGGGTTCGGGGCTTGGTGGGCGGGGTGGAGTTTCGGCTCTTTGCGCTGGCGGCGGGCGGGCTCATGATCGCGGTGCTGGCGTTTGTGCTGCGCTCAGAGGCGGGCCGGCAGGTGGTGCTGCCGACTGGTGTGGCGCTGGCACTGCCGACGACGCGGCTGGCGGCGACGCTGATCGATTCGGTCATTCCGGTTTTGCTGGCCTCGACGGCATTCAACATTCCAGTCACGGAGCTGCTGAGTTTTGCGGCGGTGGCGCGGATTGACCGGGTGTGGCCGGCGGTGCTGTTGGTGCTGGTGCTGGGGGCGGTTTCAGGAACGATCGCCGAGTGGATGAGCGGGCAGACGATTGGCAAGCGGCTGTGCGACTGTGGCGTGCTGGGTATGCGGCCGGTGCGGCCGGTGGGACCTGCATCCAGCCCACCCACCCCCACTTCCGCCATTTCTAACGGTGGTCCGACGGTGACAGCGACCGGGCCGGATGCGGCGGCTCCGGATTCGATCGGTGCGACACCGGCTGAGCAGATCGGGCAGATCGAGGTCGGCCGCCCGACGATCGTGCAGGCGGCGATCCGTAATGGGGTCAAGTGGCTGTGCCCGCCGTTGGTGCTGCTGGTGTTCCTGGATACGAACTGGCGGCACGCGGGCGATGCGATAGCGCGGACAGTGGTGGTTCGGCCGGTGCGCGAGCCAGCCCAAGCCGACGGCTTTGGTGAGGAATGAACGGCTGATCAACGCCGGCGAGCCTATTCAAAGCCGGCGAGACGGCGGAGGATGTTGTCGAGCGCGACGGGCACGGGCATGGCGCTGAGGCGGGAGTTTTTCACGAGGAGAAACTCGGCGAAGCGTTTGTCGGCCTTGATGGCGGCGAGGGTGACGGGTGACTTGGCGGCTTTGACGGGGGCGAGTTCGACGAGGGCGAACTTGGGAGCGCCAGCTTCGTTGGTGCCGGGGTGGGCTGGGTCTTCGATCGGCCCTTTGGTGATTTTGGCGAGGCCGACGATGGCCTTCTCGTTGCCGGTGTGGTAGAAGAGGACCTCGTCGCCGACGTTGGCGGCGCGGAGGGTTTGGAGAGCCTGGGGGTTCTTCACGCCGGTCCAAAGCGATTTCTTGTCGCGAACGAGGTCGCTGAAGCTGTAGTCAGAGGGCTCGGTTTTGAAGAGGAGCGTGGCGATGGGATTCCTCGGCGGGGGGCAGGAACGCTCAGCCGAACCGGCCGGAGACGTAGTCTTCGGTCTGCTTCTCGCGCGGGTTGGTGAAGATGCCCAGCGTGGGGCCGAACTCGATGAGTCGGCCTTCAAAGAAGAATGCGGTCTGGTCGCTCACGCGGGCGGCCTGCTGCATGTTGTGGGTGACGATAACGATCGTGTAGTTTTGACGCAGCTCGCGGATGAGGTCTTCGATGCGGAGGGTGCTCTTGGGGTCGAGGGCGGAGGCGGGCTCGTCCATGAGAACCACTTCGGGGTTGCTGGCGATGGCGCGGGCGATGCAGAGGCGCTGCTGCTGGCCGCCGGAGAGGCCGAGCGCCGAGGCTTGGAGACGGTCCTTCACTTCATCCCAAAGCGCGGCCTGCCGGAGCGACTGCTCGACCAAGGCGTCGAGGTCTGAGCGGCTCATTCGCCGGTGGAGGCGGGGGCCGAAGGCGATGTTGTCGAAGATCGACTTGGGAAAGGGGTTGGGCTTCTGGAAAACCATGCCGACCTTGCGGCGGAGTTCAACCACGTCGATCTTGCGGCCGAGAATCGACTGGCCGTCATGGGTGATCTCACCTTCGCAGCGGGCGACGGCGATGAGGTCGTTCATACGGTTCATCCAGCGGAGCAGGGTGCTTTTGCCGCAGCCACTGGGGCCGATGAAGGCCGTGACGCGCTTCTTGGGTACGTCGAGCGAGATGCCGTGAAGGGCTTGAAAAGCACCGTACCAGGCGTCGAACTTCTTGATCGAGATGCTGGTGGTGGTGGCATCTTCGCCGCCCAGTCGCATCTTGGCGAAGTCGTGCGCAATGCGGGAGAGCGGGCTTCCGCTTCCGGCTGCCGGAGCGGTCGAGCCGTTGGAGGGCACGATCGGATTGAGCGGTTTGACTTCGGTCATAGTCACATCGGCCGAGTGGAGGGGAACTGTACCCGCATTCACGACAGCTTCCTTTGGAAGAGTTGCCGGACGAGGATGGCCACGAAGTTGAACACAAGGAGCACGCTCAGAAGCACGAGGATGCCAGAGGCCGCGACCTGATGGAACTCTTCCTGTGGACGCTGGGCCCAGTTGTAGATCTGGAGCGGCATGGCGGCGAAGTCGCTCATGAGGTTGCGGGGGGCGAAGGTGATGAAGAGGAACCCGCCGACGACGAGCAGGGGCGCGGCCTCACCGATGGCGCGGCTGACGGCGAGGATGGAGCCGGTCATGATGCCCGGGAGCGCGGAGGGGAGCACGGTCTTGGAGACAACCTGCCACCGGGTGCAGCCGAGCGCGAACGCGCCCTGGCGGAGGGAGTTGGGGACGGCGCGGAGGGCTTCGGATGCGGCGATGATGATCGTGGGCAGCACAACGAGCGCCAGCGTGAGCGCCCCGGCGAGCACGCTTCCGCCGAGGGGGAGGCGCAGAAAGAAGAACGTGTCAGGATTGCCGAGGCGGATGGCGTTTTCGCTGGCGTAGGCACGGACGTCGGAGGGTTTGAACTCGATATTGGCCTTGCGAGCGCCGGGATCGATGCTTATGAGAGTGCCATCCATCGAGCGGAGTTTGCCCTCGACCTCGCGGCCGTCGGCGAGTTCAAAGTGGTGGGTGTGGACGTACACCTCGCGGGCGGAGTCGACGTCGCTTTTGGCGATGGTCAACGGGCCTTTGAGCGGGCTCATGAGCGAGTAGGCGGTGTCAGTCTCTTCAACGAGCGTCGCCTGGACTGACTCACCGGACTTGAGCGAGAGGACTCGCATCGAGTCGTACATGGCGACGTTGGGGCTGCCGAAGACGCCAAACATACGAACAAAGCAGGTCAGGCCGATGATGCCGTAAACGATCGAAGGAACGCCGGCGAGGTTGCGGATGTTGAGCTGGACGAAGGAATGACCGCGCTTGAGAAGGCCGCCCCACAACGTGCCGCCGCGGGGCTTGTATTCTTCGAGGAAGATTGCGGTTCCGACGCCCATCGGGAGTGCGATGACCATGCAGAAGAAGCAGACCCAGACCGAGCCCCAGATGGCGGGCATGAATCCGGCGAGGGCAGGCTTGCGTGAGGGGGGGTTGTTAAAAAACGAGGGGGTGAGGTACTTGGTTCCCTGTAGAACGATCGAGCCGAGGAGCACAACGAGCAAGAGCACCGAGATGGCTGTTACCACGATACAAATACCGAGAAATATTCGGTTTTTGAGCGTGCGCCACGAGGCCGAGCGGGGCACGCCGCAGTTGGCGAGCTCGCCGAAACCGGCGGCGGGCTCCGGGGGAGGCAGGTTGCTGATCGCTGATGACATCAGTCGTATTCCTCGCGGAAGCGGGCGAGGACCCGGTTGCCGATCACCGTGATGGCGAAGGTGAGCACGAAGAGGACGGCGCCAACGGCGTAGCAGGAGGTGTACTCAACGCCGTCGGCGGGAGCATCGCCGAGGAAGATCTGGACCATCCAGCCGGTCATGGTCTGGACTTGATTGAGCGGGTTGGCGGTGAGCTGGGCCAAGCCGCCGGCGGCCAGGGCGACGATCATGGTTTCGCCCACGGCCCGGGCGATGGCGAGCAGATAACTGGCAATGATGCCCGAGAGGGCGGCGGGAATGACGACCTTGACGCTCACATCAAACTTGGTGGCCCCGGTGGCGAAGGCGCCTTCGCGGAGCGCACGGGGAACGGCCTGAAGGGCATCTTCGCTGAGCGAGCAGACGATGGGCAGGGTCATGATGCCGACGGCGAGGCCGGCGCTGAGGGCGTTGTATCCCTCCACACTCTGGTCACCAAGAAGACCCTTGAGAGCCGGCGTGATGACGGTGAGGGCGAAGAAACCGTACACGACGGTGGGAATGCCGGCGAGGATCTCGAGGACCGGCTTGAGGACGGCCCGCAGTTTGGCCGGGGCGTACTCGCTGAGGTAGACGGCCGTGACCAAGCCAACAGGCAGAGCGAGCACGGCTGATACCGCCGTGACGAGGAACGTGCCGCACATCAGCGGCCAGATGCCGAAGTGCTTTTCACCGCCCAAGAGCGGGGACCATTTGCCGGAAAAAAAGAACTCGCCCACCGTCACATCGGGCATGAGGAAAAAGCGATAGGTCTCGGCCAGCAGGACGGCGATGATGGCGAAGGTGGTGAAGATCGAGAACGCCGCCAGCAGGATGAGCAACGCAGTGATGAGGGACTCGGTGCGGTAGGCCCATGCGTGATTGCGCGCCCGACCCGCCGAAAGTAGATCGCGACGGAATGGGCGGGACATCGTCGTCATGCGGAAGGTCTTTGAGGTGGAAAGCGTATCAATACCGCCGGCGGCCTTTCGGCCGCCGGCAGAGTTTTGCTGAATGTTTGTACAGGGCAGGGCCCCCGGGGCGTGCCTGCTGGCTTGCGATTACTTGTAGATATCAGCGAGGGGGCCGTGCTTGCCCTTGCCGGCTTCGTCGATGAACTGGGTGCCGGTTTTGAGAGCCGTGAAGTTGGCAGCGGCGCGGCTGTAGAGCTCGCTGGGGAGCTTGACATAGCCGACCTCTTCAACGAGGTCGGGGGCCTTCTTGAGGTAGAACTCAACAAACGCCTTCACCTCGGGACGAGCCACGGCCTTCTTGTTCACGTAGATGAACAGAGGGCGGCTGAACGGGGCATAGGTCGCGTTCTCGATGGTCTCGTGGGTGGGCAGGATGGCGCCCTTGCCACCGTCGATGCCGACGGCGTGGACCTTGTCCTTATTCTCGACGAAGTAGGCGAAGCCGAAGAAGCCGATGGCGTTCTCGTCGCCGGCGACTCCCTTGACGAGGACGTTGTCGTCTTCGGAGACGGACATGCCCGAGCGGATGGTGCCGTCCTTGCCGGCCACAACTTCCTTGAAGTAGTCGAACGTGCCCGAATCAGTGCCGGGGGCGAAGAACTTGATCGCCTTGTCGGGCCACGCGGGATTGACTTCCTTCCAGGTGCTGATCTTCTTGCCGTCCTTGGTTTCGGTGAACATCTTCTTGATGTCGTCGACCTTGAGCGTCTTGGCCCAGGTGTTGTTCTTGTTGATGACGACGGTCAGGCCGTCGTACGCGACGGGGATCTCGATGTACTCAACCTTTTGCTCAACGGCCTTATCGTGCTCTTCCTTTTTGATCGAGCGCGAAGCGTCGCTGATGTCGATCTCGCCGACGCTGAACTTCTTGAAACCGCCGCCGGTGCCGGAGATACCGACGGTCACATTGACCTTCGCGGCCACCTTCTTGAACTCCTCGGCAACCGCCTCGGTGATGGGATAGACGGTTGACGAACCATCGATCTTCACCGTGCCGGTGAGATTGGCGGCCGGCGTCTGGGCCGACGCGACTGAGACAAATCCGAGAACACCAACGGCCAAGCCAGCCAAAAGAGACTTCATTCGCGACTCCTAAAAGGGGAGAAAACAAGCAGTTTCTGCTCGATACCCGGGAGTAAACCCCGGTTCGACTCTGTCTTCGCACAAGTATCTGCGCTGGAGTCTTCACAATCTGGTCGGTGTACGTCAAGATCGCGCTAAGGTCCCTTACACCAACCAAGTCTGAGGCCAAAGACCCAAACATGCCCCCCACTTGACGATTCGCGTTAGCCGCTTATCGTCATGCCCATGCCCGTCTTGATTCTGGCGCGGGCATGTCCGGCAGGTTTTTCGAGTATCCGTGACGATTCATCCTTTGGAAGCGCATCAATCCCATGAGTATGACCACTCCGAGCGTTCCGGGTCTTTCACCGCAGGCCATCGTGGCGGATCGTCTTTCGAAGCATTACGGCTCTTTCCGCGCCGTTGATTCTGCGACGTTTTCTATCCCTGCGGGCCAGCTTGTCGCGTTTCTTGGCCCCAACGGGGCGGGTAAATCGACGACGATGCGCATGCTGACTGGATTTCTCGTGCCCACAAGCGGCACGGCGCACATCGCGGGGATCAACATGCTCACCGACCGGGTGAGCGCGGCCCGCCTGCTGGGCTACCTTCCGGAGAACGGCCCGTTCTACGCGGATATGACGCCGCTGGCCTTCCTGCGATTCGTGGGCGGCACCCGCGGGATGGGCGGCATTGAACTCACACGCCGGATTGATACGGTTGTTCAGCAGTGCCAGGTGACGGAAGTCATCGGTCGCCCAGTCGGAAAGCTCTCCAAGGGCTTTCGCCAGCGGGTGGGTATGGCGGCTGCGCTTCTGCATGACCCGCAGGTGCTGATTCTCGATGAACCCACTGCGGGGCTTGATCCCAATCAGGTTGAACAGGTCCGGATGCTGCTGCGGGCCTTTGCGAAGGAGCGAACGGTGCTCCTGAGCACGCACATCTTGAGCGAGGTGCGTGCGGTGGCGGATCGCATTATTTTGATTTCGCGCGGCCGGCTGGTGCACGATGGCGGGCCGGCCTCGCTGGGTAAGGACGAGCGTGAGATGGAGGAGAAGTTTCGCTCGCTGACGCGTAAGGCCGCGGCCTGACCTTGTGGTGACGCCCCGTTCGACCTGCCAAGCACCCGACCTGAGACCTGATCCGCCGTTTCCCCCCTTTGTTCACTGGCGCTCGCTGTTCACTGGCTCTCGACCATGCAACTTCACGTTATCAAGTCGCTCGTTCGCAAAGAACTCTCGTCGTACTTCACGAACCCGACGGGGTACGCCTTCATCACGCTCTTCGTGTTCCTGAGCGGGCTCGCGGCGTTTTGGACGCCGGCGTTCTTTGAGCGGAACCTCGCCAATCTCGATCAGCTCAACGACTGGTTCGGGGTGCTGCTCATTTTGCTGATTCCCGCCATCACCATGGGGGCGTGGGCTCAGGAGCGGCAGCAGGGCACCGACGAGTTGCTGCTCACGATGCCGGCGACGGAGCTTGAACTGGTTCTTGGGAAGTACTTCGGCTGCGTGTCGATTTACTTCATCTGCCTGGTTTTTGCGGCGTTCCATGTGGTCGTGCTTAGCTTCCTGGGGCGTCCGGATGTGGGCGTCATGTTGTCAACGTACTTCGCGTATTTCCTGGCGGGGAGCGGGCTCATTGGCATCGGGCTGGCGGCCAGCACGCTGTCGTCGAGCGCGACGATTTCGTATATCGCCGGGGCACTTTCGTGCGGCGTGCTGGTGCTCATCGGCCTTGTTGAGCGTGTGAAGCCGCAGAGCACCATGGGTGAACTGGCGACGGCGATTTCGGTTCCGCGGCACCTTGAGACGCTGGTGCGCGGCGTGGTTGATTTTACTGACGTGTTTTACTTTGTGGCCATTGCGGCCATGGGCATCGCTGCGGCGGTGCTGATTGTGTCGGGTCGCCGCCGTATGGGTTCGTCAATCGGCGGCGGGTCGCGCTGGCTGCACATGCCGGTGCGGGCGCTGGCGCTCATTGTCATCTTGATTTCGGCGGTCATTCTGCTTGACCGTACCGCGCTTCGGGTTGATGCCTCGAGCGAGCGGCTGTGGTCGGTCTCGCCCCAGACGCGGCGGGTGATCAATGAGCTTCCGGCGGGGCGAACGATTGCCGTCACGGCGTATGTGTCACCGAAGGTCCCGCAGTCATACGTGCAGCAGCGCGAGACACTGCTGGGTGTGCTGGCTGAGTATCAGGCGCTATCGGGCGGCAAGGTGCAGACGCGGGTGATCAACACTGAACCGAACACGCCCGAGGCGCGGGAGGCCGAGAAGTCCTTTGGCATTCGGCCGCGGGAACTTCCGGCCGATAGCGGCGGGATGGGCGCCTCGCAACCGGTGTATCTGGGGATCACGATCTCTGGGGCTGGCGGGGTCGCGGGCACTGAGGCCTCGACGGTTGAGTTCCTTTCGCGGGGGCTGTCACCGGAGTACGAACTGACGCGCGCGATCCGGGCGGCGAGCGCCACGGTTCGCAAGCGGGTTGGCATTCTTGATACGCCCGCGGGTCTTTACGGCCAGTTTGATTTCCAGACCATGCAGCCCGGGCAAGACTGGCAGATTGTCGGCGAACTGAAGAAGCAGTACGAGGTGGCCCGGGTTTCTCCGGCGGCGGAGTATCCGACTGACCTGGATGTGCTGGTGGTGGCGCAGCCCAGCAGCATGCGGGCCGAGGAGGTGAATCGACTGGCGGCGTATGTCAAGACCGGCAAGCCGGTGCTGATCTTCGACGACCCGTTTCCCTCGTTCAACTCGCAACTGGCGATTGCCGAACCTAATCGCCCGGCCAACCCGATGGCCCGCGGCCAGCCGCCCGAGCCCAAGGGCGACATGCGGCCGCTGCACGAGGCGCTTGGCGCTCGCGTGGTTGGCGACGCGGTGCTCTGGGACCCCGCCAACCCGCACCCGTTGCTGGCGACGGTGCCACCTCCGATCTTGTTCCTCAGCCGCGCGACCGGAGGCGGGAAGGGCGATCAAGCGATCTTTAACGACGCTGACCCGGTGGTGGGCGGTTTGCAGGAATGCGTGATTATCTTCGGCGGGCGCATCGAACGGTTCGCGCCGCCCGCGGCGGCGGGCGCGGTACCGGTGGCTTCGCAGCCGTCGTTTGTTTCGCTGATTCGGAGCGGGCCTGGCGCGCGCAACGTGCCGTATGCCTCGCTCATTCAGAGGAACATGTTCGGCATCGGGATCAACCGTGATGCCCGGCCGGTGGGAGCAGCGGCGGTGGCCACGATCGCGGCGCGGCTCAGCGGTGGTGAGAACAAGATCAACGCCATTCTTGTTGGTGATCTTGATATCGCCGGTCGCGAGTTTTTTGCCATTCGCGAGCAGGGCAACGTTGATCTTGACTTTGACAACGTGACCTTCGTGCTCAACGCCATTGACTCGCTGGCGGGCGATGACTCGCTGGTCGAGCTTCGCAAGCGGCGGCGCGAGTTCCGGACGCTTGACCGCGTGGAGCGGGTTCGGCAGGAACTGGCCGATGCGACCCACAAGAGCGCCGAGACGGCCGAGGATGCGGCCAAGGCGCAGCTGGCCGAGGCGCAGAAGCGATTTGAGACGACGCTGAAAGAGATCGAGGCTAAGACCGATCTTGACGAGAACACCAAGCGCATCATGATCGAGTCGAGCCGCGAGAGTGAGCAGCGGCGGCTTGATGCACAAACGGCGGCAATCGAGGATCAGAAGCGGCAGACCATTGACGACCAGCGCGTAAAGACGCGCACGCAGATCGAGAACATTCAGATGACTATTCGAGTTCTTGCGGTCGCATTGCCGCCGATTCCTGCCCTGGCGATCGGGGCCCTGGTCTTCATCCGTCGCCGCACGCGCGAGACGGCGGTGCACGAAACGCTCGACCCGGCGAGCAAGTAACGCGGCTGGTTGATTTGACTCCTGACAGTTCTTCTCGATCCCCAACTCCACTTTGGTTCTTCCACTCTGGTTCTCCCACTCTGGTTCTCCCATGACTGACCTTGCCAAAACTGCCGCCTTTGTGATTGCCGCCGCCGGGCTTGCCGGCATGGCGTATGTGACCCGCCCAGCGAGCCGCGAGATCGCTTCAATTTCCGATCAGGGGCAGCCGCTGACGCCGATGCTGGTTTCGGCGGACACTGTCAAGAGTGTTGAGGTGGTGTCGTTCGATGCCGCTGTGGCAAAGACGCGGGCCTTCAAGGTGGCGTTTGACGGGAAGCGCTGGACCATTCCCAGCCACAACAACTACCCGGCCGATGCGACCGACAAGGTGGCGGCGGCGGCGGCGGCGTTCATTGATCTCAAGAAAGAGCGCATCATCGGCGAGGACAAGAACACGCTCGCCCAGTTCGGCTTGCTCAGCCCCGATGATGAGAACCTGGGCGCCAAGCCGGGCGAGATCGGCACGCGGATAACGATGGCCGACGCGAGCGGGAAGACGGTGTGCGACCTGATCGTGGGCAAGGCGGCGAGTTCGACCGCGACCACACCGTTTGAATCGACACAGAACAAGAAGTACGTTCGTGAGAACGGCAAGAACCGGGTGTTTGTGACGACGATCGCGAGCGGGTTCTCGACGAAGTTTGTGGACTGGGTGCAGACGGATTTGCTCAAGACGACGGCCGCGCAGATCACGGCGATCAATGTAGACCGCTACAAGATTGACGAAACGCAGGGCACGCTGGTGGATCGGCAGACGATTGCGCTCAGCAAGCCGGATGCGGAAGAAGTTGAGGGGAACCCAGCCGACCGCAAATGGACAATGAACGCCTCACCGGGCGGTCCGCCGACGCCGGCCGAGGGGCTGTTGAGCGAGCAGAAGGTGACCGACATCGTGAAAACGCTTACGGGACTCAAGATCATCGGCGTGCGGCCCAAGCCGACGAACCTGGCCAAGATGCTGTCGGGTGGCGAGGCTTCGGTCGCTCTCAACGCGCTCGACCAGATCAACCTTCAATCGCGCGGGTTCTTTATTACACCGGAGGGTCGGCTGCTGGCGAACACCGGGCAGATGAGCGTTCGCTGTGAGGATGGGGTGTATTACTCGCTTTGGCTGGGTGAGGTGGTGCCCGACGGCGAAGATGCGGCGAGCGGTGGACGCGTGGGCGGTGAGGCGGAAAAGAAGGACCCGGCGACGCCAGAGTCACCCAAGACCGATGGCGCCAAACCGACCGATGCGCGGTACCTGATGATCACCGTGTCGTTTGATCCCAAGATTGTGGCCGAGCCCAAGAAACCGGCGGTGCTGAACAACCTTCCCACCCCGATCGCTCCACGCGCTGAGGGCACCCCCACCGACGAGTCAGACGATGACTTTGAGAGCGGCGAGGTGCTGTCGGCCCGGCAGGGCTACGAAGCGGCGCTCGAGGAGTACAAGAGCCGCAAGGACTCGGGGAAGAAGCGGGCGGATGAGCTCGCCAAGCGGTTTGCCGACTGGTATTACGTGATCGACGGGGCGAGCGTGGCCAAGCTGCGTCCGACGCGGGCCGACCTGCTGGCGCCGATTCCTGCCGCGACACCGCCGGCCAACAACCCGCCGATACCGAGTCTGCCGCCGCAAGACCCGGGTCAGTAAGTTCTGCTCTTGCCTGATCGTCTACGCCATGATTGATCTTGACCGACTCCGCGAGCTTCGCAACATCCCAGAACGGGACTTGGGGCTTGGTGCGCAGTTTGACAGCGTGCGCAAGCAACTGAAGAAGCGTTCGCGGTCACTGGGCGCCATCGGGACCGGCTGGGCGGCGGTCGTGCCGGAGGAACTGCTGGTTGGGGCGGCGTTGGTGTCGTTCTCGCGCGGAGTTCTGACGGTGCGGTGCGACAATGCGTCGGCGAAGTTCAACCTCGACCGGTTCCTCCGCTCGGGGGGCGAGCTTTCGCTGGTTCGCGCCTGCCCGGCCGGAATGGTGAAGGTCCGGCTCGTGCTCTGATCGCTTCCCCTATCATTTTGGCGTGAAGAGCCGCCATTCAAAATCCTCCGCCAACTACCGCCCTCGCACCGTCGCGGAACGCGATGGCGAAGAGGCTGTGCCCGCTGGGCAGAGCGGCGTTCGCCTGCAGCGGGTGCTGGCGGCAGCAGGAGTGGCGGCGCGGCGCATCTGTGAGGAGATGATTGAAGCGGGCCGCGTTGAGGTGAACGGGAAGATCCAGAAGCGGCTGCCGATCTTTGTTGACCCCAGTGAAGACCGAATTACGGTAGATGGCAAACCGATCCCGCGGGCTCGGGTTCGCGGCGGGGCGGGCGCTCGGGCTGGGGCTGCGCCGGGCCGGGTGAAGCCGACGGATCTGGGTGGCCGGATGCTCTACATCATGCTGCACAAGCCGCCACGGGTGATGAGCACGATGGCCGAGGACGAGCGGACGACGATCGTGGACCTGATTGATCACCCGGGCGTGCAGAGCAAGAAGAACCCCACGGGCCAGCGGGTCTTTCCGGTCGGCCGGCTCGACTTTCACACCGCGGGCCTGGTGCTGCTGACCAGCGATGGCGAGTGCGCCAACCGGCTCACGCACCCGCGCTACGGCGTGCCGAAGCTGTATGAGGCGCTTGTGAAGGGCAACTTTGACGACACGTTTGCGCACGACTTGACCAAGGGGTTGAGCCGCAAGCATGTTCGCGCCGCGATGGAGATGGGCGAGAACCCGGATGACCCCGATGCTGATCGCATCACGGTGCGGATTCTGGAACGGCGTGAGGGCAAGACGCTGCTTGAGATCACGCTGTGTGAAACCAGCAAGCGACCACTGGCCGAGATGCTCAACGAGGCGGGCGTGCCGGTGACGCGACTGATCCGCACGGGGATCGGCCCGCTGCGGCTTCGGGGGGTTGGCCCCGGGCAGTGGCGCGAGCTTGATCGTGACGAGATCCGTGTGCTGCGGAGCGGCGACAATCGCCCGCTGCGCGGAACGGAATCGACGCGGGGCGTTACGCCAGCGGGGGGGCGCAATCGCCAGAACATGCGGCCGGCAGCAGCGGAGAACGCAGAAGGCGGAGAGTTTGAGGATCAGTCGACGAGCGACCAGCCAGAGCCACGCGCAGCGCGCGGGATTGTTCGCGGATCGTTCAACTCGGCGCGAACTCCCAGCCCCGATCGGCCGCTCAATGCGGCCCGGCCAGTGCCCGCCGAGCGGTCATTCAACGGCGAACGGCCGGCTCGGCCTTCGGGCGACCGCCCGCCGCCGCGCGATCGCAACGAGCGACCGGCGCGAAGCGAACGTTCGGATCGGAGCGACCATACCAAAGGCAAGAACCGTGACCGGTCGGGGCGGGGCGGGAGTGATCGCGCTGATCGGAGCAATCGCGGCGGCAACGGCCGCAATGAGCGCAGTGACCGTCCGAATCGCTTTGTTCAGACGGACCGGAACGCTCGGGCAGAGCGGCCGGGGCAGAAGGGCGGTCCGCCGCCGGCTAAGTTTGTCGACACGCGCAACAATCGGGCGAGCAAGCAGCCGGTGCTTGGCACCCGCAACGCCGAGCGCCCGGCAACAACGGTCGCGCGCCCGCGCACGTCTGCACCGCCGGCGGCCAAACAGCCGATGAAAACCAACCCGCGAACCGGGCGGGCGGGGCCGCGGGTGCTTCGGCCGGGATCGGGTTCGTAGGTTCAAACTCGAGACGGCTGCCGGTTATTTCCCAAGAAGACGATGGCCCTTCGCCAACCGTAAGGACGAGTGCATTTGCCCGAGCGCAACGAAACATCATCGGAGTATGGAGCACCGGCCGCGCAGTCGAAGCGGAGCGTCGGCTACATTTTCGACAGCACGACGGAAATGATCGACCGGGTCTGGATGTGGTTTGGTAACGACGCACTGCCGCGTATGGCGGCGGCCCTGGCCTATCGCACGATTTTCTCGCTCATCCCGCTTTTGTTCATCGCGTTCATTTCACTTCGGCTGTTCGACAACTCGAACGAGGTGGTCGAGAGTTTGCTCCGCCGGCTGCTCAGCATCACGGGGCTCTCGGCGATTTCGGTTGACGCCCCGTCCTCGGGGCTCACGGGTCCATCCGTTCTCGACGCGCCGCCGGAGGTGTTGGCGGCATTCAAGACCGAGCTTGGTGCGTACTACCCCAGCTTTGAGCAGGCCGAGCGATCACTTCGCGAGGGCCAGCCGGGGAGCGTTGAGCAGTGGATCGGCAAGATGGTAAGCCGGTTTACTGAGACCAACTTCGGGGCGGTGGGCATTGTGAGCGCTGCGACGCTCATTTATGCCGCGCTCTCACTGCTGTTTGAGGTTGAGGCGTCGTTCAACGCCATTTATAACGCGTCGCGCAACCGGTCGTGGGTGAAGCGGATTTTGCAGTACTGGCTCGTCATTTCGCTGGGGCCGATCCTGCTGTATACGGGGTTCTTCGTTGCCGACCGATTCGCATCTATTTCGTCGAACTTCGCGACGTCGAACACCGGTTCGGCGGCGCCGTGGCTGATCACGTTTGCCGGGTATCTCGCGACGGTGTCGATCAGCACGGTGCTTCTCTTTACGCTTTATGTGATCGTGCCCAACACGGTGATCAGGCTCCGGCCGGCGTTCCTTGGTGCATTCATCGCAAGCTGTCTACTCGAGGCGGCCAAGTTTGGCTTTACAAGGTATTTCAGCACCGAGGGGTATCGGTCGGTCTTCGGGGCGCTCGCGCTACTGCCGCTCTTCTTGCTGTGGGTGTACATCATCTGGTTCATCGTGCTCTTTGGGTTGCGGGTGAGTTTCCTGATTCAGGCGGGTCGCTCGGGCGTGCTGCTGGGGGCGCTTCGGGCATCGGCGGGCGGGTCGCTCGGCTTGGCCGGGGGGTCGTGGGTTGAGCCGGCGCGGAGCGTGAGCGTGGCCGTGGCGGTTGCCGAATCATTCGATAAGGGCGTGGGCGTGCAGCTTGAGAGGCTGGTTGAGAAAGCGGCGATGCCCGAGCCATCGGTGCGAATCCTGCTTCGGCGGCTTGAGGACGCCGGGATTCTTCACCGCATTGCCCGAGAGCGCGGCAGCGACACCGGCCGGGCCGAAATTTACATGCTCTCGCGACCGGCGGACAAGATTCTGGCATCCGAGGTGGTGGCGGTCGGGCAGTTGCTGGCCGGACCGGTGGCCCCGGGACCGGCGGGCGAGCTTATCTCGAAGATTCGGCAAGCCCAAGTTGATGCTGTCAGCGGCGTCACGCTCGCGTCTTTGATCCCCAAGCGCCTGACTCCGCAGACGATGCCGGCCAAGGCGGCAAAACAACCTTCGTTGGCCCTTCCGGCGGCGGTGGCTGGTCCAGATATCGGCCCCACCGAGCCTGTGTCGACCCAAACTCCTTCCCCACAAGGTGCATCCAACGGTGCTCACGGTTCGGAAGGACGTAAAGTACAAACCGTTGAGGCGGGGCCGTTGGCTGATGACAAACCCGCTCAACCTATGATCTGACGGCTCGGATTGCTGTTTCGCCGCTCTCACAACTGAACTCAAATAGACGCTCCATGAAACGCACTATTAAATCCGCCGTACCCGTCGTCCTGCTCGCCGCGATAGCCATGCTGCTGGGCGGCTGCTATGAGCGCGTGGTCTCTGCCCGCGGCTTTGGAAGCGAGCGGATTCAGATCGAAGAGCCGTACCAAGAATCGGGGCAGCTTGATCGCTGGATTTTTGGTGAGGATCCTACCAGCAAAAGTGCTAACAACTTCAACCGTTGAGTGGGCGGTCACGAGCCCTCGAAAGTCAAACTGAGTTAAGCGTTCGGCTCATCGCGCTGGCGATGCGAGCACCCGCAAACTTGCGCGCCGGATCTGGCTGTTGCCAAGCTGCCCGCAGGCGGCCATGGTGTCGCGTCCTTTGGTGCGGCGGCGTTTCACGTACACACCACGGGATTTGAGGCGCTGCATGAAGGCATCGACCGACTCTTCGGTGGGCGCGGGCCAGGGCGAGTTGTCGCGTGGGTTGTAGGGAATGAGGTTGATGAGGCCACGCAGGGCCGGGCCGTCAAACCGGCGGACATTGCTCGACCAGTCGGGACCGGCCTGCGCGCCGAGGACAAAGGCCGCGAGTTCGTCGGCCTGTGGCAGGGTGTCGTTCTGGCCTGGAATGAGCACGTATTCGAGGCAAAGGTGTACGCCGCTGTAGAAGGGCCAGTTAACGAGGGCCTGGCGGAGGTCCGCCATCGGCATGGACCGATTCACGGGCATGAGCCGCGAACGTACTTCGTCGCTGGGCGCGTTGAGCGAGACCGCCAGCGCGAGGCGGTGCCACCCAGGATCGGCGATGCGCTTGGCGAGTTTGGTGATTCCATCGATGCGGCCCACGGTCGAGATGGTAATGCGGCTCATGGCCACGCCCGCGCCGCGCGTGTCGGTGAGCACCTCGATGGCCGCGAGCACTTCGGTGAGGTTGTCCATCGGCTCGCCCATGCCCATGAACACGATGTTACGGATCGGGGCGGCGGGGTCGGGCCGCGGCACGAGGTGCTCGGCCGCAAACCATTGGCCGACGATCTCCGCGGCACTGAGCGAGCGGATGAGGCCCATCTGGGCGGTCTGGCAGAACCCGCAGCCCATGGCGCAGCCGACCTGACTGGAGACACACAGCGTGTAGGACCGGGTGCGTTTTTTGCCGATCATCGGGATCAGCACCGACTCCACTTCGAGCGCCGGCCGACCGTCTTGCGCCGCGTTCACCACCTGGGTGAACTTGAGTACGGTGCCTTCATCGCTCTCGGAGGTGTGCGTGCGGTTCACGGGGGCAACGAATGACTCAACCGTTCCCGGCCCCGGCCACACGCCGGTGCGAAAAAGCTTTGAATACCGCTGTGCGGAGATGACGGCGCCGCCGTGCTCGGCGCGGGCCTTGGCCGCTGCGGCGTACTCGCCGCAGGTCATGCTCAGAATGTTTTTTTCAGTACTCACAGGGCCAATGGTAAGCGCACGCCGGCGCGAGCCCGTTGCCATATGTCATTGTGCACGCCGAATATAGACCCGAACCACCATCGGACCGTCTCTTGGCGGTTGCTCAAAGGCGAGAGCAAAGCCGCTGGACTCGGCCGCGAGAGCGGTGTCTTCGGCCCAGCCCTTGTAGACCAGCACCACCGCGGCGCGATGGCTACCAAGGTCCGAGAGCCACTGGGTGGTTCCTGAGGCACCAAACTGCGGATCAGCCGGCGGGTCAAAGCCCACGGGCCAGGGCAGCGCGGGCATGTGCCGCACGGGGTAGGTGAAGCCGGCATCAAGCAGGAGGGCCGGTGCGCCATCGACGGCGCTCACGACGAGTTCGCCGGGCTTGGCGAGCGATCGCAGCCTGGCGCGCGTGGCGGCTGAGGGGTGGGTCGGCTCGGGGCGAAGGGCATCGCGCAGGGCGGTGTTCCGGTCGGCACTGGTGAGCGAAATGCCTGCGGCGACGGCGGGGCCGATGTCATCGCGCCACACATTTTGAACCCACAACCCGGCCCCGCACGCCGCGGCGACTGCGACGGAGAGCAGCGCGGCCTGGCGATGTTCGGCACGGCGCGGCGCCGAGAGCACTGTCGCGACGACGATCGCGCCGGCGAACACGATAGAGAGCCCGAACCTGGCCACATGCTGCTGAGGAAGGATCACAATCTCGGCGAACATGAGCGCGACAAGCAGCAGCCCTGACCTGGCGGCACGACGCGGCGAGGCGGCGGACATGAACACGGCGATCAACAAGCCGGGGAGCATGACGCAGGTGAAGAGCGGGCCGAGTGACCCCGGCGAATCGGCCGTGAGCGGGGCAAACCACTCCGTCCACGTGCGACCGAAGCGATCGGCAAACGCGTCGTGGCGGAGCGCGAGATTACCGGTGAGCAGGGGACCTTCGAAAATGGTCACCGGGCCGATCTTGAGTTCGATGGGGTAAATGGGCGTCGGGTACTGCAGCCAGACGGCGATGTAAGGCAGTGAGCCAAACAGGGCCGCCACCAGTCCGGTCAGCACGGTGGCTCGGCGGAGCTTTCGGCGCGCCAAGGCCATGGCGAGCATCGCAGCCCCGACCGCGCCCACCATGCCAACGGTGACGAACTTCATCCAGAGCGCCATGGCGAGCGCACCGGCAATGGCGAGGCAGAGCGGAACTGCATCGCGGGCACAGTTCACCCGTTTGAGCGTGAGCGCCATGGCCCCGGCTGCGCACACCATGGTGTGCGCTTCAATATCGACATTGCCGATCATCTGAAGATGGCCCATGATCGGAAGCGTTCCGATGGTGAGCCCGCCGATGAGGGCGGCATCGCGCCGGGCCCCGAGCGCCCTTGCCGCCACCACGGCCGCCAGCACCATCACGCCGTGGAGGGCGACCGACACGCCGTTCACGACCCCGTCGCCGCCGCCCATCTGCAGGGCCCAGAACTTGAGCAGGTTGGCCGCCCGCGGGAACGTGTCGGCCCAGAGGTATTGCGCGTGGACGGCCCCTAACCGGCCATCGGCGGCAGGCTGGAGCATCTGAGCGATGTGGTAGTCGAGCGCATCGATGCCCCAGACGACGTTCCAGACGGCCACATACGCGACCACGGCCCACCAGAGGAGCAGTGCCGCGATGAGCACGCGGCTCACCGGCGATGCATGCATCGCTCGCCACGACCGACTTGCCAGAGTGCGGATCAAGAGTCCAAGGCGGCCACGTCTTCCAACGACGAACCAGACCGCCAGCAGAAGGACACCGGCGTGCAGCCAGGGCAGCAGATCGAGCGGACGGGCGATGCCAAGGGCCGACGGCAGCAGCCCGAGGGCATAGACCTCAAGCAAGATCGTCATCGGCGTGAGCACTGCTGCGGCGAGGGCGGCCGTGCTCGCCCGGAGCGGCCGCGCGGCACCGCGGCGCTGGACCACAAGCGCGAGCGCGGCCCAGACCGGCAGTACCAGCAGGCCGATCCACGCGAGGCGAGCGATGACGATGAGCATTTGATGCAGGTCAAAGTACGGCGCACCCGCTCGGCATTACATCCGAAAGCATGGTGCGCGATCAAACCACGGCGATCACTTCGGCGGGGAAGCCGGCGCCTTGGGTGGGTCGACGATCGCCTTGGGCGGAGCCGGGGTCGGCATGCCGCCGGGCAGCGGTTTCTCCATCCCGATCGCCGGGACACGCTTGAACTCAATGGTACCGGGCGCCTGATCGACCCCGTTGACAAAGAACTGCACGGTGTACTGGACGGTGTCGTCGTCAACAAACTTGATCTTCAGGTGCTTGAGGTATCGGCCGGTGGCGTCCATGTTGAGGTGCCCGCCGGTGGTGAGCGGCTCGAGCTCGAAGTCGAGCTCATTCAACTTGAACTTCTCGCCGCGGGTGTGAGCGCGGAGGCGAGGGACGTTGTTGAGGCATGAGACGAATGACAAGATGACGTCGGTGCCTTCGCTGGTGTAGACGCTTAGGTTCTCGTACTCGGTATCGATGAACATGATCTCGGTCACGGCGCTGAAACCCGCTGAGTTGCGGGCGTACATCCGAAAATCGGATTTGCCGTCATTATCAGAGTCGCCAGATTCCCATGTTCCTGCCAGGCGGCGTGCGTGGTCCATCGGAAACCGGAAACGCGGATCGGGAGCGGGCTCATTCGGGGGCGACTTCATCACGATCACTTCGACGGGCTTGGGCTGCGCTGCGCCGTCAGTCTTGGGGGGTTCGGACTTAGTGGGTTCGGACTTGGGGGATTCAGATTTGGTGGGTTCCGATTTGGCGGGCTCAGCCGGTGGGTCTTTGGAAGCCGGTTTGGCCGGATCGGTCACCGGCTGCAGACCCAGCACGGGGAAAGCGAGGAGGGAAGCGGCGAGCAGCGTCAGAGCGAGCGGGCGGTTCATGCACAATCCTTCGGCAAAGAGGCGGGGGGACCGTGATTGTTCCCCTTCGGATCGTCCAAACGGCGCATTTTTGGCCCGTGTTACCTGCCCGTTGCGAATATCCGGCCTTCCGCAATTCCCCGGTGACCCGTGCGCTTCCGCCGTCGAGGTCCGTTATTGTTCATCCGTGCGTGAACCTGGAGACTCTCCGATGGCTGCGGTCCCGAACGCTTCTGACTCAACGGTTGCGCCGTCCATGCCGAGCCAACCCCAACGCGTGTTCGCGGTCCCCGCCACCGCCCCCCACCGCCCTCTCCCCGCCGACGCGGCCATTCCCGCTCTCCAGCGGTTCACCACCCAGCAGCTTGTCTACGTCTGGCTGTGCTGCATCTTCGTGGCGTGCCTGCTCATAGCCGACATCATCGGCGTCCGGCTGTTCAGCATTCCCCTTCCGTTTTCGTTCTCTGTCCCGTGGTCCAAGACGCCCATCGATAGCATCACGCACACGTGCGGGATGATCACCTTCCCGGCCACGTTTCTGCTGACCGACCTCATCAACGAATACTTCGGCCGGCGCGGGGCCCGGCGCGTGACATGGATCGGCTTTGCGATGGGCGCGTTTGTCTTCGCCATCATGAATCTCGCCATCGCCATGCCGCGGCTTGATGCGCCGTTCAACGTCAGCGAGCAATCGTTCGTGGACGTCTTTGGCGCTTCGCGGATCATGTTCGTGGCATCGCTCTCGGCCTTTCTGGTTGGGCAGTATTGCGACATCGCCGTGTTTGGGGTGATGAAGCGGCTGACCGGGGGCAAGCTCCTGTGGCTCCGCGCCACCGGCAGCACGGTCATTTCGCAGCTACTCGACAGCTTCGTGGTCACCGCCTTGGCGTTCAATGTCGGTCGCACGCTCACCGGCGCGGGGAGCTCGGCTGTTCCATTCTTCGGCGATGGGGAGACCATCCTGAAGATCGCTGCCACCGGCTACCTCCTGAAGTTTGCGATCGCGATTTGTATCACGCCGCTCATCTACCTGGGGCACGGCATCATGAAGCGGTCGTTCGGCCTCGTGCCTGTGCCCGTGTCGGCAGCAGACTGATCGGCGGACCGCCCCGCCAACCCATCCCCATTCCCACCGCCACCCGCACCCCCACCGCCACCTCGCCGGCCGATTTCGCCGGTCCACGGCGTCGAACGCTGACAGCCGAGCGCAACCGAAAACCCCCGCCGTGCGTGGCTTTGGGCCAAGCACGGCGGGGGTTGATCTCTTTCAAGTCATGTCACCAACGGTGCGGCTGGTCGAGGGACCGGGAAGTGACGGTTACTGACCGCCGCAGCCGCCGAAGAACGCGCCGATGTAGTCGGCAAGGTCGTCAGGGTTCACGACGCCATCACGGTTGAAGTCGGCCGCGATCGGCGCGGGCTGGCTGAAGAACAGGCCGATGTAGTCGGCGAGGTCGTCGGGGTTCAGCTCGCCGTCGCAGTTGATGTCGGCGCGGCAGCCGTAGAGGGCGTATGCCGCGAGGTCTGCCTCGTTGACCAAACCGTCGCCGGTGAGGTCGCCGGCGGCCCAGCCGCCGGTGGTGGCGAGGTTCGCAGCGATGATCGATTCGTCATCGCAGTTGGTCGAGCCGTCGAGGTTCACGTCGCCGAGCGTCGTGCCCAAGATCACAGTCACGAGTTCCTCAACGTCGGCCTGATTGATCTTGAGGTCGCCGTTCATGTCGGCCGAAAGGTCGAACCCGATCGCTTCGGCGTTGTTGTCCCAGTTGGCCTCGCCGTCAGTAACAACCGCGTTGCGGGCGAACTGTGCCGTGACGTAGTCGATGTCGAAGGCGTTGATCGTGCCATCGTGACCAATCGGAGCGAAGCCGCGGGTGTGGCGGTTGAGCGGGCCGTTGACGTCGCCGCGGGCATCACCGTTGGCGTAGGGGTTGCCGGTCACCAGGGTGGTGCCGAAGAGGTTGCCGGCGAAGGAGGTGTCGATCGCGATGAAGCCGGCCTTGCGGTCGAGCTTGCCGGCGCTGGGGCCTGAGACGGCGATCGCCAGACCGTCAGCGAAGTAGCGGACGTCGGCAACATCGAACGAGCCGTTGCCGTCAAAGTCGCCGATGATTTCCGGGCAGAGCGAACCACCGGAGATATCGCTGCCGGTAAAGGCGAGGTTGTTGGAACCGGTGAAGGGGAGTGGCGCCCAGGTGGGGTTGGTGCCGGTGCGGAACCGATACCCGGCAACCAGTTGGGCTGTGTCGTTGATGTTGCGAACGCCGTTACCGTCAAAGTCACCCGCAACGCGGTTGCGGCTGTTGAGGCGCTGCAGCGAGGCCGGGGTGGAGTTGGCGAGGAAGGTTCCGTCAACCTTCTGGAAGCCGAGCGAGCCATTCGTGCCGTCGCTGTAGGTGCCGCTGGCGCGAACGTTGCGAACGGGGATCATGCCGTTGGGGTTGTGCGAGCCGGTCGCTGCGCCGGCGCCGAAGGAGACATAGGCCGGGTTGGTGAGGCGGCTGGCCGGATTGGTGAGCGTGAAGGTCTCGATGAGCGGGGACCGGTTGGTGTTGACGACGAAGGCGTTGGGATCCGTCGCGGTGGCGATGCGATCGACGGCGTTAAAGAGGATGAACGTGCTGGCCAGTCGTTCGGCGGGGGAGAACGCGTTCGCGTCCGGGCCGGTCGTCACGAAGGCTTCGAGTGAACGGGTGATGTTGTTGATGTACGAGGCCGCCTCGCTGTTTCGCATTGCGGGGTAGCCGGGGTTGGTCTCAACCGCGCCCTGATAGCCATAGCCACCCTTGGCGGCAGCGACGTTGCGCGGGTCACCGAGAGTTGCGAACACGGCGGGGCCGGCGAGCCGGTAACCGTCGGCGGTGTACGGGAGATTGGTCGTGGGGTCGTTCTGACCGATCAGGCCGTTGTTGACAACCGCGCTGGCGGTGGGACGGACAAACTGGGTGCCGCCGGAGAGATCGTCCTTGACGGCGAGGAGTTCAAGACGGGCGTTGGTGAGCCACGAACCGACGCCACGCTCGGCACCGCTGTGGCCGATGCCCAGGCGGGTGTTGATGACGGTCGTCTCGAGGGCGCCCGAACCACCCTTGTTGCTGGGGACGTATGCACCAGCGGGGGTGCTGGCTTCGGCGGGAATCGTGCCTGAGCCGATAGCATTGTCGGTGTTGTTGACGTTAAGCGCACCGACGTTCTCGCCGACGCCCCATGAGGTGTCGCAGTGGAGCGACGAGATGAAGGCATTGCGGGTGCCCGAGCCGACGTCACGCGTGACGGCCGTGAGGTTCTCGCCGCTGGGCATGCGGCCGGTGGTGAAGAGCTGGCGGAGTTCTGAAATCGAGGCATCCTGGCGACCGACACCGAAGTTCACGACCGCAGCGATCGGAACGTAGACGGTCACCGTGTCGAGAATCGTGCTCGCGTTCACACCGGTGCCGCCGGGGGCGGTGGCGGTGGCAAACGTCTGGACACCGGCGGGGAGCGGGGCGACTGAGTTACGGAACGCGACCGGCGTGGCCGTGCCGGGATAGGTGAAGAGCGCATCGACCCCGACTGTGGTGAGGGCGGTGCGCGGGTTGGAGCCGTAGCCGGCCTGGGTGGGCTTATCGACGAACGACGGCGTCCCCGGCACGGCGATGAACCAGTCGCTGGGAACGTCAACGGCCGCGATGTCGATGAGCGTGTTGCCGCTTGAGCGGCCATCAACGGGCAGGGTGAACGGCGAAGCTGAGTAGCGGCCACCGATGCTGATGGCCCCGTTGTCGAGGCAGGGGAGCACGCCGGGGTTGGCGGCGTTACCGAACGTGCCGCTGAACACGCCCAAGAGAGCAAAGCGCGTGGCGTTGATGTAGGCGGCATCGAGGCCAGCGAGGCCCATCTGGGCCGTCGAGGTTGCCGGCGTGATCCCGTAGTTGGCCAGTTCGGTCAGGCCGTTGCCCGAACCAACAGCACGGTACTGCACCATCCACCACGGCACGAGACCGGTGCCGGCAAAGTTGCGGAACGGGCCGCCGGTGAACTGGGGCAGCGTGCTGGCGGGCGAGCCGGCGAGTTGGAGCTGACCGAATGCGGTGAAGCCTTCGCGGATACTCCGCGTGTCGCCACGCTCGGCATCGACGCCGATGAAGTCGTTGGTGCTGGTGGTGTTGCTGAAGAAGTTCTCCTGCAGCGTTGCACCGGAGACATTGACGACATACGGAGCCTGCGCGCTGGCGGCGCTGGCGATGCTGAATGCCGCGCCTGCGGCAAGAACAAGGGCGGTCGAACGGTTCGAACGGATGGTCATGACATTCTCCCTCAAAGTGGTTCTATCGAGCTATTTCTGTACACGGTTGACGACGACGATGCACCGTCGGATGCATCGCAAACACAACAAGCTGACCGCCATCTCGGCACCCGCCGGGCGATTCAAAGAACTTGCAGTCCATCGCAGAGTTTTAGTTTTACCGCAAGTCGGAATCGCGAGTCTCCTCGCTGATTCCGAGTTTGATCGATGATGACCCGTTTCCAACAACCGGAGTTTCAACTCGCTCAAGGGCCAGTCTGAACGTTGATGTTGCGACCCGTCAGTGAGAAGAACTTATCGCCCCAGAGGCGCTGGCGGATGGTCTCACGGACGGTGGTGCGCTCGACGTGCGCATCAACGAAGGCGAAGTTGCCCGTTCCGCCGTTGAGCTTGTTCTCGCCGCCGGGGTGATGGCGGCCGACGGCGTTCAGGATCGAGAGGCCTGACTGACCAGTCAGCACGCCTTCCTGATTGAGCTGATCGAGCGGAACGATCTCGTTCTCACCCGGATAGGAGAAGCGGGCCACGGTGCCGCTGTCGGGCTCACTATAAATGTCGTTTCCACCGCTGCCCACGAAGGGCGTGATCGGGCGATGGCTCTTCATGAGGCCACCCGGCTCACGGAGCGCGATGTGGTTAATCGTCGAGATGAACTCAGCGACGAGGATGGTCTTGGATGCGCCCTTGGTTGAGTTGTCTACGCCGGCGGTTGTGACCAGCCGGTTGAGGCGGCCGCCACTGGAGTCGCTGGCAAACTTGTTGCGCGGGAAGAGCGCCGCGTTGCCTCCAAAACCGACGCGCTTCACCTGCTTGTCTTCAATGGCCGGGTCGAAAGTCTGGCCGGCCTCGGGGGTGCCGTTGGGGCCCGGGTTCGTCGGTGGCGCGCCGCCATTCCACGCATTGGGCGACTCGAAAGCTCCCTCGGGCGCGCCGCCATTCTCAAACAAGAACCAGCTCCAATGCACATAGCCGAACTGCGGCGAGAAGCCGGCGCCCTGGTCACGCTGGTCGGCCACGACCCAGCGCGAGCTGTTGGCCTCGGCGGCGTAGACGTATGACGGGGGGATATAGCCCTTGCTGTCGGCGGTGTAGGTGTTGACACCGATCGCGATCTGGCGGGCATTGGATGCGGCCTGCACCGCACGGGCTTCCTTGCGGGCCGACGCGAGCGAAGGCAGCAAGATGCCCACGAGCAGTGCGATGATCGCAATGACCACGAGCAGCTCGATGAGAGTGAACGCTGAGCGGAACGGGGAACGAGCCGTGGGCTTCATCATGAACTCCTTAAAACGGTGCGGGCCGCACGATAACGTTGACGATCACTGAAGGATCCGGGCCACGCACTCGACATCCATTGGTCGAGCCACAGCATAGTTGATAAAGGTGGAAATGGCAGCCAACTTGGCGTGCAGAGTGCGTCAAGATTCCTTTACTTACAATGTAAAGGAATCATTACTTACAATGTAAAGGCCGTTTGGGTCGGGATTTTCCGAGTCGTATGCGCCGTTGCTGCGCGGGGCACCACGGGTACGCGGTATGGGCCGCCCAGAGTGTGAAGATCGACGGTCAATGTGGGAAATGTGCCTATTGGGGGCGGTTATCCACAACCGTTCAGAGCGCGTATGGTTGTTCCATGCACCCGACACTCAACGATATTCCTAAGGACACCCGCAAACAGATCATCAGGCTTCTGGCTGCACGGCTGGCTGATGCGATCGATCTCTCGCTGCAAACGAAGCAGGCCCACTGGTCGGTCCGCGGGCCGCAGTTCTTTTCGCTGCACGAACTCTTCGACGCCATCCACGGACGGGTTGAGGGAGCGGTAGACGATCTTGCCGAGCGGATGGCGCAGCTGGGCGGAAAGGTTGAGGGCACTGTCGCCGCCGTGAGCAAGGCCTCGTCGCTCAAGGCCTATCCGCTGGATATCACGACCGGGCAAGAGCACCTCAAGGCCCTGGCGGCGGCCCTGGCCGCGTTCGGCAAGCATGTGCGCGCCACGATTGATCAAGCCGCCAAACTCGGCGATGCCGATACTGCGGACTTGCTCACCGGCATAAGTCGGGCCGCCGACAAAGACCTCTGGTTCGTCGAGGGGCATTTGCAGGCCGATCGCTAAGGTGGCCTTGCCGCTCGATGATAACTGATTTGGGCGGGCCGGCGCGGGTGGCGGCGGCGTTTTGCCGCCTCGTTCGGGTGGGGAAATCGGCTGCCAGAGTGATGGGAAATCTCTGTTCAGTTGTGGAACGCTCGTTTGCGGACGTGGAAGCGGGGAGTTCGACCCCTTACACTGTCTCATGCCCCCCCCAACGAACCAGCATGATGCGACCCGTGACCTGCCGCAGCAGGACGGTGGGATGTCGAGTGCCTCCAAACCGGGGCGGTTCACGCTCTCGAATTTGGTCCGCAGGCGCCCCATGCGAGTGGAGGCGCTCGGCGCGCTTGAGCCGCCGAAGAATGCCTCTGGCTGCAGCAACGACGACGAGGGCGACGGGCCGGATGCCTCGCTTTTGGCGTCGGCAGCGCACAGCTCGACCACGACCGAAACCGAGTTCTATTCACCCCTGCCGCCGGGCTATCGCAAGGGCTACACCAAGTACATCGTGGTTTTCGGGACTGTGATGAGCGGGCTGGGAAAGGGCATCTTTGCTGCCAGCGTCGCCAAGCTTCTCAAAGACAAGGGCCTTGTGGTCGCGCCCATCAAGCTTGAGGGCTATCTGAACATCGATGCCGGGACGCTGAACCCCTACCGGCACGGCGAGGTCTTCGTGCTCGATGACGGCACCGAGTGCGATATGGACCTTGGTACCTACGAGCGGCTTCTTGATCAGGACATCACGTTTCGCAACTTTACCACGAGCGGCCAGATTTTTTCGGAGGTGCTTGAGCGCGAACGCCGCGGCTCGTACCTCGGGCGCGATGTGCAGATGATCCCGCATGTGACTGGCGAGGTGAAACGCAAGATCCGCGAACTGGCGGCGCACGGCGACGGCAAGCGTCCGGCCGATGTGGTGTTTGTGGAAGTCGGCGGCACGGTGGGCGACTACGAGAACGGCTTCTACATTGAGGCCCTGCGTGAGCTTGCCTTTGAGGAAGGCGAGCACTCGACGTGCTTTGTCGCCCTCACGTATGTCATCAAGCCTGAGACGCTGGGCGAACAGAAGAGCAAGCCGGCGCAGCTGGGCATTAAACGGCTGATGGAGGCGGGCGTGCAGCCGCACCTCATCGCCTGCCGCGCGACCGATCCGGTGACCGAGAAGGTCCGTGAGAAGATCGCCATGTTCAGCAACGTGCCGCTCAAGCGCTGCTTCAGCATGCACGATCGGCCCAGCATTTACACGATTCCCGACGAGATGCGAGAGAGCGGGCTTGACCGCGAGATCCTCTCCATGCTCCGCCTGCACGACCGGGTGGACGCCAGCCAGGAAGACCGCGCCCGCGACCGCTGGTCAACCTTCGTTCGCAAGCTCACGACGCCCAAAACCAAGCACGTGCAACTGGGTATCACGGGCAAATACGCGCACCTTCGTGACGCCTACGCGAGCATCGACAAGGCCGTTGAGCATTGTTCGGCCCATCTTGGCTGCGATGTGACCATCAAGTGGATTGACACCACCGAACTGCACGAGGGCATGATGCCCGGCAAGCTAGCGGGCATGGACGCCGTGATCGTTCCCGGCGGCTTCGGCAGCCGCGGCGTGGAAGGCAAAATCGCGTGCGTGAAGCACTGTCGAGGGACGAAACTGCCCTATCTGGGCATTTGTCTTGGGTTCCAAGTCGCCGTCATCGAATACGCTCGCAACACACTGGGCCTGCACGACGCGACCAGCACTGAGTTTGACCCAAGGACGCCGCACCCGGTCATCAGCGAACTTCCCGACCAGAAAAAGATCGAGGGACTCGGTGGATCGATGCGTTTGGGTGCGCAGGATGTGCTCATTCGCGAAGGCACTCTCGCCCACATGCTCTACGGCCGAAAATCCAGCGTTCGCGAACGTTTCCGCCACCGCTACGAAGTTGATCCCTCGTATATAGCACAGTTTGAGAAGGCCGGCCTCATCTTCAGCGGCCGTCACCCGACGCAGCCGATCATGCAGATCCTCGAACTCCCGGCGAGCGTCCACCCGTTCTTCCTCGCAGCGCAGTTCCATCCAGAACTCACCAGCCGCCCGCTCTTCCCGCAACCGATGTTTATGGGCCTGGTCGCGGCGGCGATTGCCCGCAAGCACATGGCGCAGGGCGGCTCGGCGGGCGAACTGCTGGCTGATCCGATGATGAATAAGTGGGTGCAGCCCGCGGCGCTTGAGCACCGCGTTACGGCCTGAGGCTTGGTTGCGATTTGAACTTATTGCGCGGGTGCCACGGGGTGCGCGGGCGGAGTCAATGCCTGCTTGCACACGACGTAGACGCGTCGGAGGCCGCGCCGCAGGTTGTTGAACGTGGTGATGCTGTACCGCCGATCCGTCGCGCGGCTGAGCGACTCGTAGTTTCGGGGCACCTCGGGACCCGGCACCGTCGCTTCGCCGCTTATGCCGGTCGAGCTTGGCATGCCCGTCGAGCCTGCTGGGTCGGAGGTGCTCGATACGGCCGGGGTTGCGGGATCGCGCTCGGGCACGTTGCGGGGAATCTCAATCGCCGGTGAGACGGCTGGCGGCGCGACCCATTTGTCTGAGGGCGGGTTAGCTGCGGGTGTGGCCGGCTCGTCTGCAACCGAGAGACCGCCGCATGCGGAGATGACGGTGGCCGCGAGACAGGCAACGAAATGGCTTTCTTTGACCGGCATGGTTGGGTAGCGCGAATAATCGCTTGGTGGCCGCCGCAATCAGGCGTCCCACTCTTTGATACGCTCGGCGCGGCGGATTCGTTGCGGATCCTCGGCTTCAGAGCCAGTTTTCCATGTGTCCTCCGAGTTCCTCTTGTCCAGATTGCCCCAAATACCTGTCTTCCTCTCGGCACTGTCGCTGCTCATCGTTGGGATGGCGGGGTGTGGTTCCGGGCCGTCGGCGACTGCACCCCAAGGCGGGTCGGCGACCGAGGGCGAGGCGAGCGAGCTCGGCCGGTTCCGGGCCGGGCAGACCGGCGCCGAGGTTCGTTCTGTGTGGGGCGCGGGGGTCGATCCGCTCCTCGAACAGGTTACGTCACTGGCAGCCAGTCGCACGCTGTCGGGCGGTCGCCAAACGTCACAGACGACGCTCACTGCCGCGCTGGCCTTGCAACGGGCGGGAATCCGTGCGCATGTTGTTCCCATCAGCGAACTCGCCGGTCTCCAGACACGGGCCGAAGGTGCCACGGGCATGGGCGGCTCGGGAACGGCGTGGGTTGCGCCTGGGCTGCGGTGGTATGAAGCCGCCCGCGAGTCGGGCAGTCCGCTCACTCGGCCGGTCGCCTCTGATGGCGTGATTCTGAAGGTTCCGCCGGGGGCCATTCGCATTTTAGCTCGGGCGTGGATCAGCCCGGTTGTCGGTGAGGGCGGGCTTGCCAGCACGATGCGGGTACAGGTCGTCCCTCAGCTCTTTGCCCGGGATGTGGCCAAGCCAACTGCGCCAGACTCGGGTGAATCCCGCGACCTCACCGAGCCTGCGGGGCCCCGCGTGACTGAAGAGGTTGATCGCGGGCAGGTCCTCTCCCGAATGCAGCTTGAGGTTGAGCTGATGCCGAGCGAGGCGCTCGTGCTCTCCTTTGACGGTCCTGACGATTTCGCCGATCCGGCCGCCGCGAAGCAGAGCGACGAGAAACCGGAGGTGGGCGAGGTTCGCCGGACTGTCGAGGACTCTTCGGACAATCCATACCTCCCCGGTGGAACCGCTGGGCCGACACTTCCTCCCCCCCAGCGCGTTGCCGGCCCCAATCCCGGCCAAGCCAATCTTGGTGCCGGGCCTGTCTTCCGCACCCCATCCCTCGGCGAGGTTCTCCTCACCCGGCCGGCCCCGGGCGCGGGCCTGGTCGAAAGCCCGATGCACAACCGGCGGTGGCGGCGGCTGGTGATTCTCATCCCCCGCATGGACGGTCGGTTTGGGCTATTTCCGGGATCGTGATGGCATCGTGCGTGAAAAGTGGTGCTCAATATGGTTATCATGGCACCCATGGCCGCAACCCGCGCTTCGAAAAAGCCTGCCCAGTCCGCCCCTCGCGCCCCCACCTCCCGGAGCCGGACCGGTAGCCGATCCGGTCGCCGGGCTGGCAAAGCCTCCGGACCCGACTTCGTTGCTCGCATGCGTGCCGCGGCGACGCTTGCCGAAGACCTCGGTTCTTCAACGTTCCTGATCACGAACCCGGTTGACGTTGCTTATTTGACGGGTTTCCACGGGGGCGATTCCTACCTACTGCTCGCCGGTTCTGCGGGCGGTGGCGGCAAGCCCCTGATCATCTCAGACTTCCGTTACCAGGAGGAGCTGGCTCCCCTCGAAGGCACCTGCGAGATCCGCATCCGCAAGCGGTCCATGACCGAGGCCATCTCCGACGTGCTCAAAGAGCGGGGGACGCGGGGCCTCGCCGTGCAGGCTGAGCATCTCACGCTCGCCCTCGCTGGCTCACTCGGCAAGGCCGCCGCCGGTGTCAAGCTCCAGCACACCAGCGGGCTCGTCAGCCAGCTCCGGGCCATCAAAGACGCCAGCGAGGTCGCCCTCATCCGCAAGGCCATCGCCATTCAGGAAGAGGCCCTTGAAGAGACGCTGCCGCGCATCGGCAGGGCGCTGGCCAAAGACGGCAACATCACCGAGATGAAGATCGCCGCCATGCTGGAAGAGGCGATGAAGTCGCGCGGTTCGAGCAAGCCGGGCTTTGAAACCATCATCGGGGCCAAGACCAACGGTTCGCTGCCGCACTATCGCCCGCAGAATACCAAACTCACCCGCAACAGCGCCCTGCTCATCGACTGGGGCGCGATCTACCACGGCTATCACGGTGACATGACTCGGGTCGTCTGCTTCGGCAAATGGCCCAGGAAGATTGCCGAGATCTACGAGATCGTGCTCGAAGCCCACGAGCGGGCCGCGGCGGCCCTCGCGCCCGGCAAGTCGACGGCGGAAATTGACGCCATCGCGCGCGACCACATCAAGAGCGCCGGTTACGGCGATTACTTCGGGCACGGGCTGGGGCACGGCATGGGGCTTGATGGCCACGAAGAACCAAGGCTCACCAACATGCTCTCGGGAACGGCCCTGGCGCCCGGCCATGTCGTCACCATCGAGCCGGGGATTTATCTGCCGGGCATCGGCGGCGTTCGTATTGAAGACGATTTCCTGATCACCGCCAAAGGGGCGGAGAACCTGTGTCGGCTTCCCAAGTCTCTCAAGTGGGCGACGCGCTGAGTCCGCCGGTTCCACTTTCTTCCACTTTCGCGCCCGGCCCGGCCGCCTCGCGCCCGGCTGGCTTTTGTTCCTGATTTGCAAGGACCCAACATGATCGATATCCGCAAACTGAAAGAACTCGTCCGTCTGATGGTGGAGAACGAACTTTCAGAGCTCGACATCAAAGACCAGCAGGAAACCGTCACCATCAAGCGGGGCGGCTCTGGCCCGGTCATCAACCACCAGCCGGTGATCTACCACGGCGCGAGCGGCGCCAGCGCGGCCGCCGCGGCTGTTCGCTCGGCCGCCGTTGAGGCCGACGACGACGGCGATGGAGCGCCCTCACCCGCCGCGGCCCCCACCGCCGCGGCAGCAGCGGCCGCCAGCGAGGCGGGCCTCATCGCCATCACCAGCCCGATGGTCGGCACGTTCTACTCCGCCCCCAACCCCGATAGTCCTCCCTTCGCGGCCATCGGTGCCACCGTCGGGCCCGATACTACTGTGTGCATGATCGAGGCCATGAAGGTCTTCAACGAGATCAAGGCCGAGCACGCTGGCACCATCGAACGCATCCTCGTCAAGAGCGGCCAGGCGGTTGAATACGGCCAGAAACTCTATCTGATCAAGCCGTCCGCCTGATTCCCTGCCCCGGCGGCCTGATCGATCACCCCTGCTGCGGCCCGCACCGCCTGTGCGTGCCGGACGCCCGTCGTTCTTCCGATTACTCCTTGTCGCGGCCCGGTTCCTGCCCGGTCTGTGCGTTTGCGAGAGATTCATGTTTAGCCGCATCCTCATTGCCAACCGGGGCGAAATCGCCCTTCGCATCATCCGTGCCTGCCGCGAGCTGGGCATCGAGTCGGTCTGCGTCTACAGCGAGGCCGACCGCGGCGCGCCGTATCTCGCCCTTGCCGACGAGTCGATCTGCATCGGCCCGCCCCCGGCCAAAGAGTCGTACCTCAACATCGGCCGGATCATTGCCGCGGCCGAGGTCGCCAACGTGGATGCCATCCACCCCGGCTACGGCTTCCTTTCCGAGCGGGCCGAGTTCGCTCAGGCGTGTGCTGACTGCAAGATCGAGTTCATCGGGCCGACGCCCGCGGCCATGGCCCGACTTGGTGACAAGGTCGCCTGCAAGAACGCCGCCAAGGAGGCGGGCGTGCCGGTGTTTCCGGGCTCGGAGGGGGCCATCGAGGACGAAGAAGAAGCCGTAAAGGTGGCGGCCCAGATCGGCTATCCGGTAATTATCAAGGCCAGCGCGGGCGGCGGCGGGCGTGGCATGCGGGTCTGTCACAATGAAGCCACGCTGCGGGGCAACATCAAGACCGCGAGCACTGAGGCGCAGGCGGCCTTCGGCAACGGCGCGGTGTTCATCGAGAAATATCTTGAGCACGCTCAGCATATTGAGATCCAGCTCATCGGCGACAAGTTCGGCAACGCCATCCACCTGTGGGAGCGCAACTGCTCGGTGCAGCGCCGCCACCAGAAGTTGATCGAGGAGGCACCAAGCCCAGGCCTCTCGCGCGAGAAGATTCGCCCCGTGGCCGAATCGGCCGTGAAGCTCATCAAGCTCGCCAAGTACCACGGGGCCGCGACGTGCGAGTTCCTCATGGACGAGAAGCAGAACTTCTACATGCTCGAGGTGAACACGCGGGTGCAGGTCGAACACCCCGTGACCGAGGAGATCACCGGCATCGACATCGTCAAGACCATGATCCGCGTCGCGGCGGGTGAGAAACTCCCCTACGAGCAGAAGGACATCCACGTCCGCGGGCACGCCATCGAGTGCCGCATCAACGCCGAGGACCCGGCCCGCAACTTCATGCCCCAGCCCGGGCTCGTGACCCTGTGGCAGCCCCCCGGCGGCCCCGGCATCCGCATGGACACGCACGTACACGCGGGGTATGTTGTGCCCAAGTGGTATGACAGCATGGTGGGCAAGCTCATCGTGCACGCCGACACCCGCAAGGAGTGCATCACACGCACGGCGCGGGCCCTGCGCGAGTTCAAGGTCGAGCCCATCAAGACGACCATCCCGCTCCACCAGCGCCTCATGGAGAACAGCACGTTTCAAGAGGGCGGGGTGGATATCCACTTCCTGGAGCGGCTGCTGAAGTGATGTGTCGCGGCCAGCGCGTACGGTTCATCCATGGGCATCCGCACAGCCATGCGAAAGAGCTTCAAGTGGGGTGGGTCTGCGCTGGCGGTGGTGCCTCAGAAAGCCCCGACCAATGCGAAATACCGTACGTATTACGAACGCCATGTACGATTTCTATGTTGCACACCAGTCTATTTCCGAGTAGACTCTTGTAGACGGCCGATGCAAGCACTTGGGCCGCGGGTGCGTTCTGTGCCCATGTTGTTGCCCTTCCGCGTTCTGCGGGCTTGTCGGATCTGTCCAAAGGAGTTGCTCCATGCAACATGTTTCATTCTCTTCTCCCAAGCGAGGGTTCACGCTGATTGAACTTTTGGTGGTGATTGCCATCATCGCGCTGCTGGTGGCAATTCTGCTTCCGGCGCTCGGACAGGCGCGGTCGACGGCGAAGCTGTCGCTGTCGCTGAACAACCTCAAACAACTGGGCATTGCGAACAACTCCTACGCGGCTGACTTCAAGGACAGCAACGCGACGTTCTCGTGGAAAGCCAACGTGGCCTATCAGGTGACCAGTGGATACGCCAACGGCGGGTTCACAACGACGACGATGACGGCGGGCGACGACCTGGGTGCCACCGCGCTGCAGGCGCTTGACATCATCCGTCGGCGCGCGACTCCGGATTGGGTGAACTGCCCGGTTCAAACCAACTGGATCCCCCACCCGACCTACAACCACCTGGTCCTCATCGACTATCTCGCGGCGCGCTTGCCGGAGCCGATGATGTACTCGCCGTTCGACAAGTTCCGCCTCACGATGGCGGAAGACCCCGAGAAGTGGCGCCGCCCGGACAACCCTGCGGGCGGTTCGTACCGGATCACGTGGCCATATAGCAGCAGCTATCAGGCGGTGCCGGCGCTGTATGCGCCCGATCGCGAGACGATCGACGGCGGATTCCTCCATCAATATAACGACCAGATTTACTACCAGTTCAATCCGGGAAGCTCGGGCAGGTATCGGCTGGGCACCAAGAAGCAGTCCAATACCGCTTATCCTTCGCAGAAGGTGATGTACATGGAGGACGTGGGCCGTCACCAGGACGTGCGGAAACAGTATTTCTTCACGCACCCGGCTGCGATCTCGTGCGTGGTGGCGATGGATGCCTCGGTTCGCCAACTGGCGACGAAGGAATCCAATACGGGCAGCTACTGGACGGCGAGCCAGTCGGCCCAGCCGACACCGGTCATTATCGACTATACGGAAGAGACGACGTGGGGCTATCCGCTGTGGGCGGGCGGGAGCACGAGCCAACCGGGTCGTCATCGCTGGACGTATAAGGGCATGCAGGGCATCGACTTCGGCGGCAGGCAGCCTGCGCGCTGAGGTGAGCTTGCTGGTGTGAAGTTTGGTGGGAATCACGATTCTCATACGCCCGCGCCGACGCGGGCGTTTTTCTTGCCCAAGAGTGTAGATCGAGGTCTCATTGCGGTTAGACGGCTCGACAAGGACGCTTTGCCATGCGCAGTCAGATTTATCGCTCGGCGTTTACGCTCATCGAACTCCTCGTGGTGATCGCCATCATCGCGCTCCTCGTCGCCATCCTGCTCCCCGCGCTCGGCCAGGCCAAGCACTCCGCCAAGCTGGCACAGAATCTGGCCAACCTGAAAACCTTGGGCTCGGGCAACGCCGCCTACGCCGCCGACTTCAAAGACAAGTTCCCGAGTTTCACCTGGAAAGGCAACGTTCAGTACCAGGTCACGAGCGGCTTTAGCGGCGGGGCCTACACCACCACGCCGATGTCGGCCGGAAACGATGTCGCCGCCGCAGCGCTCCAGGCGACTGATATTCTCCGCCGCCGCGCCACCCCCGACTGGCTCGATTGCCCCGTGCCCCCCAACTGGATCCCCCACGTCCGCAACAGTCACCTGGTCATGATCGACTATCTCGCCGCTCGCCTGCCCGAACCAATCGTGGTCTCCCCCTTCGACCGCAGACTCCTCGAATACGCCAGCGATCCCCTCCGCTACCGCCAATCCGACACCGCCGATCCCGGCTCACCAATCGCTTTCACCCGGCCGTACTCAAGCTCCTATCAGTCGGTCACGTCGCTCTACGCGCCTGACCGTTTTACCGTCGATGGCGGCTCGCTGACGCAGGGCTCCTCGCAAGGATTTTACTTCTATAACGCCGGCTCGAGCAGCCGCTATCGCCTCGGCAACCGGCCGCTTTCCTCGTGCGCCTCGCCGGCACAGAAGGTCCTTTATATGGAGGATGTCGGCCGCCACCAGTCGGCCAAACAGCAGTACTACTTCACCCACCCCTCGGCCATCAGTTGCGTCGCCATGGTCGATGCCTCTTCGCGCATGATTGCCACGAGAGACATCACCCCCGGTGCCTATTGGGCCGCCAGCAATAGCCAGCCCAAACAGCCGGTCTTCATCGACTTCGATCCGAGCGGCACCAACGCCTCGCTCTGGCCCGGCAGCGACTTCACACAGCCCGGACGCCACCGCTGGACCTTCAAAGGCATGCAGGGAATCGACGTCGGCGGCATCGAACCCCAGCGTTGAAACCGCTTTACTCGCAAGGCCGTGGTTTCAGATCCCCCTTCGCAACGAAGGGTCCGCAACTTGTGCATTTTTTCGGTTTTGGCCCGTACACTCGTTCCCTATGGCGCATGCAACCAACTCCGATCCCAACGTCTTCATCCTACCCGATCTCGGCGAAGGTGTCGCCGAAGCCGAGATGCTCAAGTGGCGCGTGAAGGTCGGCGATGTCGTCAAGGAGCATGACATTCTCGCCGACATGGAAACCGATAAGGCCGTCGTCGAAGTCCCCGCCCCCCGCGCTGGCACAATCGCCATCCTCCATGGCGGTGAAGGCGAGATCCTCAAAGTAGGTAGCGCCCTGGTCACGTTTGAAGGCGGAGTAGCCACGGCTTCGTCCTCCAACGGCAAGTACGATCACGGCCATCATGACGCCAAGGCTGTCGCCGAGGCCAAGCCCGGTTCATCGAGTTCTGCCAACGGGGCCGGGTGCGACATGGGCTCCCAGATCGCCGCCGGTGCCATCGAAGCCCCTGCGCATCGCGAAGACGCCGGCACCGTCGTTGGTTCTGTCGGCGGCGCCCTCGGTGGTGTCACCGCTGCCCCCGGCAAAGCGCTCGCCACGCCCGCCATCCGCCGCCTCGCCCGCGACCTTGGGGTTGAGATCGATTCCATCCCCGGAACCGGCATCGGCGGACGTGTCGTTGAGAAGGACATTCGTGCCGCGGCTGGCGGAGGCGGCGCACCCGCATCGCATGTTGCTCACTCAGTGCCTGCTGCGCCGGCGCGCCCAAACGCGCCCGCACCGGCACCAGTTGCCCGCAGCGCCGCGCCGAACCTTCCGGCCCCCGCACCTCGTGCAGCCGCGCCTTCTGTTCCCGCTGGCCCGGGTTTCGCCCCCGGCCAGGAGACGGTCCGCGTCCCGTTCCGCGGGGTTCGGCGAACGATCGCCAACCGCCTCAAGGAATCCGTCACCCAGACCGTTCACTTCACCGTGATGGACGAAGCCGACTGCACTGCGCTTGATGCCGTGCGGAAGAAGCTGGCCGGCGCGAGCGGAGAGAAAGTGTCGTTCTTGCCATTCGTCGCTGCGGCGGTGTGCCGGTGCCTGTCTGGCGAGTTCAGCCAGTTCAACTCGACGACGGATGATGCGGCGGGGGAGATCATTCGCCATCGCGGCGTGCACCTTGGCATCGCGACTGATACCGAGAACGGCCTGATGGTGCCGGTGATCAAGGACTGTGATCGCCTGGGTGTGCTTGAGATCGGCCGCCACATCGCTCACGTGGCCGAGAGCGCCAGGAACCGCTCGGCCCCGCGCGAGATGCTGATGGGCAGCACGTTTACGATCAG
>Ga0105047_10001038_pt1 | contig 49063 bp, 46 predicted proteins | sample MAT04_FD_78384 | JGI IMG/M metagenome (GOLD analysis project Ga0105047, IMG submission 78384) | Freshwater microbial communities from Lake Fryxell liftoff mats and glacier meltwater in Antarctica - MAT-04 (megahit assembly) | ecosystem: Environmental > Aquatic > Freshwater > Ice > Liftoff...
CGCCGCTCCACCGCATGGGGTCCGCGAAGGCCGAGGGCCTGAGCAACTGCGCGATCGGCGCCTGCCGCCGCGCGTTTTGCGTGTACCGCGGCTGCGCGCTCGAGGACGACCCCACGTCGACCGCGCCGCAGTGCCCGCGCGGATACTATTGCTACCGCATCATCGCGCCGCCGAAGACGCCGAACTGCACGCAGGACGCGCAGTGCCCGTCGGGCTCGTGCGTGCGGGTCAACGAGGCGGATCCGACGATGTTCTGCGCCTGCCGAACCAACACCGACTGCCCCGACGGCAGCACCTGCGACGCCGGATCATGTCTGACCGGGACGGCGTGCGAGCCCGAGCTCGGGCTGACCTGCGAGGACATCAAGCGATGAGATATCTACTGACCCCACTCCTGATCGTCGCGACGCTGGGCTGCGAGGAAGAGAGCAGCGGCATCCGCCAGATCACCGAGCGGCAAGATCTGCTCACCCAGCGACCGGAGCCGAAGGTCGATCTGCTCTGGATCATCGACAACTCGAACACCATGAGCGGAGAGCAGCAGAAGCTCGCCGAGCAGATCTCGGTGTTCTTCGCGGGCCTGCTCGGGCGGACGCTCGACTATCACGTCGGCGTGATCACCACCGACCCGGCCGAGGGCGGCAAGCTGCGCCGGTACAAGGGGCCGGGCGTTCCGGGCTGCGAGAGCTGCGCGTTCGTGACCCGGGCGACGCCCTGCGAAGATCCGCGGGTGACGGGCACGGCGGATCAGATCCGCGCGAAGTGCCCGGCGCTGGCGGTGTTCCGCGAGCTGACCCAGGTCGGGGTCGATGGATCCGCCGCTGAACGCGCCTTCGAGCAGGCGGGCCGCGCGCTGGGCCTCGACGTGGAGGACGCCTCGACGGGCCTCCCGGTCGTCGATCCGGCGACGGGCCGCGTGCTCTCGATGCCACCGGTCGAGAACATGGGATTCTTGCGCGAGGACGCCGACCTCATGTTGATCTTCGTCTCCGACGAGGACGAAGGCCTCAAGGGCGTGGGCTCGCCGGTGCGCTACTACGAGCGCCTGTTCTCGCTGGTGAAGGCGCGAACCGAGCGCCGGGTGATCGTGAGCGCGTTCGTGGGCTGGCCGATCAAGACGCAAGGCGCGCTGATGCACACGCCCGACGTGGACGCAGTGTGCGAGCGCTACGGCCCGCTGTTCGACGGGTCACCCAGCAACGACGGCGATCTGCGCCGCGAGCTCGACGAGATCACCAAGGACTCCGACGGGTGCCTCGACATGCGGGCGCCCAACGCGCGGGACTCGTTCGCCGAGACCGGCCTGCGCTACATCGAGCTGACCTGCCGCGCGGGGGGGACGGTCGCCAACATCTGCGCGCCCGACTACCAGAAGACGTTCGAGCGCCTGACCGAGACCGCGCTCGCGCTCGGCCGGAGCTTCGAGCTGAGCTCGGCATCCGATCTCGATCGCGGCCCCGACTGCGTCTCGTTCACCGCCGACGATCCGCGCCTCGATTGCGATGGGAACCAGTCCACCGAAGACGCCGTCGACGGTCCGATCTGCGTGCGCGCCACGCCGGAGAACGGGGCCGAGATGCTGGTCCCTCGGGACGCCATGACCGGCTGGCAGTGGGACGACGCCGCAAGCGCGATCGCGTTTCGCGGGACCTTCGTCCCCGCACCCGCCAGCCCGGTGAGCATCCGCTACCGGGTCGGGCTCGGCATGTGCCAGTGAGCGGCTCAGGCGTCGAGCAGCCCCGCCTCTTTGGCCCGCGTGCGGACCTCTTCCTTGACCTTCTGGAAGCGCTTGCGAAGCCGCGCTGTCAGGCGGGTGAGATCGCCTGCCGAGCGCGCCGCCTCGTCGGGGAAGAGCACCATCGAGATGTCTTTCCAGTCCATCTCCCGGTCCACGCGCAGCACGAGCAGCGCCCGATCTTCGGGCTCGAGGGCGTCGCGGATCGCGGCGAACGCGGACTTCACGTCGGTCCTCAGGTGCGGCGCGGTCGCGGTGCGGACCCGCGCCACCGCGTCGTCGAGCTGCGACTCGCCGACGTGACGGTTCGCGCGACGATAGGGTGATCGGGCGAGACGGAGCGCGGCGTGACGGGCCACTGTGTACATCCAGGTCCGCATCGACGAGCGACCCTCGAACTGCGGCAGGCCCTTCCACAGGTCCTCGCAGGCTTGCGCGAAAGCATCGTCGGCGTCCGACGCGTTCCCGAGCAGCGCGCCGAGGAAGCCCACGATCTCGGGTCCGTACGTGTCGATCGCGCCGGTGGCGGCCTCGCGGTGCCGGCCTTCTGCGAGCAGCGTCTGGAGCTCCGTCTCGAGCACGTCGCAGAAATACCACGCCGATCGGGCGCCGTCAGCGAGTCGTCAGGGCGACGCTTCGAGGATCGAGACGCAGCTCGCGAGGTGGCGCGCCGCGACCTCGCCGCTCGGCGCGAGCTTGGCCTTGACGAGGCTCTGCTCGATGCGCGCGCGGCCGGGGTGGAACTCGAGCTGGCGGATGAGCGCGGCGCGGAGCGCGACGTCGTTCGGAGCGGCGAGCACGCGATCGAGCGCGTCCTGGAGCGCGGAGCGCCGGGGCGGCGATGCGGGCGGCGGAGGGGCGGGACCGGGCGAGGGCGCGAGCGGCTTCCTCACCGCCGCGCGCGGTGAAGGCGAAGGCGAAGGCAGAGGCACACGCGCAGGCGGCGCTGCGGGCTCGGTGGGAATCGAGGGCGCGGGCTCCGCAGGCCGCGGCACGGAGGGCTCCGCGGATCGCGCCGGCGCCACAGGCGCGACCCCCGGCCGGTTCCACGACGATCCGAGCACCGCGCCCACACCCACGAGCCCGAGCGCCATCGCGGCCCGCCGCACGATTCTTGCGATCGGTCGTCGCGTCCGCGGCGCGAGCATCACCGTCGACGGCGCGATCAGCAGGTCGGTGTGCGGCTCGTGAAAGTCCACGAACGGCCGCGCGTCCGTCGGCGCGACCCACGAGGGCCGGGCCGCGGTCCGCGTCTCGACCATCGTCGCGCCGAGCAGCGAGCTCCGATCAGCCTCCACCTGCGCACGCGCGAGCGCGATCAACGCGTCGAACCGCCGCCGCGCGTCGGCGAAGTGCTCACCCATCAGCCGCGCGACCACCGCGGCCGGCGCGGGTGTCACGGCCCGCTGGAGCGCGCTCGCGTAGCGCTGGGCGTCGGGCCAGCGACCCTCGCGTGCCTTCGCGAGCCCGCGCGCGATCACCGCCGCGAGCTCGGGCGAGACCTCGGGGTTGAGCGAGTCCGCGGATGGCACCTCGACCTCGGCGATCGCGCGCCGCACGTCGTTGATGCTCGCGTGCGCGACCAGCGTCTTGCCGGTGAGCAGCTCGAAGAGCACGACAGACAGGCTGTACAGATCGCTCCTGTGATCGACGGTCCCCGACGACGCTTGTTCGGGCGACATGTAGCGCGACGCGCCGAGGACGACGCCCGAGGCCGTGAGGCTCCATCCGCCGCGCCGCCGCGCGATGCCGAAGTCGATCATCCGCGCGTGGCCGTCGAAGCCGACCATGAGGTTGTGCGGCGTGACGTCGCGATGGACGACCCCGAGCGACGCCCCGTGGACATCGGTCGCCGCGTGCGCGCAGGCCAGGGCCTCGAGCGCGTCGAGGACGATCCGCGCCGCGATCGGCACCGGGATGCGCGCGCTCTTGCTGCGCAGCGCGCGCTGTAACGCCGCCAGATCGACGCCGACCACCAGCTCGGTCGCCACGCAGAACACGCCGTCTTCGGCGCCCGCGCCGAGCACCTTCGCGATCCGCGGATGATCGAGCTGCGATCCGATGTACGCCTCGCGATACAGCCGCTCGGCCGCGACGGTGCTGTCATCGATCTCCGGCCGGAGCTGCTTGAGCACGCAAGGGTCCGTCGCGCCGTCGCGCAGCGCGACGTGAACGGAGCTGAGCGCACCCTCGTCGAGCAGCTCGAGCAATCGATAGCGCCCAAGGCGCGGGACGGCGGCCCCCGCCTGGCCAAACGCGCCGAGCGCGCGGACGATCGCGCCCAGCTCGCGCTCGACCACCGCGCCATCGGCGGGCCTCCGCGCGCGATCTTTGGCCAGCATCCCGAGGACTAGCCGATCGAGCTCCGGGGACAGCCCGGGACGGAGCACGCTCGGCGGCGGCGGGTTCGTTTGCACCACCTGGCGAAGGGTCTCGGCGGCGCTCTCGGCCTCGAACGGGTGATGGCCGGTGAGCAGCTCGTAGAGCACGCAGCCGAGCGCGAACACATCGACGCGCGCATCGAGCCCCGCAGCGCCCATGACCTGCTCGGGCGCCATGTACCCGATCGTGCCGATGACCGAGTCCTTGGCGGTGAGCTGCTGGGATCGATCGGACGCGCGCGCGACGCCGAAGTCGACCACCTTGAGCCGATCGGGCCGCCCATCCACCAGGAACAGGTTGGACGGCTTCACGTCGCGGTGGACGATCCCGACCTGGTGCGCGACCCCGAGGCCCTCGGCGGCGCGGCGAGCCATGGTGAGCGCGTCGCTCAGCGCGATCCGCTCGCGCCCCAGGCGGGCCGAGAGATCCGCGCCCTCGAGCCACTCCATCGCGAGGAACAGCGCGTCTTCGCTGCCGCTCCCGTGCGCGATGTAGCGGACGATCGAGGGATGCCGCAGCTCGGCCAGCACCCGCGCCTCCTCCGAGAACCGCTCGAGCGCGTGTTTCTTCTTGGCCCGCAGCGTCTTGACCGCGACGACGGCACCGTTGTCCCGATCGCGCGCCCGGTACAGCGAGCCCATCCCGCCCTCAGCGGCGCGCCGCTCGATGACGAAGCGCCCGGCGAGCACCTCGCCCGGCTGAAGATGGCGAAGCGGAACAGGCCGCGAAGGCGTCTCGGCGACGCGACGAAGGAGCGAGTCGTCGTCGTCGTCGGTGTCCGTGTCCATGGACGCGCCGAGCGTAGCGCGGAGACACAAGCGGTGACACTCGCGAAAGGCACGGGCGGAGTTGCAGGCCTGGGCGAAGTTCTTCAGCGTGGAGAGGTGACCGCCGCCAGGTAGCCCGCATGGACGATGAGCTTTTGCGAATCGCGCTGCTCCAGGCGATTCAGGTGCGCGTCGGGAAAGCACATGCAACGTACGAGGCTATTCGTGTGTTGCGCGAGGTCTTCAACCTGCCGTTGTTCGATCTGATGTCCTTAGGTTCATGGGTCGGCTTCGAGAGCGGAAATCCGGGCTTCTCGGACGATGAGATCGAGCGCCTCTACGATCAGAAGTTCAGAGGCTCCATACGAAGCCCGAGCACGTGATGTCGGATGGCTGAGGCCCAAGCCCGGCATGCCTCGATCCGACCGCGCGTCCGCGCGAAGTGGCTGTCAGCGTCCGCGCTGACTGGTGCCACTCGGGGAGAGAACCCAAGCCACCCACGACACCCAAGGACCTGATGCCCTAAAACACGCAGTAAACAGCGAAAATGAAAGTGGCGGGGAGGAAGGGATTCGAACCCTTGTTAGCAGTTTTGCCACTAAACCGGTTTAGCAAACCGGCGCCTTCAGCCACTCGGCCACCTCCCCAAACCAGGAATATTCAAAGATCAAAACTCCGAGCGGAGCAGGAGGGATTCGAACCCCCGGTACCTTTCAGTACGGCGGTTTTCAAAACCGCTGCCTTCAACCACTCGGCCACTGCTCCAGAAGCCAAGGCCACCGGAGAGGGAGCGCTCTAGCATGGGCTCCGGTCGCCTGCAAAGCCTGATCAAACCGGATCAGTCGGCGCGGGCGCGACGGGCATCGGTGAGCACGACGTCGACCACACGGGTGCCGGCGATTTGGTCGTGCAGGCAACGCTGGTCGGGACCGAAGATCGCCAGGTGGTCGACCAGAGCGACGATCGCCCCCAGCGGCCAAAGGCTGGCCAGGCTGAGGACCCCGCGCAGGACGATCCCGCGCCAGAAGCCCGGCAGCGCTCCGTTCAGGCGCTCGATGCGGATGCCGAATGCCTTCTTCCCCAGGCTCTGGCCGACCGTCGCCACGCCGTGGGCCTGGTAGATCAAAAGACCCACAAGAAGCGCGGCCGAGAGCCACACGGGCCCGAACACTTGGGGCCAGAGCCACTGGGGGGCGGCCGCCGCGAGGACGAGCGCCACATTTAGGATCGCAGCACCGAGCCGCTTGCCCCGGCTGGCGAGGACGAACGGCGGGGCGGACAGGACCGGCAGCTCATAGAGCAGGCCACCGGGGAGACGGAGGAGGTTCGAGTTTTGTGGGGTCATGGGACCCGCCGATACAAGAGCCGATCCAGGCGCGAGATCGCGGACGATCACCGCGCGCGTCCGGAAAAGTACGAGATCAGGGCGCCGAGGCGACGCCCCACTTCGCACGCACCGCTTTGCTGCGGCGCTTGGCGATGCCTTCGAGCACGCGGCGCAGGCTGGTGTTCTGCGGGTCGAGGCCGACCGCGAGCGAGAGCATGAGGCGGGCGGTGTCGAGGTCCTCGGTCTTCAGCGCGACGTTCGCGAGCTGGAGGAAGCGGCGCGCGCCCGGGTTGGTCGTGACGCCGTCGAGCTTGATCTCCTGCGCGCTGATGCGCAGATCGATCTTCGGAGGCGCGATGCTCACCGGGCGCTGGGTGGCGGCCTCGATCGTCGCCTCGCCCTGGTCGTTGTACATCGCGCGCCGACGCTCGTCGGAGAGCACCGCGTACGCCTCGCTGACGCGGCGGAAAATCGCGTAGATCTTGGCCTTGGTGTCGCCCGAACGCAGCAGGAAGAAGCGATCGGGGTGGAACTCCAGCGAGAGCTCGAAGTAGGCCGAGCGCAGCTGCGCGGGCGTGGCGTTCCGCTCGACGCCGAGCAGCTGGTAGTAGTCGAGCGTGTCGAGCAGCTGATGCACCTGGTGCACGCGGCGAACGAGGCGCTTTCCGAGCTGGCTCTCGTCGAGGCCCTTTCGCTGTCCACCGCCTTGCGCACCGCTGCCTCCGCGTGGGGCCGCCTCGCTCGCCGAAGGCGTGGCCTCGCGCGGAAGCTCCTGGAACATCTCGTCGGCCCGGCGGTTCGCGGTCTCGTTGCTGCCGATCGGCATCGGCGCGCCCATCCCGGCGTACGGGAGCGGCATCTCCTCGAGCATCGACGCGTGGAGCTCGCTGGTGGTCTCGCGGACCTCGCGCCCGTCCCGGGTCTCGCGCGCTTCGCGCACGAGGGGCGGCTCGCTCGGCCGCTCGACGCGCACCTCCTGCAGCACCTCGAACAGCGGCGCTTTGTGCTCCGACGTCTTGATGTCCTCGTCGGCGCTGTTCTCCTCGTCGAGGCCGTAGCCGAGGTTGGTGACCGCGGCGAAGGGATCGTTGTCGGTCGGCGAGAACGGGAGGCTCGGCGGAAGCGCGACAGCGCCCGACGGATCGCGCTCGCGCGGCTTCGGCGCCGGCTCTTCCAGCGCGCGCGCCAGGACCGGCACGAGGCGCTCGGGGAGGTTGTCGATCGGCACGTACGCCCGCGCTCCGACCGCCTCGGCGTGCGAGGCGCCGCGCGCGAACGGCTCGTCACCGAAGAGCACCACTCCCACCGCGCCCTGCGATTCCTGAACGATCAAATGGCAGAGGATCGTCCCGTCGAGGCGCGCGGTCTTGAGGTGGCTGAGCACGATGTCCGGCTGCACCTCGCGGAAGCGATCGAAGCCGTCCTCACCATCGGCGGCGAACACCAGCCGGTACGGCGCGCCGCGCAGGCAGGTGTTGATGATCGGCCGCTGATCCGCGCTCCCGAGGACGATGAGGAGTACCGGCTTGCCCATCGTTAAGGCGTGACGCTCACGGCGACGGCGACCTTCTCGGTCTTCTTCTCGCAGATCGTCTCGTTGCAGAGGAAGAAGCTCACGTCGGCCATCACCTTGCCGTCGCCGGCCTTTGCGGGGGCGGTGAGCGCGACCTTGAAGCTCGGCGCCTTGGCCTTCGGATCATCGAGATCCGCGCGGCCGACGCTGGTCTTCGCGACCGTGAGCGCCTCGGCGGAGAGCGTGATCTTGAACGGCGCTTCGGGGCTCACGTAGTGACCTTCGGCGGGCTTGATCGCCACCTTCAGCTGGCCCTGGGCACCCTGCTTGAGCTTGGTGGTCGTGCCGGCCGTATCGATCGAGTACGCCTTGGCAGCGTCGGCGAAGGCCGGCGCGGCGAGCGCGAGCGCGAGGACAGCGGTGGAGAGAGCGCGAAACATGGGGGTCATGCTAGCGCCCTCTCGCGCGCCTTCACAACAGGTTAGACGCCAGCTCGGCCAGATCCGAGCGCTCGCCCTTCTGCAGCGTCACGTGGCCCGCGAGCTTCTCCGCCTTGAAGCGGTTCACCAGGTGCACGAGGCCGTTGTTGGTCGAGTCGATGTACGGATTGTCGATCTGGTACGGGTCGCCGGTGAATATCATCTTGGTGTTATCGCCCGCACGCGTGACGATCGTCTTCACTTCGTGCGGCGTGAGGTTCTGCGCCTCGTCCACGATCATGTACTGCGAGGGGATCGAGCGGCCACGGATGTAGGTCAGCGGCTCGATCTGCAGGATGCCGAGATCGACCAGCTCGCGTGAGCTGCGCCCCGATTTGCGATCGCCCTTCGACAGGCCGAGCAAGAACTCGATGTTGTCGTAGATGGGCTGCATCCACGGCGAGACCTTCTCCTCGATGCTGCCGGGCAGATAGCCGAGATCGCGGCCCAGCGGCATGATCGGGCGCGACACCAGGATGCGCTGGTAGATGCCTTCTTCGGCCGTCTTTTGCAGTCCCGCGGCGATCGCGAGCAGCGTCTTTCCGGTGCCCGCCTTGCCGATCAGCGTGACCAGCTTGATGTCGTCGTTCATCAAGAGGTCGAGCGCGAAGACCTGCTCCTTGTTGCGCGGCCGCACGCCCCAGATGCCGTCCTTCAGGCGAGTGATCGGGACGATGCGCTCCTTGCCGAGGTCGACCTTGCCGAGCGCCGTCTGCGACGGGTTCAGCGGGTTCTTGAGGTGCACGAACTCGTTCGGGCAGTAGTAGGGGTCGCTCAGCGGGAGCCAGCCCTGCGCGTAGAACTTGTCGATCTCCTCGCCGGTCTTCTCGATCTCGACGACGCCCGAATAGACCTCGGTGAGCTCGACGCGCTCAGCGTCGTAGTCCTCCGCGAAGATGCCCAGCGCATCGGCGCGGATGCGCAGGTTGATGTCCTTGGTGACCAGCGCGGTGCGCGAGTGCGGGTCGTTGTCGCGGACCTCGAGCGCGACCGCGAGGATGCGGTTGTCGACGATGTTCGGGTCGCCCATCTCGATGGGGACCTGGCGCTTGGTGAAGGCGACGCGGACGATCCCGCCGCCTTCGGTGGTGACGCCCTCGCTGAGCTTCCCCTCCTTGCGGAGGTTGTCGAGGAGCCGCGCGATCTGCCGCGCCGACCGGCCCAGCTCGGAGAGGTCGCGCTTGAAGGTGTCCACCTCCTCGATCACGTAGATCGGGACCACCACGGTGTGCTCTTCGAAGGCGAAGAGCGCCTGCGGATCGTGGAGGAGAACGTTGGTGTCGAGGACGAAGTTCTTCTTCAAGGAGTAGCCCGCGCGGACGATAGCCGCGGGCCAGCATGGCCGCAACGGGCTAGGGCTTGTTGGTGCTGTCGGGGAAGAGGATGATCAGCTCGTCGGGACGCACCCAGCCAAGCTCGTCGCGGATCACATTCTCGACATATTCGTCGTCCGTCGCGAGCGAGCGAATTTCCCGGCGCAGCTGCGCGTTCTGGCGCTCCAAGTCGGCGTTGATCTCGCGCGTGTGGAGCAGATCATCGTTGAGCTTCTCGTGCTGGACGACGCCGTCTTTCCCGAAGATCGCGGCGCCGACCAGCCCCACGACGAGCGCGCCATTGACCATCGCCCAGAATTTCAGCCAGCGCGGAGAGGACATCGGGGTGCCGCGAATCTAGCGATTTGTTCGATCGTCAGCAAGCAACTGTTCGATCGCCGCTTCCAGTGCGCCCGGCGGCCACACGCCCTCCACCCGCGCCGATACCTCTCCGAACGCGGTGACGAGGGCGCTGGTGGGGATGATCGCGACGGCGCCGAGCGGCCCGCGCGCGCTCACGAACTCGGCGGCGTCGTCCGGGACATACACCGGAAAAGGCACGTCGAACGTCCGCGCGAACAGGACGACCGGCTCCGGGCGATCGTCGAGCGCGACCGCCAACACCTGGATTCGATCGCCGAATCGCCGCGCGATCGCCGCGAAGTGCGGGACCTCGATCAGCGCCGGGTTGGCCCAGGTCGTCATCACCAGGATCAGCGACGGCTTCCCGCGCAAGGCGCCGAAGCTCAGGGACTCGCCATCGAGCGCGCGCACGCGTCCGACGATCGGGGGCAGCCGCGGGGCCGCGGCGTCGTGCGCACAGGCGGCGAGCGCGACGGCTAGGACAAGCGCTCGCATACCCGGGCGAGATCGTCGGCCAGCGGCGCGTCGATCGCCAGCCGATCGGGCAAGACCAGCCGCGAGGCGTGCAGCGCGAGCCGCTCGAGATCGGGCGCGGACGGTCCGCCGTACAGCGTATCGCCCGCGATCGGGGTGCCCAGCGAGGCGAGGTGCACGCGCACCTGATGGCGCCGACCGGTGCGGGCCAGGAGCTCGATGAAGCGCCACGACTCGCTGAGCCGCTCGATCGAGACGATCTCGGTGAGCGCCGACTGGGCGTCGCGGGTCTGCGGCGGGCGAACAGCGACGCGCGACGGGTCCTGGCCGCGGCCGATCCACGCGTCGATCTTGCGGCCGGCGCGGATGCGATTCTCGGGATCCCACACCAGCGCGTGGTAGCGCTTCTCGACCGCGCCCGACGCGAACGCGCGGCGCAGCATGAGGCGCGTCGTCATGTCCTTGGCGAACAGCAGGGCGCCCGAGGTCTGGATGTCGAGGCGATGGACGAGACCGCCCTCGAGCGGCGGGCCGGCCTGCGCGATCGACGGCGTATGGGCGATCGCGGCGCCGAGCATGGTCCCGCGCTCCTCGGGCTTCAGCGGCTGGGACGGGACGTTCCCGGGCTTCGCGAGGCAGAGGCGGCGGGCGTCGTCGTACAGGATGTCGCACTCGAGCAGCAGCATCGGCTCGGGCGTGATGATGGCTTCGACACGAGAAACGAAGGCCGAAACGTCGACCGACTCGCCGCCGATCGCGCGCAGGCCCGGGGCGCGGGTCTTGCCGTTGATCAGGATGCGGCCGTCGACGAGCGCGTCGCGCACCTCGCGCATCGAGACCTCGTGTTTGGCCTCGACGAGGGCGTCGTGGACGGCACGATCGAGCCGCTGGCCCTTCTGGGCCTCGGCGAGGGTCAGCGTGGACATGAGATTAGCGCCGCGGACCGGGGCGGGTCGGGCGGGCGGGCTGCGGGCGCGCGGGCGCGGTGGGACCGGCGGCGCCCGCGACGGGCGCAGGTCGGCCGGGTACGGCGGTGGCCGGGCGACCCGCGGCGGTCGGCGGACCGGGGCGCGGCGGAGGCGTCTGCCGCGCCGGCGTCTGCGCAGAAGCGCCGGCGACGGGCGGCTGCGGCGGGGCGGTCGGCGTCGCACGATCGCCGGGCGCGACCTGCGCGGCCTTCACGCCGGGCGAGTCCCTGGCCTGCGATGGCCGCTGGACGAGCGGGCCCTTCGGCGGCGCGGCGGTCTTGGCGGGCGTGGGCGGCGGCGCGGCCGACGGCTTCTGCGGGATCGCGAGCGCCGCGGGGACGCCGTCCCACTTCTCGTCGGGGAGCATAGGGATCGACTTCTGGTTGGGATCGACCGGGGTGCCGTCGAGATACGTGAGCGGCTCCCACCCGTACGCGGCCTCGGGCGTCACGCGCACGCGGCGGGCCTGGCGCGGCTGCAGCTGCATGAACTGCCAGACCGAGACGGCGACGAGGGTGGTCTTGATCCACAAAACAGGCGGCGGAATCACCGACTCGCACGCCTGCCAGATGGCCTTCGCCATGATGCTGCAGAACCAGGGGCCGCCGCAGCCGAAGCCGACGAAGGCCTCGGCCAGCTCCTTCTGGGAGAGCGCGCCGTCTCCGTCCTTGTCGTAAGGCTGCAGCTTCGCCAGCACTGCCTCGTACGGAATCACCTTCCCGTTGCCGAGCGCTCGCCGGAGCTTGCTGGGAATATCGAGGCCTGCCACCTACCTACGAGGTACACCACGCCCCGACTCAAATCCAGTTCTTAGCCTGGGGCCTACGTTCGCTTCGCTCACTGCGCGCCGTTGGCTCGGTCGGGCGGAGCCCTCCACTTCGCCTTTGGGCTTGCAGCAGGGCGGGGCTACTCCAGCACGTAGCGCTGGGTCTTGCGCTCGATGGTGAGGGCCAGGCGGATCTGGCGGCGCTCGTGGGGCTCGCGCGAGAGCTCGTAGCCGACGTTCAGCTTGTCGCCGGCCCGCACGATCATCGGCGGGAACGGCATGTAGCTCTGCATCCAGTGCGTGTCGGGGTGCTTCGGGCTCGTGTCGAGGACGACGTTCGGCGAGAGGCGGGCGATGAACCAGCCGCAGAAGCCGGAGAGCGCCCCGTCGCGCTTGATGTCGAAGGTCAGGCGGCCTTTGCCCCACGGATCGTCGGGGTTGACGGTGGCCATGTCGAGGTCGCGCAGCATCGCGGGGCCCGACAGGAGCGAGGACGCGTCGATGCGCAGCTGCACCGCGTGGCTCTGGTCCCGCTCCATCTTCTCGAGGGTGCTGAAGTCGAGGCCGTGGATCGGCTCGCGCCAGAAGCCGGGCCCGTCGCGCATGTAGAGGACCGGATCGTCGACCGGGGCCAGCATCATCTGGACGTGCGACGGCAACAGGAAGCCGCCCTGGGCCATGTGGCTGTCGCGGACCGCGCAGAGGTCGTCGAGCATGCCCTCCACCAGCGCGAAGTGGCCGAGCCACTCGCTGATGATGAGATCGACCGAGTGATCGAGCTTCAGATCGGTGGCCAGCCCCTTGTGGATCGTCACCTTCTTCTGGAGCTTGTTCGCCTTGACCAGGTGAGTGGCCACGTCGGCGATGTCGGCGCGATCGATGGCGTCGACTTTCTTGGCGCCGGCCTTGGCGGCCAGCATCGCGAGCACGCCGGTCCCGGTCCCCAGGTCGAGCACCCGGTGGGTCGGCTTCACGACCTCGGCAATGGCGCGGGCAAAGGCGTCGGTCCGCGCGCGGTCAGCGATCATCCGCCGGTGCAGCTCGAGATCGCCGTAGCGTTGGAAGTACCATTCCACGCGGTGCGCCATACGTGTTGATCTCTTGGAGGGCAAAGACTATTCGGCCCGCGATGCTTCGTAGCTCAGTAATCGCGCTCGGCGCGTTCGCTCTCGCGTGCGGCACACCCACCGCTTCGGCCCCTCCGCCCGGCCAAACCCATACAGCGACGGTCGCGGCGGCTCCGGCGGCCGACGCGCGGATCGTCGTCATCGGGTTCTCCGACTTCCACGGCTGGCTCCTGCCGCTCGAGCCCCCCAAGTTCACCAAGTACTACGGCGGCATCGCCCACATCGATGCGCTCCTCAAGAACAAGGAGAAGGTCACCGGCCAGAGCGCGATCATCGTCGACAACGGCGACATGTGGACCGGCCCCATGGAGAGCACGCTCCTCCGCGGCGAGTCGGTGATTCAAGCCTACAATGCGCTCGGGCTCACCGCCGCCAACGTCGCGAACCACGAGTTCGACTTCGGGATCGACGTGCTCAAGGCGCGCATCTCCGAGGCGAAGTTCCCGTTCCTCGGCGCCAACATCACGGTCGCCGGGACCAGCGAGACGGCGCCCTTCGTGAAGCCGTTCACCATCGTCGAGCGCGAAGGCGTGAAGATCGGGATCGTCGGGCTCTCGTACGGCGACACGCCCCACACCACGCTCGCCAAGCACGTCGCCGGGCTCGACTTCAAGCCGTACGCCGAGACACTGAAGAAGGTCGTGCCCGAGGCGCGGGCGGCCGGGGCGCAGGTGGTGATCGTGCTCTTCCACGACACGGTAGAGGAGGCCAAGAAGGTCATCGCCCTGGTGCCTGAGCTGGAGATCGCCGCGGTGATCGCCGGGCAGAACCACCGCAAGGAAGACGAGCGCGTGAACGGTACGCCGATCGTGAACCCCGGCCCGTTCGGGCGCAGCTACGTGCGCTTCGATCTGGTCTGGAACCGCGCGTCGAGCAAGGTGGCGTCGTCCGAGTACACGATCGTCGACGTGACCGGTGAGATCGGCGCGCCGCCCTTCCCGCCCTCGATCGAGATGACCCAGCTGGTGGAGGCCGCGCGCCAGAAGGCCGCCTCGATGTCCGGCCAGCCGCTCGGCAAGCTGGCCAAGCCCCTGCCCGCAGGGACGTTCGCCGACTCGCCGCTCGGGCACATGATCGCGGACGCCTGGCTGACCGCGTTCACGAAGGCCGACTTCGCGATCTGCAACCACGGCGCGATCCGCCAGCCGCTCGCCGCAGGGCCCGTCTCGATCGGCGATCTGCTCGCGGTGCTGCCGTTCGAGAACAACCTCTACATCGTCAAGGTGACCGGCAAGCAGCTCAAGGAGACCCTCGCGATCGACGCGCCAGTGGTCGCCGGTTTGACCTGGAAATACCGCGAAAAAGGCAAGGAGCGGCAGGTCGTGTCGATCAATGACCGCGTCGGCCGCCTGATCGAGGACGCCAAGACGTACAAGGTCATCGTGAACGACTTCATGTATTTCGGCGGCGACGGCTACAAGTTCAAGGAGTACGACGCGACGCCGGAGGACACCGGCCTGTCCTTGCGCGAGCCGGTGATGCGCATGATGCGGCTCGCCGAGACCAGCGGACGCCCGGTCGAGCCCACGCCGGGCGCGCGCGCGGCGAAGGCGAAGTAGAGGCTGCGCACGCCCAGCTACATGCTGAGGCCACCGTCGACGTCGATCGTCCTGCCGTTGAAGTAGTCGCACTCGAGGACGAACTTCACGGCGAGCCAGAGGTCCTCGGGCACGCCGACTCGGCCGACCGGGATCATGCCGATGAGCGCGTCGCGGGCCTTCTGGTTCATGCCCTGGGTCATCGGCGTCTCGACCATGCCGGGCGCGATCGCGCCGACGCGGATGCCGAAGGGCGCGAACTCGAGCGACCAGGTCTTGGTGTTGGTCGCCAGCGCGCTCTTGGCCGCGCTGTAGTTCGACTGGCCGCGGTTTCCGTGGCGCGCGATCGACGACATGTTGACGATGACGCCGGGCGTGGTGCCGCTCTCGACCATCTTCACCACCGTCTCGCGCACCATCATCGTGGCGCCCGTGAGGTTGACGCCGATGACCGCGTTCCACTGATCGAGGCTCAGCTTGGTGATCGCGCCGGTGGTGCGATCCTTCTTCACCAGCAGGCCGTCGCGCAGGATACCGGCGTTGTTGATGAGACCGTTGAGGCCGCCGAGCTCGGTGTGGGCCCAGCCGACGAACGCGGTGACGTCGTCTTCGTTCGACACGTCGAGCTTGCGCGTGACGACCTTGCCCGGCTTGCCCTTGGCCTCGGTCGCGAGGCTGGCGAGCCCGTCGGTGTTCACGTCGCCGGCAGCGACGCTGGCGCCGGCCTCGGCGAGGCGGAGGGCGAAGTGGCGGCCCATGCCCTGGGCGCCGCCGGTGACGATGATCTTGAGCTGGTCGAGCTTCATGCGCGCTTCGTATCTGTCCGCGACGCGCGCGCGCAAGGGGAGATCCAGCCCTCGGGGGCGTAATTTCTCGCGCGTGAACCCGTTCGATCCGGCGCCCGAGGGCCATCGTCCCGCCGCCGACGTCCGGGGCCTCACCCTCGTCCGCATCGTCGACCTCGGCTGGTACGTGATCACCGGGGTCATCTTCGTGGTGCTCCCGAAGCTCGGGGTGATCGACGATCTGATGCTGATCTTCCAGGTCACGAGCGCAGTCGGGCTCTTGATCGGCATGGCGACGATCGGGGTCATGGTCCCCTTCGTCCGCAGCCTCGCGGGACAGACGGCCGAAGGCATGGCGAAGGTCGCGCTGATCGTGGCGTGCGTGTCGCTGCTCCTGGATCTGCCGCAGACGATCGGCGCCTTCAACGGGGACTTTGTCGTCTCTCTGAACCAGGCGCTCCTGGTGACGGGCGAGGTCTGCCTCTGGCTCGCGATCACCCGCATTCAGCCGGGCACACGCCACGGCGGAGCCTTCTACGCGCTGCTCGGCGCGAACGTCGCGATCGTGCTGCTGCGCCTGGTCTTGCCGCGCGAGACGCTCACGACCGGCGCGGTCGGCGCGGTGCTGCCGTGGGCGCGGATCGCGATCGGGATCGCGCGGCAGATCATCGTGATCCTCGCGCTGCGCGGTTTGCACGGGTTGGTCGCGGGTGGCCCGGTGCCCCCGCCGCGCACGACGGAGGGCCAGCGCGATGCGCTCATCGGCGGACTGTGGCTGACGGGTGGCTTGCTGGTGACGTTCGGATCGATGGCCGCCACGTCGGGCGGCAACGGCTACGTCGTGACGTTCGGCGCGATCATCTACGGCGCGTTCCGCCTCATCCGCGGCCTCTCGCGGTAGTGCGCGCTAGTGGACGCGACGATAGACGCCGCAGACGATCCCGAGGATCGCGGTCGAGCGGAAGTCGCTCTTCTTGATCACGATCGGCTTCATCGTCGCGTTCTCGGGGACCAGGCGCACGACGTCGCCGTCGGGCTGGTAGCGCTTCACGGTGGCCTCGCCGTCGATCATCGCGACGACGATCTGCCCGGAGCGGGCCTCGAGCTGCTTGCGCACGAAGATGTAGTCGCCGTCGTAGATGCCGGCGTCGATCATCGACTCGCCGCTCACGCGCAGCGCGAAGACCTTGTCGGCGGCCGAGGTGCCGAGGAAGAAGCTGTCGACGTGGACCGTGGTCTCGACGTTCTCGTCGGCGAGGATCGGCGCGCCGGCCGCGACCCGCCCGAGGACCGGGATGCTCACCACGTTCCCGCTGAAGGGGATGACGTTGGACATCGGCTCGTCCTCCACCACCTCCGCGGTCGCGGTCATGCAGACCGGTCGCAGCGCGCGGGACTTGAGGCCCTCGCGCTTGAGGAACCCCTTCCGTTCGAGGGCTTTCAGGTGATCGTTCACGCCGTTCGTGGAGCGGATCCCCATGAACTCGCCAATCTCCCGGATCGTGGGCGGATAGCCCTGGTCCGTGATGCGGCTGCTGATGAAGTCGAGGATCTCTTTCTGACGGTCGGTGAGGCCCTGCATGCCGGGACCGTAACTGAACACCCGTTTACACGCAACATTTGAGCGGCAAGTTTTTCGCGTGGTGGATCGTCCCGGAGATTTGCGACGCAGCGTGGTGCGTCATCGGTATGCTGTTCGGCCGATGCCGCCGCCCAGGAAGCCCGAGACGCAGCCGACGGACGAGGCGCCCTCCAAGAAGACGATGAATAAGGTCCGCACCGTGCACGGCACCCGCGTCGCGCGGCGGATCAAGTGCTCGGCCTGCGGGAAGAGCGACACCATCGACTTCGCGCCCAAAGATCCGACCAAGGTGCTCTGCCGCAAGTGCGCGTTCGAGACCTACGGCGTGCTCGATCCCGACGACGTCGCGCTCCGCACCCAGTCCGTGAAGTGCAGCGTCTGCAGGAAGAACTTCGATCTCACCACCGATCCCGAGCGCGGCCCCGATGCCGGGATGCCGGTCTGCCGCGACTGTCGAAACGGCGTCGAGACCAAGCAAGGCAACAAGAGCCAGGCCGCGACGCGCGTCTCCGCGAACGTCGTGCGCGTGCAGCGAAAAACGAAGACCTAAGCTCTACAAAGCGCGACCGCGAGCCGCGCTGCGAGCCGCGCGTTGTTGGCGACCAGCGCGAGGTTGGTCTCGACCGCATCGCCGCCCGAGCTTCGATCCAGCTCCGACAGCAGAAAAGGCGTGATCGCCGCGCCGCGCACGCCCGCCGCGTGAGCCTTATCGAGCGCGCCCGCGATCAAAGCGTCGGCGCGCGCGCGATCCATCGGCGACGGCGGCGGCTGGACGACGAGAACGCCCCCGCCCTGCACGATCTCGAGGTGCGTATGCACGACCTTCGCGAGCAGATCGATCGCGTCGCACGAGAGCGCGAGCGGGATGCCGGACGAGCCGTGATAAAACGCCGGCAATTCTCGGGTTCCGTAGCCGATCACCGGCACGCCCAGCGTCTCCAGGCGCTCCATCGTGCGCGGCAGATCGAGCACCGACTTCGCGCCCGCGCTCACCACCGCGACGCCGTAGCGCGCGAGCGCCATCAGATCGGCGGACTCATCGAACGTGTCGAGCACCTCGCGGTGGACGCCGCCGATCCCGCCCGTGGCGAAGACCGCGATCCCCGCGCGCGCAGCGAGGGCCATGGTCGACGCGACGGTGGTGGCGTGATCTTCGCCGGTCGCGATCGCCCACGCGATGTCGCGCAGCGAAGCCTTCTTGCACTGCCCCGAGATCACGCGCCAGAGATCTGCCTCGTCGAGGCCGATGCAGGCCGATCCACCGAGGATCGCGATGGTCGCCGGCGTCGCGCCCTCCGACCGCACCACGTCCTCGAGCATGAGCGCAGCCTCTCGACGGCGCGCCGCAGGCAGCCCGTGCGCGAGCAGCGTCGATTCGAGCGCAACGACCGGACCGCGCGACTCGAGCGCGCGCGCCACGGAAGGCAAGACGCGCAACATTAGATGCGCACGCATCTACAGGACGCCGCGGATGTCGCGCGCGAGATCGACGACCTCGCCGTTGCCGAAGCGGAGGATCAGCGCGTCGAGCTTCTGGATGAGCAACATGCGGCTCGGCTTCTGCCCGCCCTCGATCACGTCGAGGAGCGCTGTCAGCACCGGGACGAGCCGCGGCTGATCGGGCACGTCGAGCAGTCGGATCAACAAGCGCCCGTCCGCCGGCAGCGTGAGCCCCGCGTCGAGATACGCGCTCAGCGACGCGAGATCGGCCTTGTCCGAGAGATCCGCGACCAGCTTCTGCTTCTTCTGGCCCTCTTCGGAGGCGGGCCCGAGCTTCTCCTTCAGCGCCGGTGGCAGCGAGGTGCCGCCCGGCGTGAAGAGCTTGTCGAGGTTCGACTTGTACTTGCTGTACGCCGCGCTGCTCTCGACCTTCTCGCGCGAGCGAGCGTCGGGGTCACGCGCAGGCTTGGCGCCGCCTCTATCACGGGCGGCGTCCTTCTCTTTCCAGGACTTTTTGGGCCGATCGTCGCCCATCAGTGCGTCCGCCGAGAGGAGATGAGCGGGATCCGCGAAGGGATCGGGGCTCGCCGGCTAGGCGGGCCACCGAAGGCATACTCTTCGTCTGTCGAGCGTGGCCCAACGACGCCGGCGACCGCGAGACCGAGCGCAGCCCGATCATGTCCTCTCGGCGGGGGCACTTGTTACTTCTTGACGCTCTTGCCCTTCTTCACCTTGGCGTCGGTGAAGAGGGGGCGCCAGTCGATCGCGTCCTTCTTCTTGCTGGTGAGGAGCGTGTTCACCGCGCGGACGATCTTCTGACGAGCGAGGCGCGGCAGCGCCTGGCCGGCGAGCGCGCGGCCCAGCGTGTCCTGCGTGAGGCCACGGCCGCGGGCCTTCGTCTTCTCGAGGTTGAGCTCGGCGTAGGCCTTCTTGGCCGTGCGCGCGTTCTTCCGCTTGGTGCGGACGTCGCGCTCATCGGGCGAGAGCTTCTCGAGGGCGCGAGACGCGCTGATCAGCGCCTCGTCGGTGATCTGGTGCTCTTTCAAGAAGTCCGAAAGCTGAGACATGCCGCAATTCTCCTGATGAACCTGGGCAGAAGGTGCCGAGGAACGCGGGACTTTACGCGTGGAGCCTCGACTGTCAACCTCGAATCGAAGTGTCGCCTTTCGAGCTCGGCCTCGCGCTGCTGAGCGGCAAAGCAGGCAAGCCCTGGAACGCCCGGGCGATCCGCGCGCGTGCCCTCATCGCCGGAGCCCTGGGCGGCGCCGCCCCGACCGCGGCATCCGAGCCCCCCAGCCCGCGCCCGGCCCCCGAGAACAAGCTGCACATGAAGACCGCGCCGGCCGAGCGCGCGCAGGCGGTGGAGGGCGCGCGAAACATCGTCGATGCCCTGGCGCGGCGGCGGTTCGATCGCCTCTCGGAGCTGCTCGGCCCCGAGATCTGGGCGCTGTGGCCCAACGGCGCGATCGCCCGCCACCCGAAGGCCGCGCTGGTCGCCGAGATCGAGCAGCGCCCCGGCGACCGCCTGCCGATCAAGACCGCCGATCCGAAGAGCTACTCGTACGCCGAGCTGCGGTCGGCCCTCGCGCGCGGGGTCGCCGAGGCCCACGACGCGATCCTCGAGCTGGAGGACTCGACCATCGTCACGCTGCACATCAGCGGCGGTCGCGGGCCGGCGGGGCGCGTGATGTTCGCGATGACCTCGGTCGACGGGCGCTGGGTGGCGAAGAGCCTCGCGTTCGGCGCCCCCGACGACGCGCACGTGGTCTCCGGCAAGCTCAAGGAGCGCGACGCCAACGACGGCGCGGTGCTCGGGCCGGTGATCCGCGCGGTCGTGCTGGGGCACGGGTCGCTGGTGCGGGCCTCGCTCCAGCACTTGATGCCCAAATTATGGGTGCGGGACGGCCTGATGGAGGCGGAGGCGCTTGCGGCGCTGGCCGACGATGGGCCTGCGCGCGTGGGCAGCTCCGAGGTGGTGTTCGGGCGGCTGCGGGAGGTCGATCTGAAGACGATCGCCAAGATCGCGCCCAAGCCCGGCCTGGCCCATATCCAGGCCAAGGCGTTCGAGGTCTTCGGGGAGGGCTTCGATGCGATCGGGGCCCGATTGTGGTCGATGGACCTGGGAATTCTCGATCCGGCGACCCTCAAGATCCAGGCGGCCCCCCCCGCGCACGGCCTGATGATCCGCCTGGAGGACGGCGCGGGCAGGCCGCGGCCCCGAATCGCCGGTCTCTATGTGTGAGGATTTTGGCTAACGGCCAAGTCCCGGTTACTGTACGCCCGCTTCGTGGGACGAATCTGGACCATCGTGACGGTTGCGGCCGGTCTGGCCTTGCTCCCGCCCTCCGCAGACGCGCTCGGCGTCGTCGCGACCAAGAGCGAGTCGATCGACGCGACCCGCCTCGACGCGATCGTGTGGATGGATCGCGGTGAGGAGACGCTGGTCGAGTCGATCGTCGTCGCGCCCGGCGCGCTGCGCTTCGCCGTCATCCGCGCGTTCCCGGCGCCACCCCGCGAGATCGCCTCGATCGAGCCGCTGCTCTTCGACAACCTCGACCACGAGACCAGGACGCTCGAGCCGATGCACCACGGCGTCCGCCGGCGGCTGTTCGGCCCCTCGATCCTGACGCCGATCCTCGCCCCGCTGCTCGATGAGGAGCCCCTCGACCCCGAGCCGCCAAAGACGACCGTGCGCGTCCCCCTCGGCGGGCCCTCGTTCCGGCAGTTCACCGGCGTCGCCACCACCTCGACGGTCACGCTCGAGCGCGTCCTGCCCAGCGCGTTCGAGCGCTGGCTCCAGCAGTCCGACCTGGTGCTCAGCAAGCTGCAGCGCGACTCGGTGGGCCGCGCGTTCGACAAGGGCTGGACCGTGGTCGCGACGATGGTGGTCCGCACCGAGTCGCGCGAGCCCGCGATCATCGGCCCGGTGATGTACCGCTTCGCGGCGAAGTCCCCGGTGCTGCCGGCTTTCTCGTCGTCGGGCGACCGTGGCCCGTCGCTGCGCCTCTACGCGCTGGGACCCGATCCGATGGTGCCGACCAATCACCCGGTGGAGTGGAACCGACGGCCGTGGGCCCGCAGCGATCTGATCGACGCGCAGTTCACGATCACCCACTACGACGACTTGAGCGAGAACGGCGCGGTCAGCCTCATCCGCATGATCGGCGAGGCGCGGCCGAAGCACATCCTGCGCGGCGAGACGGCGAGCCGCACCCCGACGCCCTCGGAGACCCCGCTCATCGTCCCCGTGCTCCAGCACAGGATCCCCGGCACGTATGGCCGCGGATCGGCGATGGACCTCTTCCTCTGCGCGCTGCTCGGCCTGGCGCCGCTGCTGTACGCGCCGGAGTCGTGGCTGCTCCTCTGGATCGCCTCTCGCGCGCGTGCCGCGAAGAAGAAGTCCACCGAGCCGGTCGGGAGCGTCAACGCGCTGTGGCCGCTCTATGCGCTGGTGGTGGCGATCTTCTGGATCCTCACGCTGCCGTACACCGCGCGCATCGCGGCGATCGGTCCGCTGGCGATCGGCGTGTGGCGCCTCCTCTTCAGCGACGCCGAGCGCGAGCGCGGGCCGATCCGCATCGACTTCCGCCGAAGGAAGCTCAAGCCGAGCGACGCGCGCGGCGACAAACAGCCTGCCCCGAAGCCGCAGCAGGAGCCCTCGCAGCAGCGACCGCCGCCGGTGATCTTGCCGGTTCGTCCGGGTGGCGGGCCCGCGGCGCCGCTGCCGATCAAGATGTCGCTCGCGAAGATGGTGCAGACCCCGGCGGCGCCCACGGCCCGGATCATGCCGCAGGCGAAGCTCGGCGTGACGATCCCGCCCCCCGCCAACCCGTCGCAGGCGCCCGGATCTCGCGCCGTCGCCGCCGCCACCGCTGCGGCCGCCGCCGCTCAGGCCGCCGCCAAGTCGAGGCCCTCGAAGGTGCCCGGCCCTGCGCTGACCTCCGTCCCCGCGACGCCCGCCGTCGCGAAGACGCTGACCAAGCCCGGGGGCAAGAAGAAGCCGAACGTCGCCACCCCCGCGCGCTCGGTCATGCCCATCAAGCCGCCCAAGAAGCCTGACTGAACGCACGGACAGGCCGACATCCGTCCGTTTCGACATCCCTCCGTAACAGCGATGACAGCGTCCATGGCGACGCAACCCAGCCGGTTTGGCCGCCGATGCATCTCGCCTGGCGGCGTTGCGGCGCCTCGAAAGACAAAGAGTATTCCTTCGGACGCCGCGCCTTGCCAGACGAACGCCTCGGCACCCAACCCGACTGGGTTGCGTCACCACGGACGCTAGCCCCAGTGGGCGGCTTGCGCGCGTTCGCTCGGCGCATCGTCGCGGAGCGCAACCTCTACGGCGCCCTCGCGTTCGCCGAGACGGCCGAGAGCCTGACGCTGATTCGCCGCGCACTCGCGCCGGTGGAGGGCGCGCGCATCGCCGGCATCACCTCGAGCGGCGACGTGCTGCTGATGCTCGCGGCGCAGGGCGCGGCCGAGATCGCCGGCTTCGACATGAACCCGGCCCAGACCGCGCTCGCCGAGCTGAAGCGGACCGCGGCCTCCAGCCTGGACGTCGCGACGTACCGACGCTTCCTGGGGATCGATCCGGCCCCGGCCCACGAGCGGAAGATCCTGTTCGATCGCGTGGGCCGCCGCGAGGCCCGCGCGGTGTTCGCCCCGGACGCGATCGAGGCGGGGCTGGTGAACCGCGGGATGACGCACCTGATCATCCACGGGCTCGCTGCGCTCCTCGCGAAGACCGTCGCGCCCGAGACGATGGCGCTGTTCCTCGGCGAAGGCGGGACGGACGCGGATCGCGCGCGCGCGCTCGATCGGCTGCTCCAGCGGAGCGTCGTGAAGCGCGGCTTCGCACCGGCGCTCGAAGCGGCCGCGCCCCAGCTGAAGTGGCTCTTTTTCCCGCACACGTTGTGCCGCGTCTCGACCCGGCCCGACGCAATGATCGCGCGCTTCTTCGAGACGTTCCGCCCGCTGTTCGTGGGGGGCGCGAAGAAGAACCCGGTGCTCTCGCGATCCGCGACCGGCGTCCTGCACCCCGACTGGGACGCGGAGCTCCTCTCGGAGGCACGCTTCGCTGCGATCGCGAAGATGGGCGATCGGCTCCGCTTCGAGACGCGCGCGATCACCGGCGGCCTGGCCGCGCTCCCGCCGCGCTGGGCCAACCGGATCTACCTCTCGAACGCGCCCGACTACCTCACCGACGCCGAGCTCGCCGCGCTGGGCCGCGCGATCGCGCACGCCGCCGCCCCCGGCGCACGCGTCCTCTATTTCTCGCTCACCGACGAGGATCGCCTGGCGCGTCACCTCGGCCCGCTCTCGCCCGATATCGAAGATGTGCGCGCGCTCGACCATGTCTTCCTGTACCCTTCGATTGTCGTGCGAAACGCCGTGCGAAACGCGGGAGAGACCTGATGCCGTCGGTGGCCCTGGTCGCTCCGGCGCCGCTCTACTTCGCGCCGCTGGCCGAGTCGCGCGGCCTGTTCGCCAACCTGCGGCGCCTCCCGCGCCTGGGCCTGCTCGCGCTCGAGGCGGTGACGCCGAAGACCTGGGCGGTCGAGATGATCGACGAGCGCGTCGAGCGCTTCGATCCCGACGCGATCAAGGCCGATCTGGTCGGCATCACCGCCATGACGTACATGGCGCCGCGCGCGTTCGAGATGGCGCGCGCCCTGAGGATACGCGGCAAGACCGTCGTGCTCGGCGGCTACTTCCCGACGATGAGCCCCGAGCTCGCGCTGGCCGAGCCGGCGATCTCCGCGGTGGTGATCGGTCGCGGAGAAGCGGCCTGGCCCAAGCTCCTCGACGACTTCGCGCACGGGCGGCTGCAGCGCGTCTACGACCTGCCCTTCGGTGACGATGACTTCAAGCTGGCGCCGATCGATCCGCGCCGCATGGCCAACGATCGCGGCTACAACGGCTGGCTGACCCAGGTGCAGGCGACGCTGGGCTGCAAGTTCCGCTGCCGCTTCTGCGTGATCCCGGCGTTCCATCGCGACAGCGTGGCGCTGCGCGATCTCGACGACGTCACCGAGGAGATCGCGCGCGCGCCGACCAAGCGCGTCCTGTTCGTCGACGACAACCTGCTCAACCGCCCGGCGTACCTCGAGGCGCTGTGCGATCGGCTGCGGCCGCTCGGCAAGGAGTGGATCGCGCAGGTGTCGATGGACATCGGCAAGCAGAAGCGACTGCTCGCCAAGATGGCGCGATCCGGCTGCGGCTGGCTCAACGTCGGGATCGAGAGTGTCAGCGCCCGTACGCTCGCCGCGCAGGCCAAGTGGCAGAACGACGTGCGCACGTACCTCGACGCGCTGAACGCGATCCGCGATCACGGCATCAGCATCAGCGCGGGCATGGTGCTCGGCTTCCCGAACGAGCCGCCCGACGTCTTCGATCTCACCGGCGAGTTCCTCGACAAGGCGCCGATCGACGTCACCGTCTTCCACGTCTACACGCCGTATCCCGGGACGTCGGAGCACAAGGCGCACGCCGATCGGCTGCTGACCCGCGATCTGTCGCTCTACGACACCTATCACCTCATCGTGCGCCCCGAGCACGTCACGCCGGAGGCCTTCGCGCAGAAGTTCGAGGCGCTGGAGGAGCGGTTCTACGGTGGTAATCGGGTGATCCGCCGCGCGCTGAGCAGCCTGCGGCGCGACGGGCCCGCGGGCTTCGCGCGCACGCTCGCGACCGGAACAGAAGCGTGGCTCAACCTGCGCGAAGGGCTGCCGCTGCACTCATGAGTCGTCCTGTGCACCTCGGGGTCTCGGACGACCTCGATTGCCTGGTCGAGGCGCTCGATCCGGCGCGCGGCGGGCGCTTCCTTGCGATCTCGGCGCACGGCGCGGGCGAGGCGGCGCTGGCGCTCGCGGCGATGGGCGCCGACGAGGTGGTGGCGAACGATCGCGAGGATCCGGCGGCGCTGGCCCAGATCCTCGAGCTCAAGATCACCGCGTTCGAGCTGTTCGGGCGCGAGGACGCGCTGGTCGTGTACGGCCTGCGACCGGCGAGCCCGCTGCGAAGGAAGGCCCTCGCCCGCCAGCTCTCGCGCGCGCTCCCGCACAACCCGATGACGGCGCACGTCGCCGAGGGCCTCGTGCGCGCCGATCGCGTCGCGCAGTTCTGGAAGGGCTTCATGCTGGCGATGCGCGGTCTCGGGACCCGCGCGATGTTCCACCACCCCGATCCTGCGGTGCGCATCGCCGCGTTCCGGCAGGCGGTCGATCGCCGCTGGATCGCCCCGCTGGTGCAGGCCATCGGATCGCGCGGTGATCTGTTCTTCCCGCGGGCGGAGTGGGAGTCCTCCGAGTACGCACGGCGCCTCGCGCGCGATCCGCTCGCGTATCTCGAGGGCCTCATCGCCGAAGGCCCGGCCACCAGCCCGCTGTTCGCGCCGATGGTGCTCGGTCGCGACGCGGTGCTGCCCGAGTCGATCCTCCCGCCGCACCTGCGCACCACGTCGTATGACGATCTTCGCGCGCGCGCGCACCGCGTTCGGATCGATCTTCCGCTGGGCCCGTTCAACGGCGCGTACCTCTCGAACGTCGTCGACTATCTCGACGCCGGAGAGCGGACGTCGCTTTTCCACTCTCTGAAACAAGGCTTGGTCGAGGGCGCGCCACTGCTCGTGTACTCGAACGAGTCGTTCGCGAAGGTCCCGGTCGAGCTCGGCTTCACGCTCGATCGCGAGGTCACCGCAGCGACCGCGGCGCGGGATCGCGCGCGGATCTACGGCCGGGTCGAGGTCTACCGCGCGCACACCGCGATCGGCGAGCGCCTCCTCCGGGTGGTCGAGGCCTGACGATGCGCCTCCAGGAGCTGTCGAGCGCGCTGTCGAGCGCACTGGCGAGCTTCCCGCGAGCGCTCGCGCGCCTCAGCGAGAAGTGCCTGCAGTACCCGATGCGGGTGTTCGCGGTGACCGTGGTGATGGTGCTGCTCTCCGCCGGCGGGAGCTCGTGCCTGGTCGTCGATCCGAGCCCCGAGGCGTACCTCGAGGGCACCGTCCCGTGGGAGACGTTCACCGCGCTCGATCGCACCTTCTCGATCGGTGAGACGGTGGTCGTCGCGCTGCGCGAGCCGGGCGGAACGGTGTTCGACGCAGAGACGGTGCAGACGGTCTCGGAGATCGATCGCGTCGTCTCCGGCATGGCGGGCGTGAAGCGCGTGCTCTCGCTGGCCAGCGCGAAGATGCTCGGCAACATCAGCCCACAAGGCAACAGCGACTCGATCGACGTCGGCCGGCTGCTGCCCTCGGGGCCGATCACCAACGTCACCGCCGTCGAGCTCGGCAGTCGCATCAGCCGTCACCCGATCTACCGGCGGCTCCTCACCGACGATCGCCACGAGACCACGTATGTGCTCGTGCAGATCGATCCGATGGTGGTCGATCCGGTGCGCCGGCTGGTGCTGGTGCGCACGATCCGGAAGGAGGTCGATCGCTTCTCCTCCCGCGCGCGAAAGGTCCACCTGGCGGGCACGCCGGTCACGAAGGAGGCGATCGCGAGCGGCGTCCAGGCCGACATGGTGGTCTTCTTTCCGGCGGCGCTGCTGCTCATCGTGGTGCTGCTCTGGATCATGATCGGCGACCCGCTCGCCGCGCTGATCCCGCTGGGGGTGGTCGGCTTCTCGACCATGACGGTGCTGGGATTGCTGGGATTGCTGCGCATCCCGCTCAACCTCGCGACGGCCACGGTGCCGACGATGCTGCTGGTGATCGGCATCGCCGACAGCGTGCACTTCTTCGCCGAGCTGAGGCGTCGCTACGCGCGCACCAAGAGCCGTGACGCGTGCCTCGTCGCCACCGTCGAGGCAATGGCCCTCCCCGGCCTGCTCACCACCGTCACCGCGGCGGCCGGCTATCTCGCGCTGGTGTGGAGCAAGGTCGGCCCGCTGCGCGAGTTCGGCGTGACCGCGGCGATCGGGCTGGTGGTCGGCTACTTCGCCTCGATGCTGCTCACGCCGGTGCTGCTCTCCGCGCTCCGCTACCCGCGCCGCCGCGTCGCGCCGCTCGGGACGCCGCGCATGGCCGAGGTGCTGACCCGCCTCGCGACCAAGGCGGGCAAGAAGCTGGCGCTCACCGTGGCGATCGTCGGGGTGCTCTCCGGCGCTTGTTTTGCTGCGATCTCCCGCATCGACGTCGACACCGACTTCGTCAGCTACGTCTCCGCCGACAGCCGCCTGCGCCGCGATCTGACGGTGATCGAGCGCGGCTTCGGCGGCGCCGACACGATCGAGGTCGTGCTCACGTCACCGGAGAGCGGCGCGTTCCTCGATCCGGTGCGGCTGAAGAACCTCGCTCAGCTCGGGAAGGAGCTGAAGCGACTGCCGGGGGTCGGTGGCCTCTTCTCGTTCGCCGACTTCCTCGAGATGGCGAACCACGCGCTCGCCGGGAAGCCATGGACCAAGGACGCGAACGACTTCGTCCTGCCGCTGACGCGCGAGGCGGTCGCGCAGATCCTCCTGCTCGACGCGGAGGGCATGCAGTCGCTGGCGTCGAGCGACCTCCGCCAGGTGCGGATGACGGTGCAGATCCCGGTGCAATCGACCGAGACGATCCGCTCGCTCGCCGAGCATATCCGTACCACCGCCGCGCGCATCATGGGCGACGGCATCGAGGTCACCGTGACCGGCTTGCCGGTGATGTTCTCGGAGATGGTGCGCGAGCTCGTGACCGGCACAGCGGAGAGCTTCGGCTGGGCTGCGCTCCTCATCTGGATCGCGATGGCGCTCGGCTTTCGCAGCATATCTTTGGCCTCTGCCGCGATCCTCCCGGTCGCGCTGCCGGTCGGCCTCACCTTCGCCTCGATGGCGGTGCTGGGCCTCCCGCTCGACATCAACGGCGCGTTCGTCGCCTGCCTCGGCGTGGGGATCTCGGTCGACAACACGATCCACATCGTCGCCCGCTACGCCCGCGCGCGCGCCCACGGATCGCCGACGCCCGGCCGCGCGCTGGCCTATGCGCTGACCCACGCAGGGCAGCCGGTGCTCCTCACGTCGGTGCTGCTCGCGCTGGGATTCCTGGTGATGTGCCTGTCGTCGTTCGCGCCGACGGTGAAGGTCGGCGTGATGGCCGGGCTGCTGGTGATGATCGCGCTGATCGTCGATCTGTTGCTGCTGCCGGTGCTGCTGATCGCTGCCGATCGCATCGGCCAGGCGTTCGAGCCGGACGCCAGCGCGATGCCCAGCGAGATCACGGGGCGCTTCCGCGACGTCTCGTCGTCACTGACGCGCCCGCCTTCGGCCGAGCCGCCCCCCGCCGACGACGACGACGATCCGCCGGCCAAGTTCCCGCGCTTCGGAGGGGTCCTGTGATCCGGCGCGATCGCGTGCCCGAACGCCCTGTCCTGGAAGCGCGAAAGCGCATGAACGACGCGGTCCGGCGCTACTTCGACAGCCGCGGTCTCCTCGAAGTGGAGACGCCGATCGCGGTGGTCTCGCCCGGCCTCGAGCCGCACCTGTTCGCGTTCGAGACGATCGAGGTGGGCCCGGACAACGCTTCGACCCCGCTGTATCTGCACACCTCCCCCGAGTACGCGATGAAGCGGCTGCTCGGGCGCGGGATCGGCGACTGCTACCAGATCGCGCGCGTGTTCCGGAACGGCGAGCGATCGCGCACGCACACGCCGGAGTTCACGATGCTCGAGTGGTACCGCGCGCCGGGCACGCTCAATGCGATCATGGACGACCTCGAGGGCCTGCTGAGCGACATCGCCGAGGCGGTCGACGCCCAGTGGCGGCCCGCGCGCTTCGTGCGCCTCTCGGTGTCGGAGGCGTTCGTGCGGGCCGGCCTCGCCGATCCCCTGGAGCACCCGCTGATCGATGGCCTGCGGGCGGCGCTGGCCGTGCGCCGGGTCGACAGCGACACCTGGGACGACGTCTTTCACCGTGCGTTCTTCGAGAAGGTGGAGCCGACGTTCCCGAAGGACGAGGGCACGATCCTGTACGGTTACCCGGCGAGCATGGCGGCGCTGGCGCGCACCGACGCCACCGATCCGCGGCGCGCCGAGCGCTTCGAGCTGTACGTCGGGCCCCTCGAGCTGGCGAACGCGTTCGGCGAGCTCACCGATCCGGTCGAGCAGCGGGCGCGGTTCCTCGAAGATCAGGCGATCCGCCGCGGGCTGGGACGGCCGGTCTATCCCATCGACGAAGGGCTCCTGGCCGACCTGGGGAAGATCGGAGAGGCCGCCGGGATCGCGCTCGGCCTGGATCGCGTCCTGATGCTGTGCCTGGGGCTCGACTCGATCCAGGATGTCGTCGTGCTGCCCCCGGAGGACCCTCGATGAAGCGACTCCTGCTCTGCTTGCTGCTCGCGCCGGCGTGTAGCTCGGACGTGAAGAGCGCTGCAACCGATGCGGCCAACTCCGACCCGAAGACGTTGCTCGAGGTGGCGATGGCCAACCGATCGCGCCTCGAGCCGCGCTTCCGCGCGCAGTTTCGTGCCGATCTGGGCGCGGCGCACGCGCGTGCGGGGAACGCGGCGCAGGCCCAGATGGAGCTCGAACAGGCGCTCGAGGAGGCCAACGCGCTGAGCGACCCCGGCGATCGAGACCGCGTGATGATGCGGGTCGCCAAGGCGACGATCGTGCTGGGGAAGAAGAACGAGGCCCGCGCGATCGCCGAGAAGCTCGGCGGCATCGAGCAGCGCGGCGAGATCCTCGGCGAGCTGGCGGACGACTACGCGCAGGCCAACGCGCTCCCCACCGCCGGCGATCGCGATCGCGCGCTGGCCCGCCTGGCGATCCGCGACGCCGCGAATGGTGAGATCGATCGCGCCGGCAGCACGGTCGCCAAGATCGGCGATCCGAACCTACGGCCGCCGGTGATGTACGCGATCACGGCGGCGATGCTGAAGGAGAAGCGCACCGTCGACGCCAATCGCCTCGCGGGCTCGCTCGACGGCCTGGCGAAGAGCGAAGCCGCGGCCGCGCTGGTGATGGACGCGACGATCAAAGGCGAGACCAAGTCGGCCAAGCGGTGGATCAAGTTGATCGACGCGGATCTGATCCGCGCGCGCACCTCCGCAGTGCAGGCGACGCTCCTCCCGATGGGATCGAGCGCGCGCAAGAAGGCCGCCGAGGAGGCGACGCGCGTGGCGCTCGACATCGGGAGCAACGATCTGCGGCAGTCCTCGATCGAGGTGGTGGCGCAGACGTTCGCGAACAACCGCGACCCCGCCGCTGCGGCGGCGGTCCTCGAGGCCGCCCTGGCCGAGCCCGTGCGCAACCAGCCGGGCCGCTTCGCGCTCGACAACGACGGGGCGCGGCGCGTGCGCACGCTGGTCGCGCAGGCCTGGGCCGCGACCGGAGCGGTCGATCAGGCCTCGCGCCAGGCGCAGCAGATCGACGACGCGCTCCTGCAGGCGGAGGCCTGGGCGTCCGTCGCGCGCGCTGCCGTGGCGAAGGGCGATCACGAGACCGCGCTGGCGGCCGCCGCGCGCATCATCCCCGACGAGCTGCGTGTCCCGGTCGTGGCGGACATCGCGGTAGCCCCGAATCCTGCGGAGATCACCGCTGCTTTGCGCCAGGCGATGGCGAACGCGATAGTGCGTGACGTCGCTAGTCCCAAGCGCTAGCGTCCGCGAATGACCTTGAACGAACAGCTGAAGAGCGAGATCGAAACGCTCCTGAAGTCGAACGACGTCGTGCTCTTCATGAAGGGCACCCCGCGCGCGCCGCAGTGCGGATTCTCCGCGACCGTGGCCGGGATCCTCGACGAGCTGCTGCCGGAGTACCGCACCGTGAACGTGCTCGAGCGCGCCGACCTGCGCGAGGGCATCAAGGAGTACGCGAACTGGCCGACGATCCCGCAGCTCTACGTGAAGGGCGAGCTGGTCGGCGGCGCCGACATCGTGAAGAGCCTCGCCGCGAAGGGTGAGCTGCCGAAGATGCTCGGCGTGACCGTCGCCGAGGTGAAGCGGCCGAACGTCACCGTCACCCCGACCGCGCAAAAGGAGCTCCAGGCCGCGCTCGCCGACGAGGGTGGAAAGACGCTGCGCTTCGAGATCGATCGGCGCTTCCAGTGCTCGCTCGGCATGGACGAGGCGCACGACGACGACTTCAGCTACGACATCGGCAACGGCGCGACCCTGCTCGTCGATCGCCAGAGCGCGCGGCGCGCCGAGGGCGTGGTGATCGACTTCGTCACCAAGAACGGCACCGCCGGCTTCAAGATCACCAACCCCAACGAGCCTCCCAAGGTGCAGGGGATGAGCCCGAAGGAGCTGAAGGCGAAGCTCGGTGAAGTGACGCTGCTCGACGTGCGCACGCCGGAAGAGCGCGCGCTCGCGCAGATCGACGGCGCGCGGCTGCTCGATGCCGACGCGGACAAGTTCCTCTCCACGCTCGACAAGAACAGCGCGGTCCTGGTGTTCCACTGCCACCACGGCCAGCGCAGCGCGGCAGCCGCGCAGCACTACCTCGGGCTCGGCTTCAAGAACGTGTTCAACCTCGAGGGCGGGATCGCGGCCTGGTCGCGCGACGTCGACCCGTCGGTCCCTGGGTACTGAGATGCCGCCGCGCAACGTCATCGGCGGCGTCCTGGCCGTGCTGATCGCGGTGATCCTCTACTCCGTCTTCAGCGCAAAGGAGGAGTCGCCGTCTCTCGACCACCCCAAGTCGTCGCCCGCGACCGTGCGGCGCGCCGACCCGCCTGCGGAGGCGCAGCCCGAGGTCAGCTATCCTTCGCCCAAGACCGGCCCCAACCCGGCGCTCGCGCGGGCGCAGCAGATGGGAGACCTCGCGCCGGGCAAGGCACCGCTCGCGCCGAGGGTGCCCGAAGCCATCAATCGACCGTCATCACCGCCCAGCCCTTCGGCGGCTCAGGCCGGAGACGCGGTCACCCCGAAGAAGCCGTGGCCGATCGACAAGGAAGGCATCCGCGGCGCGGTCAACGAGGCGCTGCCCGAGATCAAGGAGTGCTACGAGGAGTGGCTCAAGGTCAGCCCCAACCTCGGGGGCAAGGTCGTCGTCACCTTCACGATCAAGGCGGTCGAAGGCGAAGAGTCGGGCAAGGTCACCCAGGTCGCGCTCGCCGATCAGAGCACGATCGGCCACAAGCCGATGGAAGGCTGTGTCCTATCGGTCGTGGAAGATCTGAAGTTCGCGCGGCCCGCCGACGGTGAGATCAAGATCACCTATCCGATGCTGCTCGCGAACGGCGAAGCCGACGCCGGCCGCTGACCTACTCCGGAAACGCGATTCTCAGCGAAGCACCGGCGAGCAACGCCACGCCGCCGAAGTCGACGCCGCTCGCCGACTTGTTGCCGGTGAACACCACCAGCTGCGATCCGACATCGAGGCCGACGTTCTCGCTGAACGCCAAGCCCGCCCCGAGCGCCGCGCCGATCCGCAGCGAGTCCGGCGACGACGGCCCGAGCGTCGACGACGGCACCGGCGACGGATCGAGATAGAATCCGCCGCGAACGCTGAGCCACTCCAGCGCTGACCACGTCGCGCCCACGCGCGGCGTCACCGTGACGCCCCAGTCGCGCGGCTGGCGGGTGTCGCTCATCGATGGCTCCGCAAAGTCGATCACCAGCTCGTCGATCGTGGACCACAGATACATCTCCAGATCGAGCGAGACGTCCCAGCCTGGGGCCAGGCGCCACACGCCACCGAGCGCGATGCGATCGGGCGTCGTGACGCTCGCCGACACCTCCTGATCGAGCGCGCGACCGCGCAGCTCCGGGGGCGTGGTGAAGTCGGCCCAGCCCTTCAGCGAGAGCGAGGATCGACTGGTGTACGTGAGCCCGAGATCGATCTGCTGGGTGACGTGCGCGAACGCGCTGATCATCGCGCCGGCGCCGACCGCCTTCGTGTCGATCGACGCGCGGCCCTCCGCCTCCACGAAGTCGATCGCCTTCACGAGCGCGAGGCTGCCCACGTCGATGAAAGGCCCGGCCGAGATCGTGAAGCGCTCGTTGTGCCACCCCACCTGCGCACCGACGCGCAGCACCGAGATCCGCGCCTCGACCAGGTCGAAGCGGCGCGCCCAGTCGGCCGGCCACTCGATCTGCGATCCGAACGGCACCGTGAGCGAGACGCCCGCGCCGATCGTGTCGTTGGCCCAGCGCGCGAACACGTGCGGAGGCGTCGACACGCCGCCATCGGTGCTGGCGCTGATCCCATCACCGCTCGCCGACAGCGACGGTCGCGCGAGCAGCGTGCCACCGAGGAGCGACAGGCCCGGGCGCATCATCGCCGCCGCGGCGTTGTAGCCGGGCTCGTCGGTGCGCGCGGTCGCTGCGCCCGCCACGCCCATCGCGCCCGCGCTGCGATCGGCGGTCGACCAGCCGCTGGCGTGCGCCGCAAACACCGGAAAAAGAAGCACCAGGGCGAGCTTCTTCACGGGAGCCTCCCATGCGCGAGCACGTCGACCAGGTCGTTCAAGCCGAACAGATACGCCGGCTCGATCGGCACGACGATGAAGCCGTGCTCGGCGATGTAGTCCTTCTTCATGACCCCGCTGAGCGTCGCCAGCTTGCGCGTGTACGTGTTGGGAATGATCAGATCGAGCGTCGCCATCTGGATCAGCATCGTCCGCCCCGACAGCGCGGTCTCGTCGTCGAACGAGCGGTGCACGAGGTAGTCGGCGAAGCTCTGCGGGTCCACCGGGTCCATCACCCAGCGCGCGACGTTGAGCAGCCGATCGTGCTCGGGCGATCCGGGGGTGATGCTCTCGCGCGCGAGCAGCGCCTCGAAGTGCGACTTGAAGAGCGTCGACTCGCGGAACAGATCGATGAGATCCGCGCCCGGCACGTTGAGCACGACGCGCGGGATCTCCGGGTGGGTCGCAGCGAAGACGGCGCCGAAGATCCCGCCCAGGCTCTGGCCGGCGTAGACGAGCTCCGGATCGATCGGGTGGCCGATCGCCTGCTGCCAGTTGCCGTTCTTCAGCGCCATCACCAGCGCGCTCAGATCGGTGATGCCTTGGTAGAAGTGATCGCGCGTCCCGACCATGTCGTCGACGTCGAGGAACGCGCCGCCCGACGCCAGCGGATACGCCGCCACCGGCCAGTTGCGCAGCGGCTGCTCGGCGCCGGCGCTGTCGACGCAGCGGCCATCGGGCGCGCAGGTGTCGCCGCGCTCGCACGGATCGCCGCAGATCGGCGGCTGGGTCTGGTCGGTCGGGTTGATGAAACACGCCGGGCCCTTCCACACGCAGTGCGTGCGTGCCCCGTGATACGGCAGATCGATCGCGATCGCCGCGTAGCCATCGCCCGCCAGCTGATCGGCGATCTGGAGCACGAAGCGCCGCTCGGTCATCAGGCCGTGCCCGAAGATCGCCACCTTCAGCGGCTCGCCTTCGCGCGCGCGCGCCGGCACGGTCATCGTGAACTTGATCTTGCGCGGCTCCCACGCGCCGTCCGCGCGCCAGCGCCGCGTGGCCGGATCGAGGCGGTCGGCGGTGGTGATGGTGCCCTCGTACACGTCGCCCACGCGCAGCAGCGACAGCGCCGACAGCGGGAAGTCGGCGAACGCCTGGAGGCCGCTCTTTCGCGTGACGTCGTCCGGATCGCGCGGCAGCGGCAGCGTGCGGGCCGCATCGCGCGCCGCCTTCATCGGCTCGACCACCGAGAGCGTGTGGAACGGCCAAGCCACCGCGACCTGGTTCCAGGGCACGATCCGTTCGATCGCCCGCCGCGCCTCGAACAGCTTGGCGCGCACCGGCTCGACGCGCGCCGCGGACTCGCTGTCCACGCTGGCGATCGTCGAGCGCATGCCGTCGTGGATCGGCACCGCCGCCATCGCGAGCATCCCGGGCAGCATCGGCGCGACGCTCACGCCGCGGGTGTCCTTCAGCGCCTGCGTCAGCACCACCACGTGATCGGTCTTCGGCGAGAGCGGCGGGCCTTCGAGCGCGAGCATGATGCGCGTGTCTCCGGCCTTCGACTGCAGCGTCACCGGGATGGAACGCGCCACGCCATTCTCGATCGCGAGCAGCAGCACCGAGGTCGCGGTGACCGTGCGCGCGTCGATCGGCGCGGTCAGGTCGAACCACAGATCGGCGCTCAGCGCGAAGCCGTCGTAGCTCTTCAGATCACGCTTCGTTCGCGCGACCAGCGCGGAGTCACCCGCGCGCACCGGCAGATCGACCTGCTTCGTCACGGGATCGAGCAAGAAATTGCTGGGGATCGGCATCTCGCCAGCGGCCTTGTCCATCACCACTTCCGCGGCGACGGTGGTGGTGAAGCGCCAGGACGCGATGATGTCCTCGCGCTCGACGCCGCTCTGCTCGAGGAAGACCAGGTCGGGCGCGATCGCGCGGCGGAGCTTCTCGAGGCGCGCAGCGTTGGCGCGTCGAGCGGCCGCCGTCTCGCCGGGGAACGCTTCGGGATGGGTGGTGAGATCGACGCGCGCGCGGAGGAACCAGAACGAGGAGTCGGCCACCACGGGCTCACCGTGCGCGCCGTGGATCGCGCGGGTGACCGCGGCGAAGTGGGTGCGGCCGCGGGCCCAGCCGTGGGACGGCGGATGGATGACGATGCGGGTGGGCTCGGGGGTGATCGTGATGCCCTCGACCGCGCGGGCGCCTTCGGGCGCGAGCTCGAACACGCGGACGCTGTCGGGGCCGACGCTGGTCGGATCGATCTCGCCGTCGAAGTCGATCTTGGCGTCCATGCGGGTCGGCCAGCCGTCGCGCTGATTGAGCGCGTGGATCAGCGCGATCTCGCCGGGCGTCTTGCCTTCCAGATCGGCGGTGTCGTCGGGCAGCGCCAGCCCGTCGTCGTCGCGTACGATGTCGTTCGGCGAGGGCATCACCTTCGCCGAGAGATCGAAGCGCGCGTGGATCACCGGCGCTTCGGGCGCAGGAGGCGCCACGCTGCAGGCCGCCAGGAGGAGCGCGATGGTCCATCTCACGGGCGCGGATGGAATCTGGAACGTCAGGCCGTGTCGACTGTGATATTCGGGCCACACGAAATGGGCGGCCGACGCATCCGAAAGCACGCGAACCCGTTCAGCGTGCGCATCGACCTCGGGACCCTCGATCGCCTGGCGCTGTTCGGTCGCGAAGCGCCGCTCGAGGTGGAGATAGGGAGCGGCGCGGGCCACTTCCTCTGGGATCGCGCGATCGCGAATCCGGACGTCGACTTCGTCGGCCTGGAGATCCGCGAGCAGCTGGTCGAGGGGCTGATGAAGAAGCCCGACCGCCCGAAAAACGTCGTCTACGTCTTCGCGAACGCCAACATCAACGTGACCCTGGCGCCGATCGGCGTGATCCGCCGCTTCCACGTGCACTTCCCCGACCCCTGCTTTCGCAAGCGCCACTACAAGCGCCGCGTGGTGCAGCCGGTGACCGTGCGCGCGATGGCGCAGAGCCTGCCGATCGGCGGGCAGATCTACGCGCAGTCCGATGTGCGCCTCCTGGCCGAAGAGATGGCGACGCTCTTCGCCGCCGATGGCGCGCTGGTGGCGAAGCTCGGCGAGAGCTTGATCGTGCCGCGGCCGTTCCCGGAGACCACCGACTGGGAGCGACAGCACGAGCGCGAAGGCGCGCCGATCTACCGCATGTTGTTCGAGAAGGTGCGTGAGCCCGAGGGCCCGATACCCGACATCAAGCTCGGGGAGGTGGTGCGGCACGAGGACGAGGTGCGCGCGGGCGAGGAAAAGACGCTACTCTCGGCGCGGTCGGAGTGACTGGACCGAGAAGACGACGAGGCAGGCGAGCATCAGGACGACCGGGATCGCATCCGGCCGCACCAGCACGCTGAGCTCTTGGAACACGGACGGAGACATACGTTGACGTACCCGATACCCGCTAACCAACCGCGCGGTCAACGATCAGCGCACCGAGTCGCGGCTCTCGCTTCCATTTTTGTCACTTTCGCCTGCTCGAACGCGCGAGGACCCGAGGACGTGGGGCCGAACGTGCCTCCGCCCCGCACGACCTTCTTCGTGAGCCCGCAGGGCGACGACGAGGCGGCCGGTGACGAGGCCCGTCCGATGCGAACGGTGACGCGCGCGCTGAGCGCTCCGGGCGCGGCGGCGGTGGTGCTGCGCCCTGGGCGCTACGTCGAGAGTCCCACGATCGCGCACGACGTCGCGCTCACCGGCGAGGGCGGCGTGGTCATCGAGGGCACGATCACGATCGGCGCGGTGGTCGCGTCGTTCGTCCGCGTCGACATCGACGGAGGGCTCGTCGTCGGCGGCGCGAAGAACCTCTCGCTCTCGTCGCTCACGGTGCGATCGTCGTCGACCTCCGACGCGATCGCGCTCGCCGACAGCGTGGCGTCGCTGACCGACGTCGAGCTGTTCTGTGGTCCCGAGACCTGCCTGCAGGTCGGGACCTCGACGCTCGCCGCAGTGGGCCTGGTGCTCTCTCCTGGACGCGGCGAGCACAAGCGCGGCCTGCGCGCCGAGACCTCGTCGGTCACTCTGCGCGGCGTGCGTGCGCACGGCGCGCGCATCGCCCAGCTCCAGGCCAGCGCGCGCGCCCATCTCACGGTGCTCGACGCGACGCTGCCCGAGCTGGTTGGCAACGGCATCGTGGCCAACGACTCGTTCCTCACCGGCGCGCGCATCCGCATCGAGGGCCGCGGCAACACGGGCATCATCCTCTCGGCGAGCGACGCGGATCTGTCCGGCCTGGAGATCGGTCCCCTGCCGAACGACGCGCAGGGCATCGGCATCCTCGGCGGGAAGGTGCGCATCGCCGACAGCCACCTGGTTCGCGCGGGCGTCGCCGCGATCGTGGTGAACGACCACCGCGAGCGCCGCGCCGACGTGGTGATCGAGCGCGTGGTGATCGAGCACGGCAGCGCGACCGGGATCCAGCACGGCCAGGGCGCGCTGCTGCTGCGGGCCGTGCGTTTGATCGGCAATCCCAGCGCCACGTCCGACGGCGAAGACGCGATCCTCTGTTCGGGCGAGACCGCCGATCTGGTGGTCGAGTCCGCCGAGATCGACGCTCCTGCCGGTTTCGGGATCGGGGTCTATCGCGACGCCGGCGCGCGCATCACCGGCGCCGTCGTCACGCGCCCGCGGCTCGGCGGCATCATCATCGACGACAGCGCGGGTGCGGCGCTCTCGATCGTCTCGTCGCGCGTGAGCGACTGCAAGCAGGGCAGCGGCATCGCCGTCCGGAACGCGCTCGAGGTCACGCTGGAGGACGTCGAGGTCACGCGCTGCCCCGAGGCCGGCTTGCTGGTGGCGCTCGGCGGCGATGTTGTGGTGGGCCGATCGAAGTTCCTGATGAACCGGCAGTACGGCGTCGCCGCGTTTGGTCAGAGCAGCCTCACGGTCTCGGGCTCGACCGTGCGCGGGAGCAAGTGGGCGGCGTTCGCCAGCTGCGCCGACGGATCGTCGGTCGTCGACGGCGGCAACAACACCTTCGAAGGCGCGACGACGCTCTGCCCCTGAGGGCCTAAGCGGCGTTGAGAATGAACGCGCGGCCCGCCTCGAACACCCGCGAGGCGATCTTCTCGCCGCCGCTCCGCGCGAACATCAGCTCCTTGGTGGCGAAGAAGCTGCGCGACACCACGGTCGAGAGCGCGTGGATCGGCGCCGAGTCGTTGGCCTCGCGGAGCTGCTCCATGATCCCGAGCAGCATGTGCGCGCCGGTATCGGAGAGCTGCCGCGGATCGACGCCCAGCGTGCGCAGCGAGGGCTCCATGCGCTTCAGCGACACCAGCGACGCGAGCAACACACGCGTCTCGAACGCGGCGAGGCGCGCCAGATCGGGCGCCGTCATGCCCTTCATGAGGTCGGGCGCGTGCTGGATCCCGAGCCCGACGTGCCGCGCTTCATCGCGCTCGTAGTAGCCGAGCAGCTCGGTGATCACCGGCTCGGGCGCCAGCGTGCGGACCATCTTGAACAAGGTCAGCGCCATCGTCTCGACGAACAGCTGCATGCCGACCAGCTTCTCGACCAGCACCTCGGTGCCAAGCACGGTCTCGAGCAGGAAGCGCGTGGCCATGTCGAGCTCGGGCAGCTCGATGTCGAGGAGCGCGAGGTAGTCGTGCAGCACGTAGAAGTGGCGCGCCTCGTCGTGCGCCTGTGACGTCGCCGCGAGCTTGGCCTCGAAGCCATCGAGGCGATCGGCGAGCTGCGCGCTGATCTTCCACGCCGCCATCTCGCCCCACATGAGGCCGGAGAACACGCGCGCAAGCGCCTGCTTCTGGACGAGCCCCATCTTCACACCGCCGTGCTTCGCGACGAGCGCGGAGAGCACCTCGCGGCCGTCCCAGATCTTGTCCTGACCGGCGTGGTAGATGTTCTCGAGCTTCTTCGCGCGCCGCGCTTCCTGATGCGTGCGCTCGCGATCGAACAAGGTCGTGTCGAGATGAGATCGCGTCATGCCCCTCGACGCTACACGAGGCCGATCGCCCCTGGGTACCCTACCCCGGCCGACATTAGGCCGCGCGCGCGATGTGCTCGAGCTTGTCGGCGAAGGTCTTGCGATACAGCGCACGCGCATCGGCGATGACCCGCACCGTCTCGCCGCGCTCGATGCGCTGATCGATCCAGCGCGCGTAGCGGCTGGCCTCGGCGCTCGCGCGGCGATAGCGCTCCGCGGCTTCGCCATCGAGGCCGTCGTCGAGCTGGAAGCCCACGAACAGCCGATCGAACAGGCCCTCGTGCGGATAGAACAGCCGCAGCAAGAGGTACTTGTCGACCTCCGCCTGGAGCTCGAGCTCCAGCAGAGACACCGGCCGCGACTGCGCGAGCCCGCAGTACATGAAGTAGACGAAGTGCGAGACGCCCTCGAGCGCCGCGCAGAAGCTGTCGAGATCGTCGCTGTTCTCGCGTTCGCTGAGGAAGCGGTGGGCCGCGTTCGCGATGTCTTCGTCGACGAAGAGACCGACGTCGGTGTGCTCGCCGTCCTGCGAGACCAGCAGCGCTTCGCGGTTCGGTCGCGCCTCGGCGCCGAACAGCTCGATCACCTGGCCGGCGTCGACGCGGAAGTCCTCGACCGGCGGCGAACCGTCGATGCGATAAATGCTCTCGATTGTGGTCTGGAGGCGCGTGAGCAGCTTCATCAAGCGGCCTTGGCCGGACCGGTGACCGGCACGAGGCCCATCGTGAGGAGGCGCTTCGTGAGCTCCTCGCTCTCCGGGTTCATCGCCCAGCGATCGAACATCGCGCCCACGTCGCGGCGCACCGGCAGCGTGGTCTTCTCCGCGAGACGCGTGAGGACCTCGATGACGCGGTTGAAGCAGCTCGAGAGGTGACCGAGCACCACGCCAAAGCCGTCGCGCGCGAGCGACGCCGCGTGGTGATACGCGGCCGAGCCCATGTCGGCGTAGTAGCGGAGGTCGACGCTCTTCCGGCGCTCGACGTGCGGCCCGAAGAGACCCGCCACGACCAGCGCGACGTCACCGAGCTGGCGATACGCGTTGAAGCGCTCGTACGGCGGGGCCTCGATGGCGCGCGTGTACAGCGTGGCGAGCGCCGGCGTGCCGCGCTCGTCCTTTTCGCCGTGGGCGTAGAGCGCGTCCCGCGCGGCGAACTCGGTCACGAGCTGCACGAGGTAGCTGGTCGCGGGGTCGGGGAGGGTGAGGCGCTCGGCCACCAACGCGTCGCGGAGCAACGCGTCGAAGAAGCCGGCGAGGGAGGTCTGGATCTCGATTCCGCGTTCCATGCTGTCCAATAGTAGCGCTCGCTGGTCGCTGTGTGACACATTTTTGCTAAGTATTTCGTTATGTTAGCTTCATGGTCGCACGTGATGCGCCCAAGTGGGATCCGAAAGATCCCAAAAATCGTTTGATCTTGGAGTCCTGCTGGTGTGTGTTACGCGGTTTTTGGCAACCACCCACCCCGGGTGGCTAAATTCGGACTCGAGGCTGCCTACATCGGCCCCACCGGCGATCCGCTCAGGAACTGGCGAATGACCGGATCGGCGGAGGCCCGTAGCGCGTCGGGCGTGCCCTCGATGTGCACGCGGGCCTTGTGCAGCATCGCGATGCGATCGGCGACGCCGAGGATCGAGGCGAGGTCGTGCGAGACGACGATCTGCGTGACGCCGCGTCCCTTGAGCTCGCCGATCAAACGATCGACGCGGCGAGCGGCGATCGGATCGAGGCCGGTGGTCGGCTCGTCGTAGACCAGGTAGCGCGGATCGAGCGCGATCGCGCGAGCGATGGCGGCGCGCTTCTTCACGCCCGCCCCGAGATCAGCCGGGAAGCGGTGCGCGAAGGGCTGGAGGTGCATCCGCTCGAGCTCGGTCATCGCGCGCTCGCGGGCGACCTTGCGCTTCACGTGGAAGCGCTTGGCGATCGCCAGCGCGACGTTGTCGAGGACGTCGAGCCCGTCGAGCAGCGTGGCCTGCTGGAACACGAAGCCCACCTTCTCGCGCACCTTGAACAGCGCTTTTTCGCCGTAGTCGGTGACGTCCTCGCCATCCACCAGCACGCGGCCCGAATCGGCGCGCACCAGGCCGACGACGTGCTTCATCAGCACGCTCTTTCCCGCGCCGGAGGGCCCGATCACGAACTGCACGGAGCCGGTGGGGATCTGGAGGTCGATGTCCTCGAGCACCGGCGGGCGATCGCCGAAGCGCTTGCTGAGGCCGCGAAACTCGATCATCGCGCGTACACCGGGTAGAGCAGCACGTTCACTGCGAAGTCGAGGAAGATGATCGAGATCGAGGTGTGGATCACCGCGCGCGTGGTGGCCTGCCCGACGCCTTCGCTCCCGCGGGTCGCGCTGAGGCCGGCGAACGCAGAGACCAGCGGGATCACGGCGCCGAACAGCATCGCCTTCACCGCGCCGACGATGACGTCGCCCGACGTGAGGAGCCGCAGCTCGAAGAAGGTGGCGAACGGGACGTTGAAGACCAGCCGCGCGGCGAACATGCCGGCGATCTCGGCGAAGAGGCCGGCCAGGATGATCAGCGCTGGCACCATCACCAGGCACGCGGCGAGGCGCGGCACGACCAGCTCCTCCACGGGCTCGGCGCCGCAGAGGCGGAGCGCGTCGATCTGCTCGGTGACGGTCATCGATCCCAGCTCCGCAGCGATGCCCGCTCCGATCCGCGTCGCGAGCATCATCGCGCCGATGGTGGGAGCGAACTCGCGCACCAGCAGCTGGATGTAGCCCGGGCCGAGCAGGCTGTAGTCGCCGATCAAGCGGCCGGCCTGGTAGCCCGACTGCAGCACCATGATCAGGCCGATGAAGCTCATGGTCGTGGCGATGAACACCACCGAGCGATTGCCGAGCTCGAACGCCTGGCGCACCACGACGGCGCGGCGCATGCGCAGACGGAACAGGAGCACGTAGGCCTGGATCACCAGCGCCGTGAAGTCGCGCGACTCGCGGGCGATGCGGCGGATGACCGCGTTCATCCGCCCATCACCGCCGTGACCGCGAAGTCGATCACCACGATCGACACCGCCGAAGCGACGACCGAGGCGTTCACCGCGCGACCGACGCCGACCGCGCCGCCGCTCGTGGCGAGGCCGTAGTAGCAGCTCACGACCGCGATCCCGGCCCCAAAGAAGCCTGATTTCACGAGACCGGAGGCCAGATCGGCGAGGTGGATCTGCTCGCGCATGAGCTGGATGAACTGGAACATCTCCATCCCCGCCATCGCCCGCGCGGTGACCATCGCGCCGATCACCGCGCCGGCGTCGCCGACGATCGTGAGGCAGACCATCATCGCCACCATCGCCACGAAGCGCGGCGCGATCAGCAGATCGTAGGGATCGATCGCCAGCAACCGCAGCGCGTCGACCTGCTCGGTGACGACCATCGTGCCGAGCTCGGCGGTGTTGTTTGATCCGACGCGGCCCGAGAACATCAGGCCGATCAGCACCGGCCCGACCTCGCGCAGCGTGGCGAACGACGCGGCCCACGGGAGCAGGCGCATCGCCTGGAGCTGCTCCACGTAGGGGAGCGACTGCATGACCATGATGCCGCCGGTGAAAAAAGCGGTGAGGCCGATGATCGGCGCGGACTGCCAGCCGAAGCGCTCGGCGGCGCGGATCAGCTCGTAGATGTCGAGGCGTGGGATCGTGCGCAGAACGCGCAGAAACAAGATCGCGAGGCCGCCCAGGTCGGCCGCGAACTGCAGCGCGGTCCGGCCCACGGCGGCGACGATGCCGCGGATGCCGCTCATGCCGCTTCGCCGGTGATGAAGCCGCGCACGGTGTCGGGCGCCTGATCGACCAGCGCGCTCGCGCCGTCCCAGGCGACCTTGCCGCGATCGATCAGGATCACGCGCGGGACCGCGGCGAGCAGCGTGTCCATCTCGTTCGAGACGATGATCGTCACGCCGCGCTCGTCACGGCGGTGGAGCTCGGTGATCAGCGCCAGGATGCGCGCGCCGGTGACCGGATCGAGGCCGGCGGTGGGCTCGTCGAACAGGCGCAGGCGAGGCTCGGCGATCGTCGCGCGGGCGATCCCGGCGCGCTTCTGCATGCCGCCCGAGAGCTGATGCGGGAAGCGGTCCATGGCATGGCCGAGCCCGACCTCCTCGATGCGTGCTTTGCAGCGCGTCCCGATCTCGCTCTCTGTGGGCGGCGTCGGCAGGCGGCGCAACGGAAACGCGACGTTCTCGAACACGGTCAGCGAATCGAAGAGCGCGTTGTTCTGGAAGAGCATCCCGATGCTGCGCTGGAGCTGGCGCTTGTCCGCGGCGCGACCGGCCAAAAGGTCCACGCCCGCGACGATGGCGCGACCACGGTTGGGCCTGATGAGGCCGGCGATCAGCTTCAGGAGCACCGATTTTCCCGACGAAGGCGGGCCGATGAGACCGGTGAGAGTGCCGGGGGCGAGCGCGAGATCGAGCGCGTCGAGGACCGCCGGGCCACCGTCGAGCGCGTCGAGGTGGACGCCCGCGAGATCGACCAGGGCCTCCATGACTACCGGATCCCGACGTCGAACACGCCGTCGGTGATCTCGAGCGGCGTGGTCGCGGGAGAGCCGGGCTTCGGCCCGAGCGTGCCGCTGAACGTGCCCTTCGCGCGCTTGGCGGTGATGCTGGTGACGACGACCTTCCCCGAGTCGGCGTCGGTGTTGCCCCAGCAGCAGTGCATCGCGTCTCCGCCGTTCTTTCCCGCGAGGATGATGCGGATCGGCGAGGTGCGGTGGATCGCCAGGTCCCCGGGGGCCGCGGCGTCCGCGATCGTGATCGAGAGGCCGTCGAGCTTCGTCGTGCTGCTGACCTGCAGGCCCTCCATCGTGAGCCCGCTGCGCGCCGTGCTCACCGACGCCGCGTTGTAGAGCACGCCGCCGATCTTCGCGCTCAGCGTGTTGCCGAGCTGCTCGGCGACCGGCGGGAGCGTGCCGGCGAGCGGCAGATCGAGCTCACCGTCGGTGACGCTCCGCGTTCCGCCCGCCTCGTCGGCAGCGACATATTCGAAGGTCGCCACGACGCGGGTGTCGAGCTGGGTGATGGTGATCGTGCCGGCCATCCCGGTGTTTTCGGTGATCCAGGAGACCGCCGAGCTCCCCTCGGCCCCGCTCTCGCCGACGAGCCCGATTCCGCCGACGGTATCGGCGCTCACCCCGAGCCAGTACGTGCCCAGGCCCTGGATGTTGCCCAGCGTCATCGTGAGGGCGCGGTTCAGCCCGTCGGCGTTCTGAGCGCCGACGATGTTGACGCCACCCGGCACGCCGCCCGCCATCGCGTTGATGGTGATGGGCTCCGCGGCCCACGCCTTGCCTTCGATCTTCGCGGTGAACAGATCTCCCCCGCACGCCGCGAGCGCACAGCAGCCCGCCACCCCACCGATTCGTGTCCGCATCGCTCCGCGCGTCGCACGGCGCAGCGACGGAGTCCAGAGCTCGATCGGTCGAACGACGCTGGAAACGCAGTACTTTGCCGGCTAGAACCGCGCCGTGCTGCGCAAGGTCGCCCTGCTCTGCTCGCTCGCCGGGTGCGCCGCCGAGCCGCCGCGCTGCTCCGATGACGGGCTCTCGCTGATCGCGGACGGCGTGACCACCTCCTGCGCCGACCGCGGCCTCCTCTGCCAGAACGACGCGTGCCTGCCGGCGTGGACGTACCAGGCGCCGCTGTGGCCCACGTGCGCGAGCGATCCGCACGCCACGCCCGAGACGCTCGCCGCAAAGGCCGCCTTCTACGACGACGTCGGCGCGCGCCTGCACGTGCACCCGAGGGTCGACGTCGCGCTCGCGGTGACGCTGCGCGAGGGCGCCGACGAGAAGACCGCCACCGCGGCTGACGTGACCCGCTACCACAACGGTGAGAACGACGGCCTCTGGAGCGCGCTCTTCCTCGCGTCGCAGGCCTATCGCTACGCGGTCACGCGCTCGCCGGAAGCTCTGGCGCTGATCACGCGCATGGTCGACGGGATGGCCACGCGCATGGCGGTGACCGGCGTGCCGGGCGTCTTCACCCGCACGTTCATCGAGCCCAACGTCGAGGGCACGATGTGCCCGACCGACATGGAGAAGTATCGAGTCGACCTCGAGAAGGACGACAACCGCTGGGTGCAGATCCGCGACGACGGCTGCATCTGGTTCGTCGGCCGCGAGAGCGGAGCCTGGGAAAAGAGCGCCAAATGCGGGCTCGATCGCTTCAAGGGCTGGTGCTTCCTCGACAACGTCAGCAAGGACGAGTACGCCGGCAACATCTACGCGCTCGTGCTGCTGATGCGGCTCGTCGACGCGGCGAGCGTGCAGACCGCGGTGCGCGACATGCTGGGTCAGGTCGCGCGGCACCTGATGGAGCACGATCTCACGCTGGTCGACTGGGACGGGCGCGTCACCGAGCACGGCCACTTCTCCCCGCTCGCGCTCGATGACTATCCGGCGTTCAACGCGGCGATGGCGCTCGCGTACGTGAAAGCCGGGGCCGACGCGACGGGCGCCGCCGATCTGCAGGCGTTCTACGGCGAGTGCTTGCTGCAGCGAAAAGGCCTCAGATCATGTGCCGGGATCGAGACCCCCGACTCGTTCCTCTCGAGCTTCGAGGCGCCCGGTGCCAACGGCCTGTACGTCGGCGACGAGGCCTGCCGCTCGAACTACAACAACATCTCGATGCACATGCTCTCGCTCGCGACGCTGGTCTGGCTCGGGGAGGACGATCCGCGCGTGCTGCGCGCTGTGCAGAACCACCTCGACGTCGAGGCGTTCCGCACGCCAGGGCAGCCGCGCGCGCTGATCAACCAGCACAACGCGCTCTTCGACTTCGTGTTCGCGGCGCACAAGCGGCTCGGCCCCGGCTCCGATGGGCACGTGCCGGCGGTGGTGGAGGACGGCGTGTGCCAGCTGCGGCAGTTCCGCGCGTCGCAGCAGAGCGTCGACTTCACAGTGGATCGTGCGCCGTACTGCAAGAACCGCTTCGATGACGACGTGTCGAACCGCGCGCGAGAGAGCTGGGAGCGCTGCCCGGCGACCTTCGTGTGGTGGGGCGATCCGTACTCGCTGCGGAGCTGCAGCGCCGGTAACACCGAGATCCCGCAGCCGGCCGGGTACCTGCTCCCGTACTGGATGGCGCGGTACTACGGGTTCGTCGATGCCCAGCTCTGATAGATACGCCGGCCTCGTCCTGCTCGTCGTCGCGTGCTCTCCGAGCGTCGAGCTCACGCGCGCGCCCGTGGCCGGCGACACCCGCGGCGCGGTGCTGCTCCGCGCATTCGCGAGCGGTGACGTCGCGGCCGACGCCTTCGACTTCGACGGGAACGGCAGCGATACGTTCCTCGCCTTTGGCTCCAGCGCCGCGACGGCCGCGGTCCTCGAGTATGACTGCCCGCTGTCCGATCTCGCGCTCTCCGAAGGCCGGATGACACCCGCGCCCGACGGACACCTGCTCCCCGCGCCACGGCGCGCGCGCGTCGCCACCTCGAACGCGGGATGGATCGAGCAGCCCGCGATCCCCGCGCCGTTCGACGCGCTCCGCATCCGCGAAGGCGTGGATCGACCGCCGTCGTGCACGACGTTCACGACGAGCGCCTTGCCCATCGGGATCGACGGTCGCGCCACGTTCTTGATCCCGATCGCGCCCGGAAGGCTGGTCCTGGGCCTTCAGCCACCCGGCCTGACCGAGGTGACCGAAGCCGGCGTCGAGCCCCTCCGCGTACCCGGCGCGCCGGCGCGCGCTGCGGTGCGGCGCGATGACGGTGAGCTGTGGTTCGTCGGCGACGGCGGCCGGGTGGCGCGGGGACCGGACATCGATCACCTCACGCCCGCGACCTCGTCGAGCTCGACCGCGAGCGGGAACATCGCGCTGGCGTCCTCGCGAGGCGACGCGCCGCTCGAGCTGTTCATGGCGACGCAGGAGGGGCTGCTGCAGCGCTTCGACGGCAGCGCGTGGGTGACCGTGTTTCGCGGGGCGCCCGCCGGGCCCGACGGCCGTGTCGGGGTCACCTGGCTGGGGCCGGGGCAGGCGATCGCGGTCGGGATCGAGCCCCCGAACGTCGTCCGGTACACGAACGGCGCGATCGGGCTCGAGACGCTCCCGTCGCTCGTTCGCGAAGCGCCCATCGCCGTCGCGAGCCTCGCCGCGCACGGCGTGCTCATCGGAACGAACCAGGGCACGCTCTACCGCGAGGAGGGTGGCCGCTGGATCGCGCTCCTCGCCGAGCAAACCAGCTTCGCGTCCGTGCGCCAGATCGTCGCGCTCGAGAGCCAGGTCTACTACGGAGGGCAGCTCGGGCTGCTCCGCGAGACCCGCGAGGACTTGCGCCGGAGCGCGATCGACTGCCCCAGCATCCCGCTCGAGACCAGGAGCATCGAAGCGCTCGTCGCGCACGACGGCGTCCTGGTCGGGACCGGCGGCGTGGGCACCGATGCGTTCGTGGTGTTCGCACGGCCCGAGAGGGTGTCCGCCTGCCGAGCGATGCCGTGACGCTGGCGCTCCTGCTCCTGAGCTCGGTCGTGTTCGAGATCCAGGACCTCAGCCTGATCGACCCGGCGCTCGCTTGCGCGGTCGGACAGGAGATGGTGACGCTCACCGCGCAGGTCCAGGAAGGCGGCGCGCGACTGGAGTGCGCGACGCCCAGGGAGGAGCGGTCGGGCGAGACGCGGATCATCGTGCGCTTGATCGAGAGCCCGATCCTGATCCGCGTGCACGCGGAGCGCGTCGTGGGACGGACGGTCACCGCTTCGGGCGCGGTGGACCTTCGGCGCGGCCGTGAGCTCTGGAGCGCGCCGCTCGGTGCTCTGATCGAGGCGCTGGTGCCGCGATCGGTCGCCAGAGTCCCCGAGATCGTCGCTCCGCCGCCCGAAGCGCGCTCGCTGGCTCCGGTGCTGATCCCGGCGCCGCCGTCACGACCGCGGCGCCCGCCTTTGCGATCGGCTTCGGGGTGAGCGCCGATGATGCTGCGCGGGAGCTCGCCGGTGGGGCCTGGTCCGCACCACAATACGAGGTCCGCCGGGGCGCCGTCGACGATCGCGCCGCGCGAGCCAACGTCTCGTGGGCGGTCGCCGCCGGCGCGGCTGTGCTGACTGCGGCGCTGTCGGGGTGGTGGCTGGCGGATTGAGCCTAGTAGCTCTGCACAGTGAAGTTGATGGGTTGCGGGTGTCGAGGCGCTCGTCTGGCAAGGCGCGCCGTCCGACGGCATACTCTGCGTCTGTCGAGGCGGCGCAACGCAGCCAGGCGAGA
>Ga0105047_10001039_pt1 | contig 49026 bp, 38 predicted proteins | sample MAT04_FD_78384 | JGI IMG/M metagenome (GOLD analysis project Ga0105047, IMG submission 78384) | Freshwater microbial communities from Lake Fryxell liftoff mats and glacier meltwater in Antarctica - MAT-04 (megahit assembly) | ecosystem: Environmental > Aquatic > Freshwater > Ice > Liftoff...
ATGTTCATTTGTTGGTTGAAGACCAGAATACCACCCAGTATTAAAAATCCCGCAGCCACCAAGATCTTAAAAAATATAAACAGATAGTATTGTCGAATCAGAATTTTGAAATGATTATCCCGTGCATTTAGATATGACTCTACCAGCATATCCGTCCGCTTGATAGGTAGTGAGCCATCGCAGGAGAGTCTGAAAGTAATATTTGTTCTCGCTACTTCTTCCAGCCAGAATGCGACTTTATACTTGTACTTGGATTCAGTGATACTTGATCTCAGTCCTCGATGAAAAATATAATTGCCGATGATAAAAACAAGGATTACAACCAGTACACTGAAAACAATAAAAAAGGGATGGTAAAATGATAAAAGAATCAAACCAAAAAGTATTTGTAAACCTGAGGAGGTAAATTCCAGCAATATTTTTGCTACGCCTTTTTGTATTGTAATAGTATCAAAAAAACGGTTCATGAGTTCAGGAGCATAATGTTTGTACAGTGCCTCCATCTTTATTCTGGGTATTCTGTAGGTAAACTCAAATGCAGACCTAGTAAAAATATCTTTTTGAAGATCTTCCGTTATCTTTAGCTGAATGATTTGCATAGCCCCGTTAAAAATAAAACCGAGGAGAACAATACCTACCAGCAGTATCCATGATGTCGATATTTCCCCACCTTGTATCAGATTTATTATAGCTTGAATCCCTAATGGTAAACTCAACGCCACTAGCCCGTTCATAATTGCAAAAATATACAAATTGGTGATGGATTTTCTATTGGGCTTCAGCATTCTAAAAAATCTTTGTAATGGCGTGTATGTCATACTGGTTGATTTTTAGAATTGGATATTTTGATCATCTTAAAAGCCATGTCCTTGTAATATTCCACATAATTTATATCATCTGAATATGTCTCAGTTAATGATGGAAGGTGTTTTCTAAAAAATATCTGATGGTGCATACCCTCGATGATGGTTGTAACCAAGGTATTTGGATAATTGTAGTCCGGGTTTATTTTGACTATAATATCACTGATGATAGCGACTATCTTTTTATAGTTGTAAAAAACACCATGTCTGTTCAATTCATCCACTTCCTTTATCAAATATGCTTTAGATGACTCCTGACATATGATGTTAAATAACTTGTGCAGATTGATATCAGGCTCATTTTCATACTTTGTTGATGTACCTAAGGTTTGAATGGCATTGCTGAGTTTCAATTCATCAGAGTCTATATTTGTATTGAGCATCATTAGTTGATATTCTATCCAGCTCCAGTACCATGATGTAAGATATAGTAGGAGTTTATGCTTATTCTCAAAATATCTGTATACGGTAGCTTCTGTAGTACCGGTTTTTTTGGCCAATTTTTTGAAATTAAATTCTTCAAGGCCTACTTCATCAATCAGATCAATACTGTTTTGTACAAGGTTATTTCCCAATAAACTGCTCGATGGATCTTTAAGATATATATCAGTCCTGATATTTGGGGCAAAACGAAATAAAGTATGTTGCATATTTTATAATAGTTTCTATTACATTTATAATAGTAATACTTTTATAATACAAATCTAAACTATGATGGTTCAACGATATTTAATAAAATTTTGTTAAGGTTTTAAACATTGGACAAAATCTTCTGTCAAATGGTTTATTATATTTTTATCATTATTAAAATTTAAAATCAATTTATCGTGAAATTCGACAGTAAATTTTTAACTCTACTCGCAGCTGCTTTGATCTTTAGTTTATCATCTTTTATTTCTCCGCAACAAAATAAATGGGAAAAACTAGGAGAAAGAAAAGTAAATCTTGGGCTGGACCACGATAGGATTGTGATAGGTGCCGGTGATGGTATCTTCAGCAAATTAAAAATCAAAGTAAGGAATTCAGGTATCAACCTTCACAGAATGGTAGTTCATTTTGGCAATGGCGATAAACAGGAAATAGCCATAAGAGAAGATATACAAAACGGAGGCGAAAGTAGAGCGGTTGACCTTAGAGGAAATAGAAGAGTGATATCAAAAGTAGATTTTTGGTATGACACCAAAGGGTTGATAAACGACAAGGCCATAGTAGAGTTGTGGGGCAGACATTAAATTCTGTACAAACTAAATTGAGCATTATTAGTCAAGCTGAGAACTATTTTCAGCTTCCCTTTACAACCTTTATCAAAGTCTTATTCTATCTTTAATATTCTGAATAAAGTCTGGTGTAACTGAAGGTCTTCTGACATTGTTTTTTACAAAGTCTCTAAAGTCTTTTTCCCTATTGAAAATTTTATTACAGCGAGGATCTGACTCCATCCTGTGAATAAGATTTTGCTGGTCTTCATTTGGCAGTTCATTGTCAAGTAGCAAATTTATTTGCTGTCTTAAAGATTTAACTGAGTCAAAACTTCTCATGCTTTATTACTTTATTATGTCATTTAAAACTATTCTTCTTCTCCGTACTCTCCTCTCCTCAATCCTCGCATATCCTTATAGCCCATTTTTAGGGCATATCGTTTAAGTCTTTCCTTCAGCATATTTCTTGCTCTGAATAACCTTGATCTTACCGTACCAATTGGCAATTCGAGTATCTTTGCTATTTCTTCATAAGTAAAAGTCTCTATATCACAAAGCAAAATAACGGTACGAAAATCAAGGGGCAATGAATTGAGTGCTACTGTAACCTCATCTCCCATCGTGTTGTCAAAAATCTCGTTTCTCAGATCATGAAATGCTGCATACTTTGGCTCTTCTCCTTCCTTGAAACTTATAACTTCATCTATGTCTACTTTTGGGGGGCGCCTGGATTTCTTGCGATACTCGTTTATATAAGCGTTCTTAAGAATCTTAAACAACCAAGCCTTTGCATTAGTTCCCGAGTCATAATTTTCTATAAATTTATGGGCCTTAAGGTAAGTTTCCTGTACAAGGTCATCTGCATCTTCTTCATTATATGTAAGGTGGTAAGCAAAAGTTTTTAATGCTTCCATGTGCGGAAACAACTCTTCTTCAAATATATGATGACTTCTGGTTTTAGCCACTGGTTCTAATTGTTGTGCAAAAGTAGTTTTTTTTTACAAACAGCGGACGGTAAGTATCATCAAATTGATAAAATCAAATAATTTAACCTCTCGCAAACTATCGATATTTATTATAAAAAGTGAAAACTAAGGATAATTATTAGGCAGAAATATTTGGCATTAAATAAGTTACTGACATACATTTAGAAAGATTTTTTAATATATCATATTTGCCTTTGCTGCAAGATAAAATGATCCACAAATTTTATCTGATAAACGATCCTATGAAATAAAAGATAATCTTTTGTATAAAATATTTTAATAGTTTATTTTATATTAGTGTAAGCTATTTTTGTTTAAACAATTAATTTACTTAAGGATATACTTCACTTTTACTGAAATTAAATTAATTTGTAGATCAAATTTTCGCTAACCCATATATTTTTAAATAAAATAAAAATGACTGTCCTTACAAAAAGACAGTCACTTTTATTTTAAAAATTCTTTTGCTAATAAACGTTAGTAACCACTATTTTTATTACCAATAAATTTTGAACTATTGGTTGATTTTACTCCTTTACCTCCAGGTAAAGCACCTGCTGGTCTGGCCATTTCTGCGTCGGTAGGATTACAAACTCTTATTTCTACTCTTCTATTCACATAGTGTTCCACTTCTTTTTTAGAATTGGATACCATTGGTGCTTCTTCTCCGCCAAACATGAGTTTAATCCTACTTCTGTCTACGCCGTATTGAGAAACCAAATAACTAATAACATTTTCTGCTCTATTAAATGATAACGCATTGTTATAATCATTTGAACTTCTGACATCAGTGTGACCTTGTACTGTGATACAAATATCCGGGCACATTTTCATTACTGTCGCTACATGATGAAGATGACCATAAAATTCAGGTTTGATATTAGTTTTATCCAAATCAAAATGAATCATAGGTAAGAACCACTTACCGCAGTCTGATGAATTAATCATGGCGCCAGCACGTGTGTCAATGGCTTTATTAACATCATCCATATTTATACAACATTTCACATCTGCTACCCCATCTTTACTTACAACGTAACCAGGAGGTGAATATGGCTCTTTATCTTTAAAATCCGCTATGCCATCACCGTCGCTATCCAGCGCAATTCCTCTAGTATCAACTGGAGCACCTGCAGGAGTTTCTAATTCTTGATCTAACATGTCGATAACTCCATCCTGGTCGGTATCTGTCAAATCAAATACTGGTCTTTGTTTAAGTGATGCAATGTCATTCATAGTTGCATCCAAAGGATTTAACCAGTACAATGGCTCAGTAACTTTATTGAAATTACCCAGATTAATACCTAATCTAAGATTTGTATAGTGTGATATATCATTATTATTGGTCTGATCTACTGCTGATCTGAATCTTATGCCATCCAATGCATCATTGTCTGAAAGATTCACCTGATGCTCAATGCCTAAATTAAATCTGTTACTGATTTTTCTTGATATACCCATAGACGCAGTGAAAACAATATGAATATTTGATTCATCCCCAAGTCTGAATATCCCAGCCTTTTTCCATCCATCAGTTTCATAGGTACCATCATATCTGGCATCTATATTGCTCTTAATATCCTTTCTCCCAGCTCTAGAATCAAAATTGCCCTGCAAGGCGCCTAAACCACTGTATGGCTGATTATTGCCATCAAGTAAGTCAAGTTTAGTGCTGTGGGAACTTAAACCTGCTCCGATTGCAGTATACCAATTCCACTTATTTTTATCTTTATGGAAAAGGATATTGCCAATATTAAGTACTCCTTGAATTGCAAAATATCCATATGAAGTCTTATGGCTTGGAAACCAACCATCCTGATTGGCGTATGGTGCAAATACACTTTCTACCAATCCACCACCTTTACTAGAGTGAGTCCACATTTGTGGATCAAGACCTCTTGCCTGTCCGTACATAAAATCTGCTCTCAGGGAAAATACATAATGTAAGGCTTTCCTTAAGTGAAAGCCAATGCCATATCCTCCTGGAATTCGACGATCTACATCACCATCTATTACAAAGTGTCCCAGGTGAATTCCTAATTCCCAGGCATTTTTTGGTTTAGCTGAATAGGAGGTTTGACCCATTCTCCAGTTTTTGTTTTGCTCAGCACTCACTGTCATCTCATCTGCTACTACAGTTTTAGCCGGAGCATCCTGTGCAAAAATCGAACCTGAAGCAAGAACGATAATAAAAAGCAGATATTTAATTTTGTTTGTCATAGGAAAATAATTTTAACGTTAAAGTTTCGAAATACAAAAGTAATGTTTAAAAAGCTTTAAGTAGCCTTTTTTATGTTATTTTTTTAAGTATTTAATAATTGTTTTAACTTTTTTGCCAATTATAATTTGTATTTACAAAATAAATAATATATAATTTACTAGTAAAAATGTTATTAGGTAAAGAATAATCAAATTGTCCAGATAAAACATAATTTACTTTGATACCCTATAAAATGTAAAGTGAATCAGTAAATATTTTTTTTTGAAATCGACTGAAAAAAAAATTGAATACGAAAATATTTCAATATATTTCTAAAAATCAGGCAAATAAAAATTATCTTATTATTGTATATCAAAAATTAAACCAACATTTTTAAATTTATCCTTTGCTTCAGTATTATTTTACATTTTTATACTCTAATCTCTTAAATATGACCAGAAGATTCTATCTTTATTTAGACGAATTAAAAAAGTTAAGCACACAATTTCAAATTTAGTTTTTTAAACTAATATCTTGGAAATTAATAAATAATTCAATTAATTAATTTTTAATATTTTATATCTTTGCTAAAAATTTAATATTATGCATTTGGATGTATTGATCCCAAACAAACTACCATCTGAACAAGAGTCAACCGAAAACATATTTAATGTTCAACATCTGGAAGGTATAGAATTCAGTGGAGTAAACGGGCCTGGCCTTGCTTTTATAACAGGAAATTCAGTCTTATGTCACGAAATTCGCTTTAATCTTACAAAACTCAAAAATCATTTCAAAAATATAACGATATATGACCTTGGTTCCCTAAAGGAAATCAAAGAAAAATCGATTATTGAGCTTGCAACTTATTTGAGTAGTTACAATATTGTACCAGTATATGTAGGGATTGATGTAAAGACTGCAGGATCACTTGCTGTAGAAAATGCCAAAAATATTACACTAATTTCCAATCATATTGAACTGATAGAACATAAAAGTGCGACTACAAGAGTAAATCATGTGGCTTATCAGAGACATTTATGTTCTCTCAGTGATATTTATGAAATCGAAGAAAATCTGTACAACGCAATAAGTTTGGGAAAAATGAGGTCATTTCCTACCCAACTTGAGCCAATATTAAGAGAAACCCAAATTCTTCATGTAAATCTTGATTGTATGCGGACATCAGATGCTCCAAATACCAAAGGAACGTTGCCGTCTGGTTTAAACGCTGAGGAATTATGTCAGATTATGAAGTATGTTGGTACAGCAGATGATTTGGATGCAATTTTTCTTTCATGTGACATTATTTCTGATAGGCATGCACCGGAAGCTAGCCTGATTGCTGAATCTATCTGGTATTTTATGGAAGGTGTTAATATGAGTTTACAGGACCACCCATCACGATCTAAGGATTTTTCTGCTTTTATCGTTCATTCAAATACGCTTGAAAACGATCTTGAGTTTTTAAAGCACAACCAAACATCTAAGTGGTGGTTGTGTCATACATCAGAGAGCCAAAGTAGACATTTTTTAGCTTGTTCCTATGACGAATATCAAATGTCTGTTGGTGAAGAAGTTCCTGACAGATTGCTTAAATTCTTGAGTGAGTTTGAAAACTATAGCTCCGAAAATTGAAGTAACAAAGACTTTGCTTTAAAAGTCTTAGTTTAAAAAAAAATTTTCACGCAAGATTATTGTCTTGGTTGAAACATTTACGCTCCATTTGCTTCGCCTAAAGACTAGCTGGGTATCTTAATAAACTTAGTTTATACTCAAAATCAATGAAATTGCAAATGATTTTTTTTGGATAGCATTTTAATTTGTGTATAAAATTTTCTTTTAATAAAGTATTTTTTCAATGGCAATGCCTCTCGAGCCTTTTAATAAAATTAAGGCATGATTAAAATTTTTATTTTTAAAATATTCTCTGGCTTCGTTTATATGATCAAAGTACTTGCCATGATGTGGATCTTTGACATTGATAAATTGTTCTCCAACAAAAATAGTATTTTGAAAGCCTAATGTTTTTGTCAGATCAATAATTTGACGGTGTTCATCTTCTGAAAATTTTCCCAATTCAAGCATATCCCCCAGAACAAGCACTTTATTATGACCATTCATTTTATAAAAACTCTCGATACTTAGTTTCATACTCGAAGGATTAGCGTTATAAGCATCTTTTATGATAGTATTGGATTCTAACTGCATGATCTGAGACCTGTTATTTTCAGGTTCATATGCTTCTAAGGCCATAATTATATCATTTGATTCGACACCAAAATATTTTCCCACAGCAATAGCAAAGGCTATATTAGGCTGATTATAACTACCATATAGCTTTGTGTGAACTTCTAAATCGGTATACCGGAAAGTTAAATAGGGTTGTTCTTCAATGACTTTTACCAGTTCATCTGATGAATATTCAATAATACTGCTTCCAATAGGAGCCACGGTAGTTAAAATTTCATCATCAAGATTTAAAAATATTATACCATTATGCGCTGCTGCATACCTGTACATTTCTGTTTTTCCTTTTTTTATGCCTTCCACACCTCCGAATCCTTCCAAATGAGCTTTGCCAATATTGGTAATGAATACATGTGTTGGGTCTGCAATTCGGCATAAAAAATCGATTTCACCTTGATGGTTGGCCCCCATTTCCACGATTAAGAATTCAACTGCAGATGTTGTACTCAATATAGTCAAGGGTACTCCAATGTGGTTATTAAGATTGCCCAAAGTAGCTTTTGTAATAAATTTTTTCTGAAGCACGTCGCGACAAAGTTCCTTAGTAGTGGTTTTCCCATTTGAACCAGTGATGGCCAGAACAGGGATATTCAGATGTTTACGATGGTAGGACGCTAGTTCTTGTAAACTGTCCAATACACAGTGTACAAGAATAAATCTGTCAGACTGATTCTTCTCGGGATCATCTATTACAGCATATGCTGCCCCCGAACGCAATGCTTCTGCTGCAAATAGATTGCCATCAAAAGTTTCTCCTTTCAAGGCAAAAAACAGACATCCCACTGTAATTTTCCTACTATCTATGCAGATTTCAGGATGTTGCTTATAAATCTTATATAATTGATCTATATCCATAAACAAAAAAGCCCCTGCAAATTTTAGCAAGGGCTGATTAATATTTTTATATCAATTTATTTATATCTTCTCTTAACTTTTCTGCCGGATTCTTTAAAGCTATTTCCTCCCACATCTTCATTTCCTGCTTGTCCACCAACTCTTATCATTGCACATCTGAAACCAATTGTTCTATCTGATTTATCTTCATCTTTAAATCTTCTGTTTCCTGGTTGAAGCCAGTATAACCTGTCAGACCAAGAACCACCTTTATAAACTTTAGATTTATTGGTTACCAAAGATGATTCACCATACAAATATTTTATATATTCAGCGTCTCCATCCTGATGATCTCTAACATCACCTTTTTTATAATTTTCTCTGTCTTTAGCCTCTTCATCATCAACATATCTGTATTTAAGTCTTCCCAATGAATCTTTTTCAACTGGTTTGCCTTCTTCATCAATGACTAATGTCTCAAATTGATTTCCCCTGAATGGGTTTAGATCCTGATTTTCAGCATCATTTACTGTCAAGGATGTCATAGGTCTATATGTATCAGCTGTCCATTCATTAACATTACCCGCCATATTATACAATCCAAAATCATTTGGTAAATACATTCTTACGGGAGCGCAAAAAGAAGCATTATCATTCAGATTTCCCGCAACGCCCATATAGTCACCTCTTCCTCTTTTAAAGTTGGCCATAATTCTACCTTGTGAAGCATTTCTTTTTTTGTATCTTACTGTATTGCCATTCCATGGATAAAATCTACGCTCTGTATACACTTCATCATCAGAAGTAGGTTGATTTCCTTGTAGTGCCAAAGCAGCATATTCCCACTCTGCTTCGGTAGGTAATCTGTAATCAGGCAATAAAATACCATCATCAGACATTACTGGTCTCTCACCACCGTTTACCATATTTGGTAAATTTTTCTTTACATTTCCCTGATATTGTCCGGTAAGGTATGCTTTTGTATCAAAGTTGTCAGAATCTTTGGTATCAGGAGTAGGATTGAGAATTCCTCTTTCAATAAGGATCATTTCATTTACCCTGCTAGATCTCCACTTACAGTAGTCATTGGCCTGCAGCCAGTTAACTCCAACAAGAGGGTAGTCATCATAAGATGGGTGTCTGAAATATGTCTCTACTAGCGGTTCATTAAAGGCTAACTCGTCCCTCCAGACTAAAGTGTCTGGAAGCGCTTTTCTGTACACTTCAGGGTAACTGACATAACGATTTTTTATCCAATGCAGATATTCTCTGTAATTGATGTTTGAAACTTCTGTTTCATCCATATAAAAAGAAGATACGGTAACACGTCTCGGAACATTATTGTACTCAAAAGATGGTTCGTCAGAAACCCTGCCCATGGCATAAGTACCACCTTCGATAAGCACAAGATTTGGCCCGTCTATCTGACCTTCATAATCTTTCTTTTCAAAACCACCCCATTCAGGGTCGTTATATTTCCATCCAGTAGCAGATGAAGCGTCACCGCTTTTTTTACTGCACGAGGAAAAAATTAAGGCAAAAAATGCCAAAAAACTTAATGAATTAATTAAATTTTTCATTGACTGATATTCTATTTTCTAATTTAGCGCCCAAATATATGGTTTTTTTAAAAAACGCAAATTAAATTTTTAAAAAAAAAGAAACTTTAGCGAAATAATAATCCTGTTATCATCTGAAAATGGCAAAACAATCATTGTAATCTTGTTTTTTGGGATAGAGATGATCAAAATTTATCACTATTCCTATCTCATGACTACCTCCCTGTCTGATACTAAGTTGTGACATCGTCAGGTCAAAACTATAGGTAATTTTAAAAAAATCTTTTTTTACCCCAAATGATGTGATAATTGCGTCCCCGTTAAATAGCGAGTGCCTATACCACAATCCACCTTGTATTTTATCTACAGAAAGATATGCCCCAACATTCAACTGATTGTATCCTGACTGTCTCAGAAACATTACATTTGGTGATAAGAACGTTGGGTCTGTATTTTTATTGCCTTTCCTGATCAAAATTTGTGTCCCACCATGCAATGAAATTCTAACAGGAAGAGACAATGAAGAATTATCTCCGCTATTCCTATTGCCTAAAAAAGAAATATCAGGTGTATTTAGATTTTTCAACCCCAATCCAATATAATATCTGGGATTATACAATACAATTCCGGCTCCTACATTTAAATAATTTTTTGATGTTGCGCCCTGAAATGTCTCCTGACTTGGGAAAGGAGTTCCACCAGGAGATATAGGACCAAAAGCAGGGTCAATAGCATCTCCAAATTGTAGTTTAGTCAAATCAAGGCCAAGATTTACAAAACCTGCTTCAATTCCTCCTTTAATATATGTATCATTATTCATTTTGAGCCTATAGCTGTAAAATCCTGTCAAACCAGTGGTGCGCAAGGTTCCGTCGCCGGCATTGTCAGTAAGCAAAACGATGCCGATTCCACTTTTTAATTTTGAAATATATTGATCATAGGAAATTGAATAGGTAGAATATATATTTCCCAAAGCTGGCCATTGATTTCTGTAATTTAGTTGAATCAAAGGACTAATGGTATTTCCCGCAAGGGCAGCATTAAGTTGTAGGTGTGCATTATAAAACTGGCTGTAAACTGGATCCTGAGCAACTATGCGGCTGGAATAAAAAATAATACCAAACAAACACCACCAAAAATTATTTGATAATTCTAAAAATAAATAAATATTTGGCTTTTTCAGTTTCATTAACATTTATATGAACAATACAACGACAAAGATGGACGTTTTAAACCAAAACGAGAACGATTTTAACTTTATTTTAGCTTATTTCATCTTTATTTTGATTTTGTATGTATTTATTTATTTATTCAAGTCCCTAGTATGAAAATATCAAAATCTTTCATTCTTTTTACTTTTGTTTATTTGACGTCATTTTTGTCGTCGTCACTTTACGGCCAAAACACAGACATACTTGAGTTTAACATGACATGGTACACAGATGAATCAGTATCAGGTTCAATGTTCATAAAAAAATACGGGATTCCCAATACTTTGAACCCTACCCTTAACTTATTTCAGGATGTAAGACCATTTGCTCGAAAAAAAATAGTGAATTCACGGATTATCCCACTACAAACTGAAATAGTGGAAGTGCCTGAACATATAAAATCTGGTATCTTAAACACGGACTACCTATTTAGTGTAGATATTTCTGAAATCAGAGGACAGGTAAATCTTATCACAACAGTCGATCCTATAAGAATAACAACAGATCAGAAAGTAGAAAGATTATTGACATACCGTGTGGAAATAACTACAGAAAATTCACTGACATCGACTTTAAGAAATCCGGAGAGCACTTTTACATCCGTTTTATCTTCCGGCGATATATATAAGATAAGTATAGAGAAATCAGGAGTATACAAGATCGACAAAACTTTTCTGGAAATGAAACTGGGCATAGATGTTTCAAAAATAAATCCTAAGAAAATAAAATTATACGGAACCAGAGGCGGAAGAGTGCCAGAAGCAAATAATGCTGAAAGAACGGATGATCTTGCAGAGTTGAATATATTTGTTTCCGGGGAAAATGATGGAAAATTTGATGCCGGTGATTATATTCTTTTTTATGCCGAAGGTGCTGACATTTGGAAATATAGTGAATCCGTGAATTCATTTGTGTTCGATAAAAACATTTATGACAATAATAATTATTTGTACATAAAAATAGATAATCAGGATGGTCTAAGGGTTAGGAAAAGTTCTAATATATCAGAACAGCCAGAAATAGAATTATCATACTATGATATGGTACAAAGGCTGGAAGATGATAAATTTAATCTGCTGGGGACATTTACAGGAACAGAAGGTACAGGCAAAGATTGGTATGGCGATTTTTTTAATGGAAGCTCAAGGGAGAAAGCTTATACGTCGAGATTTGACTTTTCAGACTTCAATCCTTTAGTTCCTGTAGAAGTGGATATGAATTTTGCAGCAAGGAGCAGAGTAACATCCAACATTGTCTTAAGCATTGGGAGTAAAATTATAACTAAAAGTATTTCTACCGTAAATGTATCTAATCCTGAATCTCTATACGCTAGGAAATCTTCTATAAAAGAATCTTTTCTTATAAATGATGTAAACCCTGTTGTTAAGGTGGCTTATCCTTCAGCGTCAGCTGAATCTGAAGGCTGGCTAGATTATCTTCAGATTGTTTTCAATCGCGAATTGGCATTTAATTCATCTCAGTTAACCTTCAGAAACAGGACAACCAGAAACGCTTCTGTCGTTGCATTTAAATTTAAAAACTATTCCAATCAGGTTGTCTGGAATATAGCCAACCCATTTGAGCCGGTAGAGATTCCTGTAATTGACAATAAAATTTTATTTAAGCCAAATGGACAGGTAACCGAATTTATTTCACATAATAATCTTAGTGGCGCTTTTGAACCGGTAGCATTGGGTAAAATCCCAAATCAAAACCTTCACAGTATGAATAATGAGCATTTGATCATAGTATATCATCCTGCATTCAAATCGGAAGCTTTGCGTCTGGCAGATCATAGGAGGCAAGTATCCGGTTTGAAAGTAATAGCAGCTGAAACAAATGAAGTGTATAATGAATTTAGCGGAGGCAAGGCAGATCCGGGTGCTATCAGAGATATGGCAAAATTACTGCTCCAAAGAAATCCGGAATTTAGATATTTATTGCTTTTTGGCGACGGCTCTTATGATTACAAAGGGTTGGTTAAAGAAATTCCTGCTGAAAATTTTGTACCTGTATACGAAACCGATGAATCGCTTGATCCTATTGATGGTTTTCCTTCAGATGACTTCTATGGTTTGCTAGGTCCTGATGAAGGTATAAATCTAAAAGGAGGACTGGATATATATGTGGGTAGATTACCCTGCAAGACTCAGGAAGAGGCAAAAATATTAGTAGACAAAATTATACATTATGAAGTTTCACCGGAAGTTTTTGGTGATTGGAGGTTGAAAGCAGGCTATGTAGCGGACGATGAAGACGGCAACACTCACCTAAGGGATATGGATGAAATAGCTAGGTCGGATGAAAACAGACATTCCCTTTACAATCAACAAAAAGTGTATGCCGATGCATTTACCCAAGTGTCGACTCCTGGCGAAAACAGATATCCCGAAGCAAATAAATCTATAAATGATAACATATTCAAAGGTCAGCTTACATTGACCTATCTTGGTCATGGTGGCCCACTTGGTTGGGCGCAGGAAAGGATACTTACAGTGCCTGAAATACAGTCCTGGACCAATATAAATAGTCTTACCTTAATGGTCACTGCTACTTGTTCATTTGCTGCGTATGATGATCCTGCTGTAGTTTCTCCTGCAGAATACGCTATATTAAATCCAAGAGGTGGTGCCATAGCTTTACTGAGTACTACTCGTGCTGTGTATACCAACTCAAATAAACTACTTACAGATGGTGTACATGAATTGATGTATAAAAAGATAAATGGAAAAGCTCCGACGCTGGGTTTTATTCTATCAGAAGGTAAGAATAAGTATCAAGGTGAGTTTTTCAGAGTTAATTCTCGAAAATTTGCACTTTTAGGAGACCCATCTATGGCAGTCGCTATGCCCAAGCACAATATTTATACTTCAAAAATCAACGGTAAAGATGCCACATCGGTTAAAGATACTATAAATGCACTGGAAAAAGTTACTATTGAAGGATTTGTAGGCAATGAGAATGGAGATATCATTACAGGATTTAACGGTACCATATTTCCTACAATATATGATAAAAAGTCTACTCTCCAGACGCTTTCCAATGACAGCGGCTCGCCAAAATTTACATATACCATGTATAAAAATATTATATTTAAGGGGGCAGCTACTGTCAAAGATGGGCGGTGGTCTTTTAGCTTTTGGGTCCCGAAAAATATAAACTACACGTATGGGTCTGGTAAGATTTCGTACTATGCAACTAACGGGCAGACCACAGATGCTGGTGGAGTTTTTTCAAATTTTATCATCGGAGGTACATCTCGTCAATTGGTTTCAGATGATCAGGGGCCACAAATGGATATCTTTATGAATAATGAAAGTTTTGTTTCCGGAGGACTGACAGACGCTGATCCGGTTTTACTCCTACAACTTTCGGATGATTTTGGCATCAATGTCACAGGAAATGCCGTAGGTCAGGATATTACTGCAATTCTAGACGGGGATAATCAGAATATTTTTATACTAAATGACTTTTACGAAGCTCAGAAAGATGATTTTACCAAAGGCAAGGTGCGTTTTCCTTTAAATAATCTTGGAAAAGGCAGTCATTTTTTGGTTGCAAAAGCCTGGGACATATCCGGTAATTCGACAGAAAGGAGAGTAGATTTTCTGGTGGCTGAAGATAAGGACGCCAAACTGCAACATGTTTTAAATTATCCAAATCCATTTACTACTAGCACTATTTTTCAGTTTGAACATGATCTGGCAAATACAGAATTGGAAATAGTGGTCAATATTTATACAATTACAGGAAAATTAATAAAAAGTATAGGACAGACAAAATATTCTACCGGTTTTCGAGTTAATGATATCGGTTGGAACGGAAGAGACGATTTTGATTCAGGACTTGCCAGAGGAATATATCTTTATAAAATAAGAATACACTCCAAGGAACTCAATCTGACAAGAGAAAGTGGATTCGAAAAACTAATTAAACTTTAATTAAAACATTAACAAATATAATTTTGTAATTTTGCATCGATTTTTAAATAATGAGTATGAATAACATGATGAAAAACCTTTTGCTAAGTATAGTTTTTGCAGTTCCTGTGATTTTAAGTGGACAGGTTTTTGATCCGTCAAAAGGATGTGTAGTAGATAATAACGGAGATTGTATATCTAACACGTTGCTTACCGCTGTTCCCTTTTTAAGAATTACACCTGATGCCCGATCTGGCGCTATGGGTGATGCAGGTCTTGCCCTTACCCCTGATGCCAATGCCATGCACTTTAATGCTTCCAATCTTGTATTTGCTGAAGATCAATCCGGATTTTCGTTTACCTATACACCATGGTTGAGAAACCTTAATTTGGATGATATCTTTTTATTGTACGTGTCAGGGTTTTATAAATTGGATGACAATCAGGCCATTGGTGGTGGAATACGTTTTTTCTCATTAGGAGATATAGATTTTACTGACAATCAAGGAGGTTCTTTAGGAACAGGAAGACCAAGAGAAGGAGAGTTCAGCATAGCATATGCCAGAAAACTTGGGGATAAATTATCTGCATCACTTACCGGTAAATACATTTTTTCAAATCTTGCATCGGGTTTAAATGTAATGGGAGTAGATATCAATACTGCTTCAGCTTTTGCAGCAGATTTTGGATTGAATTATAGAACCAAAACAAATCTTGGAGGATACAAAGGGGAATGGTCATATGGTTTGGCTTTGACGAATATAGGATCAAAAATATCATATACCAGGGATAATCTTGTAAAGGATTTTATTCCGGCCAATTTTGGTCTTGGTACAGCGCTGAAGCTCGATTTAGACCAATATAATTCGCTTACTTTTGCTTTGGATTTTAATAAATTGATGATTCCTACTCCTATTGCATTAAATATTTTGAATTCTGATGGCACCTTATCTACTAATCCTGAATATGACAAAAACGAAAACGAAATAGCAGATTATCGTGAAAAGTCTCTTTTCTCCGGAATGTTGGGTTCTTTTGGTGATGCACAAGGAGGAATAGGAGAAGAATTAAAAGAAGTTTCCATCAGTTTTGGCGCTGAATACTGGTATGATAAGCAGTTTGCATTCCGTGGTGGTTATTACTATGAAAGCTCTGAAAAAGGAAATAGAAGATTTTTTACCGTAGGTGCTGGCATCAAATATAATGTATTTGGTATTAATCTTTCATATTTAATACCGACTTCTGTGATTCCTAATCCATTGGACAATACCTTACGCTTCTCTCTGCTTTTTGATTTTTCTGTATTTCAAGCAGATAGCGGAGAATAATATTTTAAGCTTAAGAATAAAAAAAAAGAAGGTCACCAAATTTATTTTTGGCGACCTTATTTTTTTTATTGATCTTTTTTGTCCCACAACTTACTTCGTTTAGCATCTTTCAGTGCTTTATCAATGATCCATTCCAACTGACCATTCACGCTGCGAAATTCATCAGATGCCCATTTTTCGAGTGCTTCATAGGTTTGGGCATTCAGCCTGAGGACAAAAGATTTTTTTTCGCTCATGATGGTTTATTGATGTAAAGTACCTGTATTGACGACGGGAGATGCAGATTTGTCAGAACATAATACAACCAGAAGATTACTCACCATAGCTGCCTTTCGATCTTCGTCCAAATGAACGATTTCCTTTTTACTTAATGCTTCGAGTGCCATCTCTACCATACCCACGGCGCCTTCCACAATCTTGCTTCTCGCAGCTACTACAGCTGAAGCTTGTTGTCTCTGAAGCATAGCACTAGCAATTTCCTGGGAATAAGCCAAATGACTAATTCTGGCTTCAATGACTTCAATTCCTGCAAGTGAAAGCCGTTCAGAAATTTCATTTTCAAGCATTTCGTTAATTTCTGTGGAGCTGGACCTTAAAGTAATCTCAGCTGTTTCATCTTCAAAATTATCATATGAATATTCCATTGCCATTTTACGTAAGGCAGATTCACTTTGTATTTCCACAAATTTTTCATAATTTTCAACATCAAATGCCGCTCTGAATGTATCTGATACTTTCCAGACCACTACTGCAGCAATCATGATTGGATTACCCTGCTTATCATTTACTTTTAATTGAGTGGTCTCCAGATTGTGTGCTCTTTGTGATATTTTTCTTTTAGTAAAAAATGGGTTTGCCCAAAAAAAGCCTGACACCTTTACCGTACCTGTATAATCCCCAAATAATGTTAGTACGCGCGCACTATTAGGTTCGATGGCCATAAAACCGCTCAAGATGAGAACACTTATGATTATACCTAGGGCACTTACCCAAATAGGGAGCCATTGTAAAGGAAAATTAACGCCTGAAAAGATAAGTAAGCCCAGGCTAATCAAAAGCATAAGGTACCCCGAAGATGGCTGAATTGTTTTTTCTGTTTTCATGAAATTTTGATTTTTCGTTATTTAAAATGATATCAATATAATATCAAATTAATAAACACATCAAGAAATAAAATAGTTCATGTTTCGTTAAAATTTTTATAAATATTTCAAACAAAATAATGTTAATCGCCGTTTGTGAGTTACAATTATTAACTTTACCCTTTATAATAAACTAAAATGAGCGAAGTGTACCAATCGGATGTGGAAGCAGTAGATGCGATGGCAAGATCTTTTAAGGAACTAAAATCTGAAATCGGAAAAGTAATAGTAGGTCAGGACGACGTTGTAAAAACAGTGATCATTTCATTATTCAGTAATGGTCATAGTTTGCTGGTGGGAGTGCCAGGTCTGGCAAAAACTTTATTGGTAAGTACCATTGCTGATGTACTCGACCTTGATTTTAAAAGAATTCAGTTTACGCCTGACCTGATGCCATCAGATATCACTGGTTCTGAGATTCTGGATGAAAACAGACATTTTAAATTTAACAAAGGCCCTTTATTTACTAACATACTGTTGGCTGATGAAATAAACCGTACTCCGCCCAAAACTCAGGCAGCTTTGCTTGAGGCCATGCAAGAGAGATCAGTAACTGTGGCAGGTATAAGACATGTATTGCCAAAACCGTTTTTTGTATTAGCAACCCAAAACCCTATTGAACAGGAAGGTACGTATCCGTTGCCTGAGGCACAATTGGATAGGTTTATGTTTAATATTCCACTGGACTACCCTAGTTACGCAGAAGAAGTTCAGGTAGTAAAGAGCACTACTTCAAATGAGAGATATACTTTAAAAAATATTTTGACCGGAGATCAAATCCTTGGATTTCAATCCATCGTAAGGAAGATTCCTATTGCAGACAATGTGCTTGAATACGCCGTGTCACTGGCATCCAAAACAAGACCGAACACTTCTCTTGCCACATCAGATGTGAACAATTATATTTCCTGGGGCGCAGGACCCAGAGCATCACAGTATCTTGTCATAGGTGCCAAATGTCATGCAGCCATCAATGGTAAATATTCACCTGACAAGGAAGATGTGCAGGTGATAGCCAATTATGTTTTGCGTCATCGTATTGTTCGTAATTATAAAGCGGAAGCGGAAGGTATTACTGAAGAGCAAATCATCAGCAAACTGTTCTGATACAATAGATAAGTATTTTATATTTATTTTTACCGATAGATAAGACATTCATTTAGTACTCTTTGCGAAGGTTAAGTACAATCATAAATTAATAAATTAAATCCAGCGTCATGAAACATCTGTATTTTCTATTCATCCCTTTATTTTTGATATCCTGCGATCCCAAAGACATGCAAAAAGTCCTTGATTCTGTAAGTAATGTTCCATTGTCCAATGCAGATATTGCAGCAGGATTAAAACAAGCTTTGGACAAAGGTGTAGATCAGAGTGTAAAAACACTTTCTGCAACGGACGGCTATTATGCTTCAATATATAAAATCCTACTGCCGGAGGAAGCAAGTAAAGTGATTGATAAGTTGAAATTTATTCCGGGCTTTGCTAATCTAGAAGATGAAGCCATTAAAAGGATAAACAAAGCAGCAGAAGATGCGGCTTCGAAGGCGAGTCCGATATTTCTAAATGCTGTGAAACAAATGACTTTCGACGATGTAATGGATATACTGATGGGAGAAAAAAATGCAGCAACGACTTACTTGCACGATAAAACCCATTTGGCACTTTATAATGAATTTAAACCCATAATGACCAGCTCTTTAAATAAATTCGGGGCTTTAAATTTATGGTCTGATGCTATAAATAAATATAATAGTATACCTTTTGTTACCAAAGTAAATCCGGATCTCGCCGACCATGTTTCCAACAAAGCATTGGTTGGACTATTTGCACTGGTAGAAAAAAAAGAACTGGGTATCAGAACCGATATATCGCAACGAACCACAGACTTGTTGCAAAAAGTTTTTGCGAAGCAAGATAAAAAATAGGCAAAATAGAGATCAATGATTCATATTTTAAAAATTAAAATTGATCAAAATGCTTCGTTGCTTTAAAGACTTAAAATAGGGTTGCTCAACATTATTGGTGCAACCCTTTTTGATTTTTAGATCAAACTACCACCCAAAGTCTTATATTTGCCGCAAATAAATGTATATTATGCCAATGAAAAATTGGGGTGAATGTATTTCGTACAGAAGATTTGGTTATGATTCCAAAGGAAGTCCTGGCATGAGGTCTGAATTTACCAGAGATTATGACAGAATAATATTTTTATCTGCATTCCGTAGACTTCAAAATAAAACCCAGGTTTTTCCTTTGCCTGGCAATGTTTTTGTGCATAACCGGCTCACACATTCGCTTGAGGTAGCTTCTGTAGGTAGATCGCTTGGTTCTATCATCGGGCATAAACTGGCAGAAAAGTACAAAAATGATTTTAGTGAAGAACAGTCTGCATTTTATAATTATGAACTCTCAGGAGTCATTTCATCTGCTTGTCTGGCTCATGATGTCGGAAATCCTGCGTTTGGTCATAGTGGTGAGAAAGCGATATCGCACTTCTTTACCACAAATGCTGAACAAGTACTCAATCAATCTTTCCTAAAAAGTCATTTTAGTGATGATGAATGGTTTGATATTACTCATTTTGAAGGAAATGCAAATGCCTTGCGACTTCTCACCAGACAATTTAAAGGAAAACTTGAGGGTGGGCAAAGGTTGATGTATGTCACACTCGCATCTATCCTGAAGTATCCGTGTGCTTCTTTTGAAACAAATAAAAACATTTTTCACCGCAAAAAGTATGGGTATTTCCTTTCTGATAAAGTGGCTTTTGACGCGATCATCCAAGAATTTGGTCTGAGTGATAATGCAGGAATGACATTCAGACATCCTTTTGTATATCTGGTAGAGGCTGCGGATGACATTTGTTATAGGATAATAGACATGGAAGATGCGCACAGGATAGGGATTTTGTCGAGAGAAATGATCGAGTCTGCTTTTCTAGCTCTTTTGGCTGAATTGGATGATAATCAGTTGAGAACCGAAGAAGTTCTTTCAAAAATCTCGGATAATAATGAAGCCATTTCTTTTCTGAGAGCCAAATGCATTAATGCTTTAGTTAATAAAGCCGCTGAAGTCTTTTTCCTTTACAGCAATGAAATCATCAGTGGACAATTTAATAGTACATTAATGGATGAGGTAGAAAAAAATTGCCCGTTTCTTAAACAAATTAATAACATTTCTATAGACAAAATATATAATCACCATTCTGTGATAGAAGTTGAATTGGCAGGATATAATGTGATGTCTGAGATACTTTATGTGTTTATATTTGCGGTATTAAGTGATCAACGCACATCTTTACAGAAAAAATGTCTTCAGCTCATACCTACACAATACAATCTTGCCTTGGATAATGTAAGTCCGTATGAAAAAACGATGGGAGTACTTGACTTTGTTTCAGGAATGACGGACGGTTATGCCACTGAGCTATACAGAAAGATGAAAGGTATCGATATTCCGGCTCATAAATAAGGGCTAAATGTAAAGTATTCAAATTATATGGCAAGAATTAAACTTCTTCATGTTTGTCATTGAATGTAAAAATACGATTATCCTAGTAAAAAATTTTGATATTGTGGATACTTCAAAAGAAGGAAAGTGACAACCGATGATATTAAAGATTGGTCTGATTTTGATACATTATGAAAGAGTACTTGTGCCTTCCATTCCTGACATATACGGACAGATTAAGCTTTAGAATATAAATGTAATCGATTTTACTAGGTATTTGGTCGTTAATTTTAGGTTAATTGGGGTCAACTCACAACAAAATGCCTATTTGTGTACGTTATACATGGAGATTAACATATTATAGATATATGCTTAGATTATTTTACTTTTCTATATTATTGATTGTTTCTCATCAGATCAGCTTTTCTCAAGCTGATACGGTAAGACTGCTCAATCCAAGTTTTGAAGATACACCCAAACAAGGAGGTGCCGGTTTTACAGGGATTGCAGGGTGGTTTGACTGCGGCAAGATCAATTTTCCTGAAGAATCACCACCAGACATTCACCCTAACGGCTATTGGGAAAATAATCTGCCGGCATCTGACAGAAAAACTTATCTGGGCTTGGTAGTAAGAGATAATAATACCTATGAGTCCGTTTCCCAAAGATTGGATACCATGCTAGTGGCCGGTAAATGCTACAAATTTACGTTGCACCTTGCAAAAGCTGAAAAATATGTAAGCCTAACCAGAACAACAGGTGAAAAAGCCAACTATACCACTCCTATAGTACTTAGAATATGGGGCGGTTCAGGTTTTTGTAACGATAAAGAACTGCTGGCAGAGTCACCACCAGTGAACAATACCTCGTGGCAAATCAACACCTTTGAATTCAGTCCAAAATCCAATATCAGGTCTGTTACTTTTGAAGCATTTTATAAAACGCCGACACCATATCCATATAATGGAAATATTCTGGTAGATGGAGGTTCAGAAATTGTCCGAATCCCATGTCCTGGTGAACCGGCTTTTGCTTCAACAAAAAGTAAACTTCCTCCGCACAAAAGGAAAAAACAAAACAATACTACTACTTCATCAAATACTTCAAATTATCCTGCAACAGCAGTGGTTGTGTCTAAGTCATTTAAGCCAAAAATCCTTCAGGAGCTTACCAGAAATAGTATAAAAGAAGGACAAACTATTGAAATCAGGAACCTTTTATTTAAAGCAGATTCAGCAACTATTGATAAAACATCTTATGAGGTTTTGGATGATGTGTTTGGGTTTCTCATGGTCAATGATGATGTAATCATAGAAATAGGTGGTCATACCAATGGAGTACCGAATGACGAATATTGTGATAGATTAAGTTCTTCCAGAGCAAAATCTGTAGCAGAATATCTAGTAAATAAAGGTGTTAACCCCACCAAAGTCCAGTTTAAAGGATACGGAAAGAAAAAGCCAATCGCTGATAATAAAACCAAAAACGGCAGAGACAAAAACCAAAGAGTTGAAATTAAGATTCTTAGCCTAAATAGTTAATATCCTTTTGCGTGAGGCGTATCAATGGTGCAAAGAATTTAATTCAGTTATTAGTCTGACCAACAAGCAGGTAAAAATTGGTGTGACTATTTCATTGGACAAATGAAATTATGTATAATTAAATATTTTAACGACACCCAATAGCTATTGAGATCTTATCTGTCGATTAAGAATTGTTAATAGCATATTTCCATTTTCATTTTATTACCTTTGCGCTGTACAAGATGCAATGAATGATAACAGCTCGGGAAATTAAAAAATCATATGGTACCATTAATGTCCTCAATGGAATAGATGTTGATATTCCGCAAGGTGAAATAATCAGTATCATCGGAAAATCAGGAGCCGGTAAAAGTACACTACTGCATATACTGGGTACGCTGGACAAGTTTGATTATGGTAGTCTGGAGATTTGTGGTCAGAAAATTGCTTCTCTCAAGGAAAAACAACTGGCTGAATTCAGAAATAAAAATATTGGCTTTGTATTTCAGTTCCACCACTTGCTTCAGGAATTTACTGCACTCGAAAATGTGTGTATTCCGGCTTATATTGCTGGTAAAAAGGCATCTGAATCAGAATCAAAAGCAAAAGAACTATTAGATTATCTTGGGCTGAGTCAAAGAATACATCACAAACCCAATCAAATGTCCGGAGGTGAATCACAACGGGTTGCTGTAGCTAGGGCATTAATAAATAACCCGGCAGTGGTATTTGCTGATGAACCTACAGGAAATCTGGATAAAGCCAGTTCTGAAAATCTTCATGCACTTTTCCTTCAATTACGTAAAGATTTTAACCATACCTTCGTTATTGTGACCCATAATACCGAATTGGCAAAACTCAGTGACAGAATTATAACCATGGAAGATGGAAAAATTAAAATTTAAGCAAACGCTGGCCGCAGGAAAATCTCTTACATATACTCTGGAAAATCTTAAATAAGTTGAGTTGGACAATTTTTCGGAGTAGTTATTTCCCCATTTTTGACAATTATTATTATCCGCAATACAGAATAGGCTTCTCTCTAAGATTTCAGAATAAATGTCTGTAGATATAATATTACATTTTATCTTTATATATTTGCCCTTTAAATTTTAAAGCTCCTGATTCATGGATCTTCACAACTTGCATAATGATACATCACACGACAGCGAAGGACTAATAACGCTCAATGGTATGTACAAAGAATATTTCCTGGATTACGCTTCCTACGTAATTCTGGAGCGAGCTGTCCCGGATATAGATGATGGTCTTAAACCCGTACAAAGGCGTATTTTGCATGCCATGAAAGAAATGGATGATGGCAGATTTCACAAAGTAGCCAACATCATTGGACAAACCATGCAATATCACCCGCATGGAGATGCCGCCATTGGGGATGCACTGGTCAATATGGGCCAAAAAGACCTGCTCATTGATTGTCAGGGAAACTGGGGAGATGTACGTACCGGAGATTCAGCAGCGGCAGCCAGATATATTGAGGCGCGACTTACAAAATTTGCACTCGAAGTTTTATTTAATCCGCAGACTACGGATTGGCAACTCACCTACGATGGTCGTAAAAAAGAGCCAATCACATTACCGGTCAAATTCCCGCTTGTACTTTCACAAGGTGTAGAAGGTATCGCCGTAGGTCTTTCTACCAAGATATTGCCACACAATTTTATAGAACTAATCAAGGCATCCATCAAAATATTGCAAGGAAAATCTTTTCAGGTATTTCCAGATTTTCAGACAGGCGGTATGGTCGATGTGGGTGATTATCAAGATGGACATCGTGGTGGTAGGGTTAAAATCAGAGCTAAAATCCATCAAGCGGATAAAAGTACACTCAATATTATCGAGTTACCTTTTGGTGTCACAACCAACTCTCTAATAGAATCTATTCTAAAAGCCAACGACAAAGGTCAGATAAAGATCAAAAAAGTCAATGACAATACAGCCAAAGATGTGGAAATTCAACTGGAACTGATACCTGGAGTTTCACCGGATGTGACCATCGATGCGCTGTATGCTTTTACAGATTGTGAAGTATCATATTCTCCTAATGCTTGCGTTATTGTAGATAATAAACCACTTTTTCTTTCGGTATCTGAAATACTTAAAATTTCTACGATACAGACCAAAGAGTTGTTGCGTCGGGAATTGGAGATAAAAAAAGGTGAGCTCGAAGAAAAGTGGCACCATGCAAGTTTGGAAAAAATATTCATAGAGAACAGAATCTATCGTGATATAGAAGAATGCGAAAGTTTTGAAGATGTCATTATAGCTATAGATGCTGGCCTGAAAAAATTTGTAGCTACTCCATCGGATCCTTTGAAGGCAGGAGACAATAGGATCATGATGATGCGCGATATTTCAGAAGATGATATCACACGTCTGACAGAAATCAAAATCAAACGAATCTCCAAGTACAATAAGTTCAAAGCCGATGAGATGATGGCTCAATTGCTGGCAGATCTCGAGCAGGTAAAATATGATCTGGAGCATTTGACAGCGTTTGCGATTGCTTATTTTGAAAGATTGATGGAGAAATATAGTAAAGGTCGAGAAAGGCGTACAGTCATCACATCATTTGAAACCATAGAGATCAAAGAAGTAGTGGCTAATAATGCCAAATTGTATGTGGAACGTGTAGAAGGATTCATAGGCATGGGTATGAAAAAGGACGAGTTTGTTTGTGACTGTTCGGATATTGCCGATATCATAGCCTTTACAAGGGACGGAAAATTCAAAGTCGTCAGGATAGCTGATAAGGTATTCGTAGGCAAGGACATCTTACAAACGGCTGTTTGGCTTAAGTCAGATGATCGTACTACCTATAATATGATCTATCTGGACGGTAAATCAGGCAAAGCTTACGCAAAAAGGTTTAATGTCACGGCCATCACCAGAGACAAAGAGTACGATCTTACTCAAGGAAGCAAAGGATCTAAAGTACTTTACTTTACGTCCAATCCGAATGGTGAGTCCGAAATTGTAAACTTACAGCTGACACAAAGTTCTACTGCCAAGAAGAAGGTATTTGACTTTGATTTTGCCGAACTGGCCATCAAAGGCAGGGCTTCTCAAGGAAATGTAGTGACTAAATATCCTATACGTAAAGTGACTCAGGTGTCGGTTGGAAAGTCTTCCCTGGGTGCTATGCAAATATATATGGATGAAGTCAGTGGCAAACTCAATCAGGACGAACGAGGCAAATATTTAGGTGCTTTTGACACAGGCAGCAAGCTACTCAGTATTTATAAAGATGGCAGTTACGAAGTCAATGAACTCGATCTCAATAAAAAGTACGATGTAAATAATATCGTAGAAATAGGAAACTATACGGACAGCACGGTGATATCTGCCGCATATTACGAAGGCGAAAAAGGCTGGACTATGATCAAACGGTTCAAAATAGAGACCAGTACTTTTGATCAGAAATTTACTTTCATTTCTGAATCAGCAGGTAGCAAGTTGTATTTTGCATCAATGCAAAAATCACCATTGATCCGATATAGCTATAATGTGGGTAAAACAAAAGAAGAAAAGGAAGTGTCACTCGTTGATTTTATTGATGTCAAAGGTTGGAAAGCATTAGGAAATAAGTTGATTGATTCCAAGCTAATCAAAGTAGAAAAATTAGTATCTGAGCAGCAAGAAGATGACAATACTGAAGATGTCGTATCTGATACACCAAGAGAAACAGTCATGGATATTGATGCAGCAGAAAACAATCCTTCCACAAAAATAACCCCTGACTTAAAACTTCCGTCAGAAAGTGACAAGCCATCGACTAAAAAGGATAAATCTGCTGAGAATGACAAAGATAAATCTGGATACAAACCAGGTGATACCATAGAGTTTGATTTTTAATGGTTCTGTAATGGTAATAGGTGGAAAAATAACCACCTTTAAAAACCGTCGACTCAAATGTATTTCAATTGGATCACATTTTAATGTTGCTATAAAGAAAGCGATTGTCAAAAGAATGAAATGCTTTCGATTTTAGAACGCAGTACCACTTATTCTTAAAAAGTACAACTACTCAGCATCATCAATTTTGATTGAATATAATTATTGCCGGGGATCAGGGTAAGTTTTATTTTATATGATTGAGTCCGCTCCAAAAATGCTCACTTTTTAATAATAAATCGTTTTTACCCCTTAACCGACCCCCGACGACCCGCGACGACCCCCGGCCCCTGAAGGGGTGAACTCCTGAAGGGGTGAATACCTAAAGGGGAACACCCCTACCCCTAAAGGGAAATATATTGATTATAAAATTAGTATATATATATATGTTAATGTAATATGATCTTGTAATTACTTTTCGGACTGGACTCATGATTTAAGTTTTCTAAAAATATGTTTTGAACAATTCATCTTATCGTTTGTAATTAAAGGCGAATTAAAATTATCTTCAAAAATGAAATGTATTGTTTCCATTATTTTTGTGTCTATACTACCTTTTTTAACCTATTCTCAAACAGGAATCATTAAAGGTGCGGTCAAAGACAAACTAACCAATGAAGCCATCATCGGTGCTAACGTCGTATTGTTGGGAACTGATTCAGGTACTTCTACCGATATTGATGGAAACTATATTTTAGAAGGAATCAAGCCCGGGGTATATAATATTCAAGTGAGTTACTTGGGATACGAATCGATCTCACAATATGAGATTGAAATTCAAGGCATCAGACCTACCATGCTCAACTTTGAGCTATCTGAAAATGCAAAACAATTGGATGAGATAGTGGTCAAGGCTGCTTCTTTTAAGAAAACGGCAGAAAGCCCAGTGTCCTTGCGGACCATCGGCGTCTCAGAAATCAAAAGAAATCCGGGTGGAAACCGAGATATATCAAGGGTGATACAGTCGCTTCCGGGTGTCACATCTACTGCTTCTTTTCGCAATGACCTTATCATTCGTGGTGGCGCACCTAACGAAAATCGTTTTTTTGTAGATGATGTAGAAGTCCCGGTGATCAATCATTTTGCCACGCAAGGATCGTCAGGCGGGCCTGCAGGTATCATCAATGTCGATTTCATTCGTGAAGTGGACTTCTTTAGTGGGGCCTTTCCGGTAAGTAGAGGCAATACCTTGAGCTCAGTATTTAATTTTAAATTTAAAGATGGTCGTGATGATCGTATTGGAGCTACTATGACAGCAGGCGCCACTGATATAGGTATCACACTGGATGGCCCTATAGGCGATAAAAGTACTTTTCTGGTATCTGCAAGAAGGTCCTACCTACAGTTTTTGTTTAAAGCTATTGGACTTCCTTTTTTGCCAACTTACAATGATTTCAATGCCAAATATAAGTACAAAATCGATAAAAAGAATGAGATCACATTTATAGGATTAGGTGCGATAGATGATTTTTCACTCAATAGTGAAGCAAATGATACAGAATCCAAACAATTTTTATTGGATAGGCTGCCGGTAAATACTCAATGGAACTATACCAATGGGCTGGTGTACAAGCATTATGGTGACAAAGGATTTACCAGTTTTATCATCAGTCGTAATATGTTGAATAATGAAGCTGTGAAATTCTTAAACAATGAGGTAAATAATCCTGCAAATCTGATCCTAAACTACAAATCACAGGAAATAGAAAACAAATTAAGAGTAGAAACTTCACAAAAAGCAGGAAATTGGGAATATCTACTAGGAGCAGGTTACGAATTTGTAAAATTTAATTCCAATACCATCAATAAGATATATACCGGTGCCGGTGCTGAGGATATCAATTTCAGTAACGCCATTTCATTACATAAATATGGTGTTTTTGCCAATATCAGCCGTAAACTACTGAATGAAAAGTTGAATGTCTCTTTTGGACTGAGAATGGATGGTAACTCATATTCTGAAGACATGAGTAACCCCCTTGACCAATTTTCACCTAGAGTTTCAGCTTCTTACCAGATCAATGACAAACTTTCTTTTAATTTTAATGTCGGAAGATACTATCAATTACCACCATTTACATCTTTGGGATATACTGCCAATGGACAATTAATCAATAAAGCTAATAAAATAGAATATATAGCGGCAAATCACCTTGTGTCAGGATTTGAGTTCAATCCTTCAGCGGGCAGTAGGATAACCATAGAAGGGTATTATAAAACTTATAGCAACTACCCGTTTTTGCTAAGAGAAAATATTTCTTTGGCCAATCTGGGTGGAGACTTTGGTGTCATAGGCAATGAACCTGTAACCTCGACTTCTGAGGGGCGAACCTATGGTATGGAATTTCTTTTCCAGCAGCGGTTGATTAGAGGTTTTTATGGTATTGTAGCTTATACCTATGGTAAATCTGAATTCACTAATGCATCAGGTGAATATGCCCCAAGTAGCTGGGATAGTCGTCATATCGTAAGTCTTACCACGGGTAAAAAATTTGGAAGAAACTGGGAATTAGGAGTCAAGTATAGATATCAATCCGGGCTTCCACGTACACCATTCAGTGCAGACTCAGACTTAGCCGTAAATTGGGATAGAAATTTAGGTGGCATCCCTGATTACAGCAGAATAAATACATTGAGAAATGGTGCATTCGGAGCACTGGATCTAAGATTGGATAAGAAATGGTTTCTCAAAGGCTGGGATTTGAATCTCTTCCTTGATCTCCAGAATGTAACAGCAGCTGCTGTAGCCAGCAATGTCTTGATACTTGATCGACCTTTGGATGAGAATAATAAACCAATAGGTGGGCCAATTATTGTCAATCCAAATGCTATCCCCAATGAACAAAGATACTTGGTAAAAACCATCAATGATAATGGAGGTAATGTCTTACCTACTTTAGGCATTGTAGTAAGTTTATAACATAAATACCCGTGATTATTTATTCAATGGAGACATCCTGTAACTTACCGAAGCAAATGAAAAACTACATTTCCCTCGGTATTGATCTCTATAGCAGGTGAAGGTATTTTAAAAATGTTAAAGACAGAGAAAATGGTTTTCAAAAAGGGGTTTTTAGGTTGTATTTTTGGTAAATCTACGTCAAGACCGATGTAAAATTGTCTGTATCTTGGATATCTTAAATGGTCAGCTTTAAAATTCTGACCAACATCTGACCAATCATTTTCAAATCCACCAAACATATTTTCTGCACCATAACCTACTGCTATGTTGAGCCATGCTGGCCATTTATTACCTTTATGCAGAAAAGAGTGGATATTTATAGAGGCCCAGTATGTCTGAGCATTGTAATCTTTTAGAAAACGTTCAAAATAGTTGGTCCCGAATAAATTATTTGATCGGGTAGAAAGGGAAGAAGTGGAAGCTGTACTTTCTGATAAAATCGGTTCAGAAGAATATGAAACAGGGATAGAAGACACTTTTAATGTTATTCGTTGATCTTTCCAATAGTGTTGCTGAAGCGCAAATCCACTTACCCCAGCGATATTTGCTGCCATATCGGGGATAGAAAACCCCCATTTTGATGAAAATCCATCCATAACTTCAAGGGTACTTTGAAACAATGTGCCACAAATAATTCCGGTAAAAATACTTTTTTGTTCATTGAGCCCTGTCCATTTGGCTCCTTTATACCAAAGTACGCTTTGGAAATATGCTGTATGAGCATGACCAATTTTATCCATTTGTTCCCATTCTTTCCAGTCATTGAAAAAGTGAAAGGATGACTTTTCAAAATTTTTATACCAAGTATTATAAAGGATCAGAGAAAATGTACTATAAGTAGCAGCAGTAAAACCTAAGGCGGTATTAAATCGTTTTTTATTTAAGGTGTCAGAAGGAATAAGGTATGTCTGAGACGACAAATTGCCACTCGCAGATAAGATATACATCCAGATAATGGCGATTTTAATTTTCAAATGACCCTATAATTTTTGCAAAGGTATGGATATTCACCATATAAAGGGGAATAAATCTTGTAGGTGACTTACTTTCCGTATTGACAGACAAACCTTAGCCGATTTGCATTCCTCCTGACATATTCTACAAAAAAAATTGTTAAAAAGCCATCGTTTATTTAAATATTAAAAAATAGCACTATCTTTCGAGGTCGAAATAAATAAATATTCAGGCTTATGCGGATGAAAATACTTTCTATTTTGTTGCTTATGGTGCTCATATCAATGACAGTCTTTACTCAGGAGCTTCATTATTCATACTACCATTTTACCCCATTAAATGTGAATCCAGCTAATGCCGGTGCTTTTAACGGTTCATATAGGATAAGTGGAATTTTTTCTGATAAGCAGGCTGCTATCACGCCCAGGCCATTCCGAACGTTTACTTTATCAGCAGATGCTCCGATCATCAGAGGCATCAGAAAGCAGGATTGGATTGGTGTAGGTATAGAGGCAGACATAATAGGTAAGTCAGGGTTAAATCTTGATGGATTAAGTTCCAGTGCAAATCCTGATGTAAACAAGTCTTTTACCCAAAGCTGGACATTTCTAAAGATAGGTGCAGCTTATCACTTCTCTTTGGACAAAAAGCAAACCAATATCATCACTTTAGGGGCACAGTTTATAAATGGGAGTAGAGACTTTAACAGACTAAGTCAGAAAGACGGTCGGGTAAATCTTCAGACGGGCTTTATTGATTTTGACATTCAAAAATTTAATGAAGGACCTGCGCAAGGGGCAGGATCAGGAAACAACAACAGTGATAGAATTGAATTTAGCTCTTACAAAGACCTAAATGTTGGTTTTCTCTTTAATTCACGACAAAAAACGTCAGATTTAAAGATCGGTTTTGCGTTGGAAGGTCTGCTTAATCCTGCAGTAGGGTTTGAGAGTAGAAATATTAATAAAGATTCAGTAGAAACAAAGTATTTTGGGCTTAATATACATGGTTCATACGACATGGAAATCAATAAAAGAACCCATGTGGTTCCTGCCATATATTACTACAGTCTCGGACCTGCAAATGCACTGAATGTCAACTCGCACGTTTGGTATCAGGTAGATCCTGAAAAAGAATTTAGGGCTGGAGCTGGTCTTGGCTTGCGCAATTTCAGGGCAGCAATAATCTATCTCGGTGCTGAGTTTAAAGATATCAGGGTAGGGCTTGCATATGATATTGATCTTTCATCTGCTACCATTGGCTCAAGGTCAGTAGGTGGTTTTGAACTTTGTGCATCCTATATGGGTAAAATTTATAAAAAACCAAAACCAAAAGCCGTTATATTCTGTCCAAGGCTATAATGTGATGTATTTTATATTCGATTAAACATAGTATTTACTTATAATTTTAAATAAAATGATGCTTCGACTTTCATATATATTTATTGGCTTATTATTCTTTGATGTCAGTATGATAGCTCAACCTGTTGTTTCGAGTTCCTACGAAACCATGTTGGAAACTGCTGCTACTTGTGCTGAAAATAATGATTACATCAATGCGATTGAATGGTTTGAAAAAGCCTATAAAGAAAGCAAAGACCCAAATTTGCAAATAGCTGTTGGTGACATGTACATGTTGTTGAGGGATTATGCAAAAGCTGAAAAAACGTATGACAGGGTACTGAAGAGAGACAAAAGAGATGAATTTTTTGATATTCGACTGGATTATGCCAGAGCTATGAAAGCTCAAGGCAAGTATAAATTGGCCTTGGATGAGTTTAATGGATTTATTTCTACAACAGAAAGTGATTCTTTGCGAAATGAAGCAAAACTCGAATTGAGAGGTATTCTTTTGATGGAAAAATATGCTGAAAATATCGAAGCAGCCGTTTCTTTTGCAGGGGAAAGCATTAATTCGCCTTCAGGAGAATCTTCTCCAGCATTGTATACGGACGGTACTTTATATTTTACCAGTATGAATGCTAAAAGTCCAACCATTATTGACGGAGAAGAAGGTGAATATCATGCTAAAATTTACAGTGCAGCCAGAACTCCACAAGGAGATTTCAGCAAAGCATCAGCATTGGATGAATCTATTAACAGAATTGACTTTTACAATACAGGAATATCCTTTTCAGCGGACGGACAAAATATGTACTTTACAAGAGCGAAATATAAAAATAATGGCGTGGAAAATTCTCAAATATATCTTTCAAAACGGGCGGGAGATAAATGGGGTACTCCGTATCCGATTGAGGCACTGAACAATGAATTCAGATCCAGACATCCTTATGAAGGCGAATTATTTGGAGGAAAAGTATTGTTTTACATATCAGATATGCCGGGAGGATATGGGGGATATGATATTTATTATTCTCCTATCAAAGGAGACACCTATGGAATACCTGTAAATCTGGGAGAGAAAATTAATACTCCAAGGAGTGAGGAGTCACCGTTTTATAAAGATGGAGCACTGTATTTTAGTAGTAACGGACATCCAGGTATGGGCGGAATGGATAATTTCTACACTGAATGGGATGGAAGCAAATGGGGAGAAGTGACCAATATGGGATTTAATTACAACACTTCTTATGATGATTCATTTTTAAGATTTAATCAAGGTGGTACTACCGGTTATGTAGTCTCTAACAGAACACACAAAGACAAAAAAAAATATAAGAATACCGAGACTTGCTGTGACGATATATATATGATTCAGATCCGGGATCTTGTCATAGAGCTCAAGACCATTGTCAACAATGAAAAAGGTCCATTGGAAGGGGCCACAGTTGAACTTTTTGAAGGAAGTAAGAAAGTACCTGTAGATAGTAAAACAAATTTCCTAAGCAATGATTTTGCTTTTTTGCTCGATTCTGATAAATCTTATAAAGCATATATTACCAGAGATGGATATTATTCGGATTCCATAAGTTTTAACACAAATGGTATCTTTGATGATTATACTGTGAGTAAAACAGTCACACTGAAAGCTAAACCTGAAGGGCCCAAAAGAATCGTTTCCAGAAATGAACCTATTTTGCTTAAAAGTATATTTTTTGACTTGGATGATGATAAAATCAGACCCGATGCAGAGCCCGACCTTGAATACCTAAAGACTTTGATGGATAAATATCCGGATTTGGTTATCGAACTATCTTCTCATACCGATAGTAGGGGAGACAATGAATATAACAAAAAACTATCTCAGCGTAGAGCAAACTCTACCAAAGCATGGCTGGTGGAAGAAGGAGTGGAAGCTTCCAGAATAAAAGCAGTGGGTTATGGTGAAACTAAATTGCTAAATAAGTGTAGAGATAAAGTAAAATGCAGTGAAGTAGAGCATCAGCTTAACAGAAGATCTGAATTTAAGATCATAGCAGGGCCTCAGACTATTGAGATAAAAATGGAAGGGTAATTTGTTCTGATAACTTTAGAATTTTGACGCTCTTTTCGATTTTATTTGAATTCTTTTGTGTTTCTCATTTTTGCATCTTTTTTTTTGCATTTTTAAGTCAGGAAGGATAAAACAAATTGATAGTTCATCTTATAAGTCCTTGCTTAAAGTTTTTTCATTGCAAAAATGGGGTGAACTCGATTTCTTACCTTTCCTTTTATTGGGATATCTTGGATTGTACATTGATATAAGAATCACTACAATTGCTTATTCTAATCCTGCTTTAATCAACAATTGATATCTAAGGAGTAGTATTTTTGCTTATTGGCTTAATTTTTCTCCAAACATGTAAGATAGGCAACAGAAGATTTAAGGTAGTACAAAATATTTGACATATAGCTCAAATAAAATGATGTTAGTATTTAGTTTTTTATCCACTCTTCTCAAACTATTAAAGAAGAATAGTTGAACTATTCTGATGTTGATACCCACAAAAAATGGTGCAGGAGTTTTATCAAAGTATATGAAATACTCGAGCGGGACCCACTGCGGGAAGGAATGATATAAGATTAGCCGATAACTTGCCATACGCACACTAATTATTAAGATTAGTTCTAAATAATTATTTTAAAAATTTTGCGATTCTCATTTTATGCTGTTCGTATAAACCTTTTTATATTTGCGCAATTTTTATGGTAAACCTTAAAGTTTAATAAATCAAATCATCAAGATGAATAAGCTGAAACTCACTTTAAGCTTAGCACTTTTAACAAATATTTTATCCGCTCAATCTCAGAGTTCAGGCAGCAATTTATTATTTTATGGAATTGTGGCAGTCTGTGCAGTATTGGTAATATGGGCAATGCTTGGCCTTGCCGGAAATTTGTTAAAGATAGAAGCAAGTAAATATGGTATTGATCCTGAAACATCAAATATGGGTGTTTTCCCTGGGTTAAGGGATTTTATAAAACCTAAAAGACCATCATTTGCCATAGGAGGTTCATTTCATAGTCTTAAAAAAGGTTTTGATATTTCTCTGGAAGGCAAGGCAGAAGGGGACGTAACAAATGCAGGGGTTTCTAGATTTGCCATCAGACCGGAAGATTTCCGTGGTATGTCACCAATTCCAAAAGTAGAAGTAGAATTGGGAGCAGAAATAAAAGCTGGAGATGTTTTATTTTATGATAAAAAGAGACCTGAAATACAATATGTTTCACCGGTCAGTGGAGAAGTTGTAGATATCAGAAGAGGAGAAAAAAGATCTATAGCAGAGATAGTAATATTGGCTGATAAGGAAATCAAATATAGAAAAGTATCAATTCCTGATTTACATAGTTGTGAAAGAGGCGAATTAGTCAGTTTCATGACTTCTAATGGTTTGTGGCCATTGATAAATGAAAGACCATTTGATGTGGTGCCTTTATTGGAAACTATCCCTTCCAATATATTTATCAGTACTTTTGATACAGCACCTTTGGCACCGGATAGCAATGTAATAATAGCTGGCAATGAAGAAGCTTTTCAGCACGGATTGACGGTGTTGAGTAAACTAACCACTGGAAAGGTACATCTTGGTCTTGATGCAAGAGGAAAGACGATACCTTCACCTGCTTTTACAGGAGCATCAGGAGTAGAAAAACACTGGTTTAGCGGGCCGCACCCTGCTGGAAATGTGGGAGTGCACATCCATCATGTATCACCTATCAAAGGGCATAATAAAGTTTGGACACTGGGAGTTCAGGAAGTAGTGACTATAGGCAAAATGTTTATTACTGGAGAATACCATGCAGATAGAGTTGTAGCATTAACTGGTGCAGAACTGGTTTCGCCCAAATATGTAAAAACATTTCAGGGAGCAAGCTTAGGTGATTTGTTAAAAGACAATGTAAGGGAAGAAAATACAAGAGTAGTGTCAGGCGATGTTTTGACTGGAAAACAGGAATCATTAGAAGGATTTTTAGGCTTTAGAGATGATCAGGTGACCGTTTTAAAAGAAGGTAATTATTATGAGATGTTCGGCTGGTTATTGCCATTGGCTCCACGTCCGAGTGTTTCAGGTACTATTCCATCTTACGGAAAAGATTATAAATTTGAGGTGGACACCAATACACACGGAGAAAAAAGAGCTTTTGTAGTTACCGGTCAGTATGAGTCAGTCTTGCCGATGGATATATATCCGCAGCATGTTATGAAAGCCATTATAACCAACAATATAGAAAGAATGGAGGGATTAGGTCTTTCGGAATTAACTGAGGAAGATGTGGCATTGTGTGAGTTTGTCTGCACATCCAAGAATCCTGTGCAGTCAATATTAAGACAGGGATTAGAATCATTGAAAGAGCAATCTTAAAACAAAAACGAATTTATTATACAACACATGGGATTAATAGATTTTTTGAAAAGTATAGAGCCGGATAAAAAGAAAAGTCCATTATTGCATACTGCATACGATGCATTCTTTACATTTGCTTATGCACCGGATACTGTGACCAAAGGTGGAACACACATCAAAGATGGTATGGATCTTAAAAGATTGATGGTAACAGTAGTAATAGCTATGCAATTGTGTTACTTATTTGGAACGTACAACATAGGTCATCAACATTTTGTCGCAGCGGGAGAGTATCTTGGCTTTATTGAAGGATTTCACTTGAAATTAGCACACGGATTGATTAAGCTTATACCCATCTATGTCGTTAGCATGGCGGTAGGTCTTGGCATAGAGTTTTATTTTGCCGCCAAAAAAGGACACGCTGTGGAAGAAGGATATTTGGTAACAGGCGCTTTGATTCCACTTATCATGCCTCCTGATCTACCATTATGGATTTTAACACTTTCTATCGTATTTGCTATTATCATTGGAAAAGAAGCGTTTGGTGGCACAGGAATGAACATTTGGAATATTGCATTACTTTCCAGGGTGTTTGTGTTTTTTGCATACCCGCTTACCATTGCAGGAGATCAGTGCTGGATTTCGGGATATGAAAAAATTTCTGGAGGTACATCAGTCAATTATGGTTGGTTTCATACAGGATTTTTTAATACTCTATTTGAATGGCTGGGACTAAGTACCTTTAGCACAGCTACTACAGTTGTAGATGGTTTTAGTGGGGCCACTCCATTGGCTTTGGCCTACGAAGGTGGATGGGAGAAAGTAACCAGTGTATTTTCTGAAGGTCAAATGATATGGGGGGCAATTCCTGGATCAATTGGTGAAACAAATAAAGTATTTATTGTTATAGGAGCATTGATATTGCTATTAACCAGAGTAGCAAGTTGGAGAATTATGGTAGGAATGTTGGTAGGACTGATTGGGACAACATGGATTTTGAATGCATTGGGATCCACCCCGTTTATGACAGTGACATGGACGCAGCATTTGATGATGGGCTCATTCCTTTTTGCAATGGCATTTATGGCTACTGACCCTGTCACGGCCAGTTCTACTGATAAGGGTAAGTGGATTTATGGTATTCTGATAGGTTTTATTGGTATCATAATTAGGGTGATGAACCCAGCTTATCCTGAAGGCTGGATGCTTGCCATACTTTTATTAAATACATTCGCACCAACTATCGATTATTTTGTAATTGAATCAAATATTAAAAAAAGATTTAGCCGTGCATAGTACCAGTTATATTATAAAGTTCACACTAATCATGACTATTGTTGTTGCTTTTGTACTCGCACTTATGGTGTCGGGGTTGAAAGAAGTACACGCTGTAAATGAAGCAGTGTATAACAAAAAGGGCATTTTGTCAGCAGTTTCCCTGCAAATGGGTAAAGATGTAAATTTGCTCCCCAATGAGGATGTACAGGACTTATTCAATAGTCAGATAGTGCAGAAAGTCATCAATATGAAAGGTGAAGAACTGACAGAAGATCAAATCAAATCAGCGACGGGAGGGACAGCATCCAAAGCTGAACAAATTGATTTAGCGAAGGAGTCGAAAAAGCCTGAAAAGGATAGACTTTTGCCTATTTTTACTTTCACATCATCTGATAAAAAACAATACAACATTATTTATGTCAGAGGTAAAGGCCTTTGGGATGAGATTTGGGGTTACATTACGCTTGAAGATGATTGGAATACTATAGCAGGTCAGGCGTTTGACCATAAGGGCGAAACTCCAGGGTTAGGAGCTGAAATCAAAGATAATAAAGCATGGTATAGTCAGTTTCTGGGGAAAAAGATTTATAATGCAAAAGGGGATTACACCTCTATTTCTGTAGTAAAGGGTGGCATAAAAGACCCGACCAATCAGGTAGATGCTATTTCTGGGGCAACCATAACGGGAAATGGGGTAGATGAAATGTTGGATCGTGGGCTTAAATATTATGAGCCATATATCCTTAAGAACAAAAAATCAGAAACAAAAAATCAATAGTGATGGCAGAAGTTAAAGATATAAAAATTAAGGAAGAATCAGCTTTTTCTTTTGGAAAAGTTGAAAAAAAATTAATAAGTGATCCATTGAATGATAATAACCCAATCACAGTGCAGGTATTGGGTGTTTGTTCAGCACTGGCTGTTACGACATTATTAAGTAAAGCCATTGTAATGGGAATTGCCGTAACTTTCGTTACTGCTTTTTCAAATCTTTTCACATCTATGCTTAGAAATTATATTCCCAAGCAGATCAGGATGATTGTTCAATTGGTCATCATAGCTTTTCTGGTGACCGTAGTAGAGTTGGCATTAAAAGCAGTAAACTATCCTATTTGGAAGGAACTTTCTGTTTTTATTGGGCTAATTATTACTAACTGCATTGTAATGGGAAGACTGGAAGCATTTGCCATGGCCAATAAACCATGGAAATCATTTCTAGACGGTATTGGCAACGGGTTAGGCTATGCAATCATTCTGATCATTATTGCTGCCATCAGAGAACTTTTTGGAAAAGGATCATTGCTTGATTTCAAAATTATAGGACCCACATCAGAGTATATGCTAAATACTACAGATATTTCTTTGCTTAGTTGGTACACCGGCAATAATCTGATGATCTTATCTCCTGCAGCAATGTTTGTTGTGGCTATTATTATTTGGGTTCAAAGACATTATAATAAAAAATTGGTCGATATTTCATAATAAATCATTCAATTAAAGAATAAAATGGGAGACCTAATAAATATATTCATAAAATCTGCCTTTATTGAAAATCTGGCGCTTTCTTACTTTTTAGGAATGTGTTCTTTTTTGGCAGTATCAAAGAGTGTTAAGACTGCTATAGGTCTTGGTATTGCCGTCATATTTGTAAATGGATTAACGATCCCTATGAATTGGCTGATTGACCATTATCTTTTAGGAGAGGGTGGTCTTTTTGGCATGGATCTGACATTCTTAAGATTTATTATTTTTATTTCTACCATTGCTGCTTTGGTTCAATTGGTTGAGATGATAGTAGAAAAGGTTTCCCCTTCTTTATATAATTCTTTAGGTATATTTCTTCCATTGATCACAGTTAACTGCGCCATACTTGGAGCTTCGCTATTTATGATCGCCAAGGAATACAACTTTTCGCAGTCCGTTTCTTTTGGTCTTGGGGGTGGAGTAGGTTGGGCATTGGCCATCATCGCCATCGCAGCCATAAGAGAAAAAATGCAGTATAGTCATGTGCCTGCTCCTCTAAGAGGTTTGGGAATGGCATTTTTGCTAACCGGGTTAATGGGAATGGCTTTTATGGGACTAATGGGAATAGATCCTGCCGCATTTAAATAATTTAAAAATAGAGATAAAATGTTATTTATAGCTTTATTATCGTGGATGCCCGTATTTATGGCAGTAATTGTATTTACTTTTATAATACTAGGTCTGTCGTATATGCTGATTTATGCGAGGAAAAAATTAGTACCCCAGGGAGATGTAAAAATTATCATCAATGGTGATGAAGAAAATCCTATTTTGGCTAAGCCAGGTTCTTCTTTGCTTTCAACGTTAGGTGACAGTAATATTTTCCTCCCATCTGCTTGTGGTGGTGGTGGTACGTGTGCTATGTGTGAATGTCATGTATACGAAGGTGGTGGTGATGTCCTGCCCACAGAGATGAATCACCTTAGCAGGAAGGAAGCTTCTGAAGGAATGCGTCTTGCCTGTCAGGTTAAAGTACGTCAGGATATGAAGATCAGTATTCCCGAAGAAATTTTTGGTATAAAGAAATGGGAATGTGAAGTGATATCCAACTACAATGTAGCTACTTTTATTAAAGAATTTATAGTTAAACTTCCCCTTGGAGAAAATCTTGACTTTCAGGCTGGAGGATATATTCAGATTGATGTTCCGCCATGTACTGTTGATTTTAAAGACATTGACATCACAGCGCACCCAAAATACCACAGCACTCCTGATAAATTTCAGAAAGACTGGGATCAAAACAAAATGTGGGGACTTAAAATGGTCAATGAAGAACCAATATTCAGAGCATACTCCATGTCAAATCACCCTGCAGAAGGTAATATTGTTTCCTTAACTATAAGGATTGCTACTCCGCCATTTAAGTTTAAATTCGGAGCGGATGGTAAAAGACAGTGGGACGGTTACGAAGCCGTAAATCCTGGTATTTGTTCATCTTTTGTATTTTCAAGAAAACCAGGTGATAAAGTGACTATTTCAGGACCATATGGAGAATTCTTCATCAAACCAACTCAAGCAGAGATGCTTTATGTAGGAGGTGGAGCGGGAATGGCACCGATGAGATCGCATTTGTATCATTTGTTCCAAACTCTAAAAACAGACAGGAAGGTGACCTTCTTCTATGGTGGTAGGACTAAGCAGGAACTCTTTTATATAGAAGAATTCAGAGAAATAGAGAAAAAATTTCCAAACTTCAGGTTTGTAGTTGCATTGGATAATCCGCTTCCTGAAGACAATTGGGTTTTGAAGAAAGATCTGAATGATCCTGAAGGAGATGGTTTCAAAGGCTTTGTTCATAATGTAGTTATAGCTGAATATTTGAGTAAACATCCTGCACCTGAGGAAGTTGAGCTTTACTTCTGTGGACCGCCTATGATGAATCAGTCTGTCATCAAAATGGCTGATGAATGGGGAATTCCTGAAGAGAATGTCGCATTTGACGATTTTGGGGGATAATCTTTATAAGTAAGTAAATTAAATAGAAAGGGAGTCATGTTTGATTCCCTTTTTTTATTTGAAAAAGTATAATTATCTTTGAAGCAAACTTTAAATATGGAATGGTCGTTGGGTTCTTTTGATTGGTCATTGGTTCTGACCGTGTTTTTTGGTGCTGTAAGTGGGTATATAGCCAGCAGAATACTTGGAGGAGATGGTTTTGGATTTTTTGGCAATATAGTAGTGGGTGTAATTGGAGGTTTTATAGGAACTTGGATTGTTAAGGTGGCAAAAGTTCCCCTGATGAGTGGTTTTTTTGGTAATTTGATAAGCTCAGTTGGCGGAGCCTTGATCCTTATTTTTTTTATAGAGCTTATAAAATATATGCAAAGAAACAATCAAAATACCAAAAGAACAAGGTCTAAACGCTAAGTTTAGCCCAAAGGGGAAAAACATGACTTTTTATTTATTATGGAGAAAATTATTTCAATATGGTGGGAGGAAACTACTTCTTTATTAAGTATTTTTGAAGTGTTTCGTTAAGGTTTTCACCAGTGATATTTCGGGCAATAATCTCTCCAGCAGGATTAATAAGCAAATTTTGTGGTATCGACCTGATGCCAAACATATCCGAAACTTCGTTTTTCCAGCCTTTCAGATCGCTAACATGAAACCAGGTAAGCTCGTCTTTTTTTATAGCATTGATCCATGCTTCTTTTTTACTATCAAGTGAGACGCCAAGAATTTCAAAGTTTTTATCTTTATAGGTGTCATATGCCTTGACAATATTTGGGTTTTCTCTTCTGCAAGGTCCGCACCAACTTGCCCAAAAATCAATCAGAAGATATTTGCCGGATATCGCTGTCACTGAAAAATCATTTCCTGAAGTATCTTTTTGTGTGAAGTTTTGTAAGGTCTGACCTACAAATGTTTTTTTCGCCTTTTCAATCTGTGTCGCCAGTTCTTTGCCTTTGGGAGTATCTTTATACGTAGGGTCAAGCAAATCAAACAAAGCCAGAAATTCATTATCAATCATATAAGCCAATTCTGATACAGAAGAAAAACTTACAAAAGATGCTGGTTTCTCCTTAATAAATTTCTTTACTACAGCTTTCTTTTTAATGTCAAGAGATTCAAATTTTGGGTCTAGATTTTTAATGCCTTCATTATCGTTTGCTTCACGAAGTTTCATAAATTCTTCTACTAGCTGATCATATTTATCATCATGGCCTTTCAGCATTGAAGCCAAAAGATTATAATCCGATTGCACCGTTCCTCCTTCGATTTTAGAATTTTTAAATGTACCTACGGCATCAATAGAGGTAGTTTGATTTGGTTCAATATAAAAGTTCTTAGAAGTACTTGTTTTTTCTATAGAAGGTATAGAGACAGTTGCCTTGACCGGATTTTCAATATTTCCTTTAAATTCAAATGTAGCATCGGCCAATACAAAAGAATCCGATACTGTTTTTTTATTATAATTATATTGAAAAAAAACCTTATCGCCTGCTTTTAAGCCAGAAATATTACCTTTTATAAAAAAAGGCTGCTCTTGACCTTGTAATGTACAAAAGAGAAGAATAAAACTAGATGCTGCGAGTAATAAGGATTTAAATTTCATTTCCTACGTTTTTTTTAATAAATGAACAATGTACCTCTATTATTTTTAATTCACGTTTCTTTATGAAAGAAAGATAGACCGCACAAATGTATAACACCCGCAACTTATAACACCTTAAATGTAATTAAATAAGTAGCAATCCAATACTGAGATCTATTGTCCTACCAATTTTTCTTTGGCAGGCAGACTGGCATGAAACTCATTTTTTACCCTTTCTGCGTATTTATCCAAAAGTTGAAGATTTTTATCCCTATTTTTTGACAAAAGAATCAATCCGATATGGTGATCTTTATTCATTCGCCACACAATTTCTTTATCTTCAAATGATGATGTATCCGGTTGTTCAAATCTGCTCAAGGATACAATAATTCCGGCATGATCTTTTTTTACTTTTGGCAGTTTGTATGGCTCCTTCCTTACTGCGGCTGTTTCGATTTTAGCCCACTCAGCCCAAAGATTTATGCCAGATGCAAATTCTACCATTTCGGCAAGATTAGCGCCTCCGACTCTCGATGCTGTTTCAAGAAAATAGTACTTTCCATCTTCATTACATTTGATAAACTCGCTGTGTGAAGCGCTATATTGCATCCCAAATGCTCTCATCACATCTACATTTAATTTTTGTAGTGCAACATCCTCTTCAGAACCAAGCTCAAGAGTGTGAGACCTGAAGATTCCTCCACCATGTGCTACTTCAAATGGTGTATCTAAATACTGGCTAACTCTCGAAAAAACTACCTTACCATCCGTAGTCAGTGAATCTACGTGATAGACAGCACCTGGAGCAAATTTTTCCAGAAGGTATTCATGTCTCTCACCACCCAGATGGTTGAGATGTTGCCATAATTGTTCTTTGTTGTGTATTTTTTTTATACCAGCAGCTGATGCCTGCATCCTTGGTTTGACTAACCATGGTGCCGGTACATGATCAGCAAAATCATTTATATCGTTATCATTAAATAATGCAGTAAATTTTGGCACGGAGACTCCTTCGGTTTCTGCTTTAATTCTCATCGCTAATTTATCTCTGAAATACCTTGCTGTCGACTCTCCCATACCGGGTATTCGAAAATATTCTCTAAGGAAGGCCACATGTTCTACATCAAAATCGTCGAGCGCTACAAAAAGATCAAATTTTGTATCGGCCATTTTATGAGCCAAACCGCCAACCAGATGATCATGATTCCAGTATCCATGTTCATCTTCTACCATATAAAAGGCTTCGTCTATACTATCCCATGGCCAAGGATCATGTTCCAGTTTTTTACTTGTGAGTAGAAATACCTGATTTCCTTCTGCTTTTGCACTTTTTATAAAGTCTCCACCTTTGAAGAATCTTGATATACATAATACATTTAACGGGGTCATTGCCATAACTCATCTTTTATTTAAGCCAAATATAAGGATAAGTTTGAAAGTGCAAAGTGAAGGATTCAGTTTTTGAAATAATTTTTCAAAATATATGCTTAATGATGCAATGAATGTCACAATCCACAATGGTCTTTTGCGATACCTAGATTTTTATATTAGCACTTTGCAATCAATTTTCCGGAAGATCAGAACTTATTTTTCCACATCATACTTTCTACTGGTTTGTCTGTGCGTTGATTGTATTTCGCATTGGATTTTTTATTATAATAGTTTTCGATATCACCATCCACTTTGAAATATATGAGCTGACCGATGGGCATGCCTGCGTATACGCGTACCGGCTGCACACAAGAGATCTCAAGCGTCCAGGTATTGCAAAATCCTACATCACCTTTGCCGGCTGTAGCATGGATATCGATGCCTAATCGACCTATGCTTGACTTGCCTTCCAGAAATGGGACTGTATGATGTGTCTCTGTATATTCTTCTGTGACACCCAGATATAATGTTCCCGGCTGTAACACAAATCCTTCGGATTCAATCTCAAAGTGACGAATGGTATTGTGTTTTTTAGCATCGAGTTCGTGGTTTTCATATACTGCCAGCCATTTTCCGAGATGTACATCGTATGAGTTGGTCCCTAGGCAGTCTGCCCTGAACGGGACTATGACGATATTTCCATTTTCAATGCTTTTTAATATTTCTACGTCTGAAAGAATCATCTTTTTTTGAAATTTTTGCGAAGATAGGAAATTTATTGCAACTTCGCTTGTGTAACCCTAATCACATTACAGGAACTTTTTTGCATCTATCTTTGTATTCATTTAAATAAATAAACAACAACTCACAATGAAGTATTCAGATATAATCAATAGCGAAACACCAACATTGGTAGATTTTACAGCTACATGGTGTGGTCCTTGCAAGGCGATGGCCCCCGTTCTGGAGCAATTGGCAGCCAAGATAGGAGAGAAAGGCAAAATCATAAAGATTGATGTAGACAAAAATCCCGGTATAGCTCAGGAAATGAAGATTCAGGGTGTTCCTACCTTCGTATTGTATAAAAAAGGAGAAGTTCTTTGGAGACAATCTGGCATGCAGTCGTTGACTCAACTTCAAAAGTTGATTGAAGGGGCACAGTAAAAGAGTATTTTTACTTTTTCTAGATAAGGTAAGTTAAAAATTAGATCATTTTACATAAAAATTAGATTGTAATTCTGATTAATACTTATCAATCATAAATTGTCTCAGAAAGGATGCACAATCCATGACAGGTATCTCAGAAAAGTAAAAATCTTTTATGTTTTCAGTGACAATGTATTTGCAGTCTGAATAGATAGCGGAATAGTATTCTATGCCATCTTCAAAATCGTGGATCATGGGATTTTTTATAGCTTGGGTTACCACTTCTTCATCAGCTTTACTGATATAGATATGTTCCAATAATAGCTTTATTTTTTTTCTAGCAAGCAAATTTCCACTTTTTTTCTCCGCAAAATAAAAAGCAATAGCAAGACAAACCGCAGATGTAAAAATTTGTATATTTTTGTTTTCATTAAGGCTAATTACTCTGGCAGCATCCGAAAAAACAGGATACTCTTTATTCAATACAGCCACCAATACATTAGCATCTAAAAATATTTTTGTCATACAGGCTTCGGTGATGTTTACTTTTTGGAAGAAAAATATTCATCCTTAAGTGCTTTGCGGGACTTAGATTGTGTTTTGTATTCTATTTCTCCTTCTGCAACCAAATGTACCCAATCAGAGATAGGCAGGTCTTCGAGATTATCATAAGTATTTTCTGTGAGTTTACGATACAAAAACTCAGTCAATCTGGACAAACTTATATCATGCTTCTCAGCGAAAAGTTTTGCTTTTTCTATCACATCTTGATCAAATGCGAGGGTCAATTTGGCATCCATTTTATATTATTTGTACGTGAATGAATTATATTTGTTACGTAAACGCTTTTATTTTATAAAAAGTTGCAACCTCGTAAGATTATTTTTAATTTTAGTTTTTATCCTTCACATACTCCACACTCTCCACCCAATGTACTGCCTTTCTCCCCGCAAAATCATGTATCTGATGACGACAAGAGAAACCATTAGCGACTATCATTGAATCATTTCTTGTCTTTTTGATACTAGGAACTAAGACTAAATCAGATATTCTTTTGGAGACATCAAAGTGCTCTTTTTCGTAGCCAAATGAACCTGCCATCCCGCAACAGCCTGAATCCGGCTCATGATATGCCAAACCATCTATAGTGTCGAAGATAGACTTCATTCCTCCAGTACCGAAGGATGCTTTCTGATGGCAATGACCGTGTAGAAATATTTCTGGCGATTTAGCTACAAATTTGCCTTTTAGTTGCCCAGAAGCCAATGCAACTGCAAGAAAAACATCAATGGCGTAGACATTATTTTTCAGGGAATCTGAAAGGTTGATTTCGTCTATCAGATCAGGTAAATCTTCTATCATTGCAGAAGTACATGATGGCTCGCAAACGACGATTTTCATACCTTGTGCTATGTAAGGCAGCAATGCTTCAGCAACTTTGGTCCCTTCAGCTTTGGCTACATGTAGGAATCCATTTGATATTCTGGGACGCTGACAGCAACCTACAGAAGCTAATACGACATCATATCCACAGTCTGAAAGCAATTTTATGGCTGCTTTCCCTACTTCTGGCTCGTGATAGTTGATATAAGTATCTGCAAAAAGCGCTACTTTCTGCTGATTATTATTGGATTTATAATGTTTTTTGTACCAAGTTTCGAGTGTTTCATGGGCGTACGACGGTAAAGTGCGCCGACGATCTACTTTTAGTATTTTTTCTGCCGCATACTTGAAGATGGAAGTTCCTTGTACGAAATTGATAAATGGCGCTTTCCACCCTGCTATTTTGGATACTAAATCGATATTGGCATTGATGGCTTTTTCACGCAAAGTGATATTACCTTCATCATATTTTTGTTGGAGCACTTCACTTTTGAGTTTTGCCATATCGACATTGGAAGGACATTCGGATTTACATGCTTTACACGATAGACAGAGGTCGAGTGTTTCCAATATTTTAGGATCAGTAAGTTTAGTAAATCCCAATTGGCCGGATATACCTAATCGGAGTGCATTTGCACGTCCACGCGTACTATCGTCTTCATTGCTCGTGGCTTTGAAACTAGGACACATCGTGCCTCCTATATGATTGCGGCAAGCACCTACTCCTGAACAGTTGTGTACCAACGCTTCGAAGGAGTGGTCTTTTCGGTATTTATAGACAAAATTGTACTTATCATCTTTATAGTCGGCGCCATATCTCAGATGCTGATCCATCGGTGACACATCTATGATGATACCTGGATTGAGTAAGTATTTCGGATCAAAAATCGTCTTCACATCTTTGAGACATTGATACACTTCATCACCAAAAAAGTCTTGAAGTCGATGTCCTCTATTGCGTCCGTCACCATGCTCGCCTGACCAAGCTCCTTTATATTTTTTGACTAAGTGAAATACTTCGTCTGAGATGATTTTCATGAGATCAATATCTGCTTGATTTGTCATGTCCAGAGATGGCCTGACGTGGAGTACTCCTACGCTCGCATGTGCGTAAAGGATGGTTTCTACACCGTATTTGTGGCAAAGATCAAGGACATTTTGTATATAATCAGCCAAATGCTCCAATGGAATGGCTTGATCTTCTATAAAGGGTATGGGTTTACGACCTGAAGGATCACCCATTAGCAAACCTAATCCGTTTTTGCGCAAAGCCCAAGAATCGTCTAGTTCAGATGCTGTACGCAGGATTGGGTAGGCGTAAGCGGTACTATTATTTTGTAGCCAAATGGTGAAGTCAGAGATCTTTTGATCTAGTTCGTGTTGCGACAAACAGAAAAACTCTACTGAAAGCGTCGCTTGTGGCGCTCCGATGACGAGTCTCTGATGAAGACTTTTGGTCATATTGTTTTTTACACTTTGTTCGAAGACATTAAAATCCAACATTTCTATTGCTGCTGGATCAAAAGCGATCATGTGTTTGACTTCACGTATGGCGCGCATTCTGTCATCATAGTGAACAGTAAATGCTGCCTTATATTTAGGAATGGGCTCGAGATTGACTTTGGCTTCTAAGATGATCCCCAGACTTCCTTCTGAACCAGCAAATATTTTGGCGAGATTCCATCTATCGGTATGTATATATTCGTCGAGTGGATAGCCATTGACCCGACGCATCACTTTGGGATAGGCAGATTCTATGGCAACTAAATGCTCAAAAATGATCTTTCTGAATGACCGATAAATCTCGCCTTCACGATTAGTTTGGTGGCATTTTCGGTCGTATTCTTCTGCTGATAATTCGCCCAGTTCAAGTATAGTACCATCCATGAGCAGAACTCTCAGACACAAGACATGATCTATCGTTTTGCCATATTTAATGCTTTTGGTACCGGATGAATTATTGGCTATCATACCACCAATGGTCGCTCTGCTTGTTGTCGCAGGATCTGGCGCAAAATGTAAACCGTGCTCCTTTACCGCATTGTTGAGTTGGTCTCGTACTACACCTGGTTGCACTCTTGCGTACTGTTCATCAGCATTGATTTCCAATATTTGGGCAAAATATTTGGTAAAGTCTATGATGAAAGCATGATTGGTAGTTTGCCCTGCGAGACTAGTTGCGCTACCCCGTGGCATGATAGGAATTTGGTATTGATTGGCTAACTTTACCATGTCAACGAGATCTTTTTCAGAATTCGGAATGGCGACGGCTATGGGCTTCAGTTGATACAACGATGCATCCGTTGCATAAAGTCCGAGTGAAAGGTCGTCGGTTTTTATTTCTGAAGTAGTGATGGTATTTAATTTTTGAATAAATACTTGAAAATCTTTCGGTAAATTTATGGTCGCCATGCTTTGAAATATTCTGATAGCAAAGGTATTAAAAAGGGTGGATTATGAATTGAGATTAACTTTCTTTGTGCTGAGTTTTGAATATTATTAATAAGAGCGGCAACCCAATATATTCAATTTCATAGGTAATATTCACTAATATTCATTGTATTTCATAGGTAATTTATGCATTATTGTATTGTATTTCATAGGTAATTTTAGTTTATTGTTAATTAGGCAAACGATATTTTATTGTTTTTAAATCAAATTTTTCTAGTTTTCTATTATATTTTATACTTTTGATTTCTAGTTTTAAATAAAGAGTCCACTCCGAAAAGTAATTACACATATAAATTGTAAGATATTTATATGTA
>Ga0105047_10001040_pt1 | contig 49018 bp, 40 predicted proteins | sample MAT04_FD_78384 | JGI IMG/M metagenome (GOLD analysis project Ga0105047, IMG submission 78384) | Freshwater microbial communities from Lake Fryxell liftoff mats and glacier meltwater in Antarctica - MAT-04 (megahit assembly) | ecosystem: Environmental > Aquatic > Freshwater > Ice > Liftoff...
AAGTCGACGTGGAGCACCCCACCCCCACCGGCGGTGGTCCGGTGCTCCAGAAGGCCTTCGCCCACGAGAGACGGCCCATCGGCCAATGCCCTCGGGCATTGACGAGGAGGCGGACCCGTTTCGCCTCCGACAAGTCGACGTGGAGCACCCCACCCCCACCGGCGGTGGTCGAGTGCTCCAGAACATGTCAGCCCTGCGTGGTCTCTTCTCGTGCATGGGCGACGATAGGCGCAGCACTTTTGATCAGTTCACTCGCCAACAACTGGGCCTGATCACCCGCACCCAGGCGCTGCACGCAGGTGTGTCGTCATCGACGATCGACCGACGCTTGAGCAGGGGTGAACTCGAACGCGTGGCGCCCCACGTCTACCGCCTCCGTGCCGGCGCCCCGGAATCGCCCGAGCAGAAGCTGCTCGCAGCGTGTCTCTCTTTCGGTCGCGGAGCGGTCGCATCACACCGCAGCGCCGCCTGGCTCTGGCGCCTCGACGGATTCCGCGATGCGCCTCCGCCCGAAGTCTCGGTTCCCCATGGCTGCCGGCTGCAGGTTCCAGGCGTCACGCCCCACCAGCGCCGCCAGCTCGCACCCGAGGGCTACTGCAAACGCGCCGGGGTCCCGGTGACGACACTTCACCGCACCATCCTCGACCTCGAATCGTCGCTCTCCGAAAACAAGCTCGAGATCGCGCTCGATTCGGCCGCCCGTGGGCACCCCGAGCTCTTCATCGAGCTGACGGAATTCCTCGCACCCATTTCCACCCAGTGGCGGAACCACGGCGGCCGGCTCGACTCGCTCGTCGCCCTCCGCGTCGGCGGCGAGCCCACCGGAAGCGCCTTCGAGACGCGGCTCCTGCAGATGATCCGCAAGGCCGGCATCGAGCCGCCCACCCTGCAGTACCCCGTCTTCAAAGAGCTCGACCACCCTTTCGTGCACATCGACTTCGCCTGGGTAAAACGGAAGATCGCCCTCTTCGCAGACGGCGCCAGCTACCACCTCGCCCGCCGCCGCGCGCGACTCGACGCTTCCCAGCGCCTTCATCTCACCCGGCTCGGCTGGCGCCCCGTCGTCGTCCTCCCGAGAATGCTCGACGACCCGAGCTGGATCTCTTCGTTCGCGCCGCTGTTCAAGCCCTGACGGGAACCACTACCAGCGCTTCTCGGAAGAGAGCTTCGACGACCTCCAGCAGTACGTGCAGCACCTTCATCCCGAACGGAGACCCAAATGACCCTTTGGTTCGACGCTTACGTGCAGCCCAGACACCCCAGCAGTGGTTCGGCCCCGCGGCCGGCCACTGGTCCTCTTCGAAGTCGATTTCCGCTTCGGCCGCAGCTGGCGCCTCGCCATGACCGGACCCCACGGAGAACAGAATTTGCCGTTCGATGGCAAATACCTCGAGCTCATCCCCAACCAGACGCGCACGAGTTCGCGTTCATGGGCAAGTCGCAGCGCGGCGGCCCGATGCCCACCGAGACCCTCATCGGCGGCAAGAGCCCGCAGTGGCTGCAACACAGCGTCGCGCCAACAGCACTACGTGTCGCCGAAGGCTGTCGCCCCGGTGCTGAGGGAATTCCTCGTCAAGTGAGCACCTGACGGGGACTATGGTGCCCCGGAATGAGCGTCACCGACGAGCCGCGCAAACCGTTTGGCCTGTGGTCAGGCGTCGGCATGGTCATCGCCAACATGGTCGGCATCGGCGTCTTCCTCTCTTTCGGCTTCATGGCGCAGTCGCTTCCGCCCGGACCACTGCTGCTCGCCTGGGTCATCGGCGCCGTGCTCGCGCTCTCGGGCGCCTATGCCTACGCCGAGGTCGCGCGCCTCGTCCCGCGCAGCGGAGGCGAGTACCGCTACCTGTCCGAGCTGCTTCACCCCTCGCTCGGCTACCTCGCCGGCTGGGCCTCGCTGCTCGTCGGCTTCTCGGCCCCCATCGCCGCCGACGCCCTGGGCGCCGACCTCTACCTGCGCGCCGTCTTCCCTGGGCTTCCCGCCTTCACCGTCGGCGCCGTCGACCTTCGCCTCATCCCCGTCGTCCTCGTCGTCGGCCTCACCGCCGTACACGCCTTCGGGCTTCACCTCTCGACCCGCGCGCAGAACGTGCTCGTCGCGGTGAAGGTGATGCTCGTGCTCGGCTTCGTCTTCTTCGGCCTCGCCGTCGGCACGCTCGCCTGGCCCACGTGGAGCCCCCCAAAGACCCCCGAAGGTTTTGCACTCGTGAAGGAGGTCGTCGGCAGCCTCTTCTGGATCGCGTTCACCTTCAGCGGCTGGAACGCAGCGGTCTACGCGTCGGAAGAGTTCGAGAACCCAAGCCGCACCGTGCCGCGCGCGATGCTGATCGGCTGTGGCTCCGTCGGCGTCCTCTACCTCGTCCTCAACTACGTCTTCGCTGCGAACCTGACGCCGGCAGAATCGGCAGTCGTGTTCTCGAACCAGCCCGTCACCGTCGGACACGCGCTGATGAACCGGTTGGTCGGCGGCGGCCTCGCGTCGGTGATGAGCCTCATCATCGTGCTCGCCTTCATCTCGGCGATGTCCGCGATGATTCTCATCGGCCCCCGCGTCTACGCCGCGATGGCGAAAGACGGCTTCCTTCCCAAAGCCTTCGCCGGCACAGACGGCAAGCCACCCATGCTCAGCGTCGCTCTGCAGGGAGCCATCGCCCTGCTGCTCGTCTACACCCAGTCGCTCAAAGAAGTGCTCAGCAACGTCGGAGCGATTCTCGTCCTCTTCGCCGGCCTCACCGTCGCCGGCCTCTTCCGCGCGAAGGCCAGAGGCACCGACGTGAAGCCCACCGCGCTCGTCGCCGCCGGCCTCTACTGCGTCTCGGCAGTCTTCATGTTGTGGACGGGGTTCAACGACAAGCCGCGCCTGCTCGCCGGAGTCGCGGCGGCGGCGGTGCTCGGGCTCATCGCGTGGGCGCTGACCCGGCGAACGAAGGCAGAGGTGAAGGTCGCGTGAGCAACCGCAAGCTGGGCCGCTACGAGCTGGTCGAGCCGCTGGGCCAGGGCGGAATGGGCGAGGTCTGGCTCGCGCGCCTCTCGGGCGCCGGCGGCTTCGAGAAGCCCGCGATCGTGAAGACCGTGTTGCCCGCGCTGGCGAAAGACCCGCAGTTCGTCGAGCGCTTCCACCACGAAGGCAAGGTGCTGGTGCACCTGTCGCACTCGAACATCGCGCAGGTCTACGACCTCGACCAGGTCGACGGCGAGCTCTTCATGGCGCTCGAGTACGTCGCGGGCGTCGACGTCGCGCGGCTCGTCTCGCAGCTCAACACGCAGCAAGAGCTGCTTCCCGTGCCCATCGCCGTCTACATCGCGTGGCAGGCGGCCGAAGGGCTCGCGTACGTGCACGGCAAAGCGGGGCCCGACGGCGTGGCGATGGCGATCGTCCACCGCGACGTGTCGCCGCAGAACGTGATGGTGAGCTTCGAGGGCGAAGTGAAGGTGATCGACTTCGGCATCGCCCGTTCAACCGCGCGCAGCCACTCGACCCAGACGGCCACTGTGATGGGGAAGCTCGGCTACATGGCGCCCGAGCAGGCGATGGCCCAGCCCGTCGATGCGCGGGCCGACCAATATGCGCTGGCGGTGCTGTTGTGGGAATTGCTCGCCGGCCAGTCGTACGTCGGCGCAGGCACCACGCCCGAGGTGATGGTCGCGATGGCGCAGCCGAGGCTGAAGCCGCTGCCGCCGCTGCGCAGCGAAGTCGACGCGCCGCTCGAAGCGGTGGTGCAGAGGGCGCTCGCGAAGGAACCGGGCGGTCGCTACGCCACCACCGAAGACTTCGCCCGCGCGCTTCACGCCGAGCTGACGCGCCTCGGCCAGCCGACCCGCAAGCAGGTCGGCGACTGGGTGAAGTCGCGCTGCAGCGACGCCTACGCCGCGAACCAACGCCTGCTGTCGCGCCTGGCCACCTCGCCTGACGCGCTCGCCCAGACCCAGATTTCCAAGGGAGTGCCCGCGATGACCCCGAGCAACACCGACGCCGCCCTCGCCGCGCTGCGCCCCAGCCGCACGCCCTTGATTGCCGCCGTGCTCTTCGCCGCCTTGCTGCTCACCGGGGTGTTCGTCTTCCTGGCTGGCGGTTCGCCTTCGGTTCCGCCGGCTCCGGTTGCCGAGGAAAAACCGGAACCGGTGAAAGTGCCTCCGCCGCTTCCGGTGGCCGAGCTCGTCGAAGCCGCTGCGACCCCGGACGCGGGGACGAAGGTCGTGGTGGAAAAGGACGCTGCCATCTTCGCCGACGGCGACAAGCTGTTCGCGCGCGCGGGCACGGAAGACGGCCTGAAGGTCGGCATCGAAGTGAGAATCGTTGGAGCTCAAACGAATGACGGCAAGCGCGAGCTGCTCGGCCGGGCGACCGTGCTGGAGGTCTTCCCGAAGATGGCGCGCCTGAGCCTCGACGGGCCGGCACTCAAGGCGCCGGGCGAACGCTTCGTCGTGCTCGAGACGGCAGCCGCGAAGCCCGCCGACGCGAAGCGCCCCGCCCCGGGGGTGAAGGTTGGCCTCAACGCGGCGCTGTCTCTGGTCGAGCTGCCCGTGCGCGCGGTCAAGCTCAAGAACAACGGCACCTTCACCTTCAACCGCTGCACGGTGCTCGTGCCCGGCCAGCAGCAAATCGAGTTCAAGACGCTGGGCCCCGGCATGGCGCGCGAGCTCGTCTTGTCCGAGTTCAGGCAGAACCCCTCGGCCGACGTCCTGAACAACGAGGTGCGGCTGCGCTGCGCGCAGGGCTCAGTCACCATCGCCGTTCAGTAGCCTGTTAGAAGGCGCGGCGATGACCCGCGCTCCTGCCCTCTCCTGCCTGATGCTCATCGCCTGCGGTACGGGCACCCCGGCGAAGCCGCCGGAAGATGTGCTGCCTTTCGCTGCGGCCAGCAAGGACGACGCGCCCGACCCCGCGGTGATGGGCCCCTTCCCCGTCGGCGTTCGCACCCTCGAGATTCTCGACACCGGCCGCCGCAAGCCAGATGGCTCGCCTCGCAAGCTCGTCACTGAAATCTGGTACCCGGCGACGCAGGACACGAAGGGCAAGCCCGGCACGACGTACGACATCCGCGAGGTCTTCACGCCCGAGCAGAAGACGATGCTGACCGGCGTCGACGTGCCAATTCTGAAGACTCCCGCTGTTCGCGACGCGCCTCCTGCTGCGACGCACGGCCCGTTTCCCCTCATCATCTTCAGCCACGGGCAGGCCGCGGTGCGCTGGCAGTCGACGTACCTCACCGTCTTCCTCGCGAGCCACGGCTTCATCGTCGCGGCGCCCGACCACGAAGGAGGCACGCTGTACGACGTCGTCCGCGGCCAGCTCGCGGCGGTCACCGAAGGCGTCGAGAAGCGCCCGCAGGACGTGAGCTACGTCGTCAACCGCCTGTCGCGCCTTCCCGACGGCGACCCGCTGAAGACGTTGATCGACATCGACCACCTGGGCGTCATCGGCCACAGCTTCGGAGCCTTGACGGCGCTTCGCGTCGCCGCGACGGACAAGCGCGTCAAGGCCATCGTCCCCCAGGCGCCGACCACCACCGACTACGCGTGGATTGGGCTGCCGCAGCCCGTGGTGCTCGGAATCCCGGTGCAGATTCAGGGCGCGCACAAAGACCGCACGCTGCCGTGGGACGAGAACGTGGCTCCGGCGTGGGTGGCGCAACAGAAGCCGTGCGAGCTGCTCGACCTCGTCGCTGGCGGGCACTTCACCTTTTCCGACCTCTGCCAGTTCGACCTCGCCACGCTGGCGACCCAGGTGAAGCTCGACATCATGGGCACCGACATCAAGACAGTGCTCGGCGACGGCTGCGGCACCGCGAACCCGCCCGCCTCGGTCGCACAGCCGCTGATGCGCCACTTCGCCATCGGCTTCTTCAACGCCGAGCTGCGCGGCTCGACGAAGACGCGCGACCTGCTGACGCAAGGCAAGGCCGAAAGCTTCGGAGCCGGCGTCGCCGTCTTCACCAGCGACAGGTAGAGAATCGAAGGGGAATTTCGGGGCGGATCACGTATTCACGCGGGATGCTGATTGCTCCCGTCGCCGCTGCGCTGTTGCTGGCCGTAGCTCCTGTGGTCAAGGGGCCGCCGAAGCCCTTCACTTTCGTCACCGAAGCCGAGGGCCTGCGGGAATACGCGCTGCCGAACGGGCTCAAGGTCGTGCTCGTGCCCGACGCGAGCAAGCCGACCGTCACCGTCAACCTGACGCTCTTCGTCGGCAGCCGCCACGAAGCAGGCGGCGAGGGAGGCATGGCGCACCTGCTCGAGCACCTCCTCTTCAAGGGCACCCCGAAGACGCCCGACGCGAAGCAGGCGCTGTCGGACCACGGGGCCGACGCCAACGGCACCACCTGGTTCGATCGCACCAACTACTACGAGACGATGCCCGCCACCGACGCCAACACCGAGTGGGCGATTCGCTTCGAGGCTGACCGCATGGTCAACGCCTTCATCGCCAAGAAGGACCTCGATTCCGAGATGACCGTCGTTCGCAACGAATTCGAGATGGGCGAGTCCGACCCCTCGAACGTGCTCAACGAGCGCGTGATGGCCGCCGCCTACCAGTGGCACAACTACGCGCACTCGACCATCGGCCCCAAGAGCGACATCGAGCAGGTGCCGATTGCGCGCCTGCAGAGCTTCTACAAACGCCACTACCAGCCCGACAACGCGCTGCTGATCATCGCCGGCAAGTTCGACGAGGCGAAGGTCTTCAAGTGGGTCGCCGATTCCTTCGGCAAGATTCCAAAGCCCACGACGAAGGAGTACCCGACGTACACCGTCGAGCCCGCGCAGGACGGCGAGCGCTCGGTGTTCGTGCGGCGCGCCGGTGGCGTTCCGACCTTGATGGCCGGCTGGCACGTACCCGCGGGCAGCGACCCCGAGTTCGCCGCGATCGACGTGCTCACCCAGGTGCTCGGCGATGCGCCCAGCGGTCGCCTTCATGTCGCGCTCGTCGAGGCGAAGAAGGCCGCGCGCGTCTCGTGCAGCAACTACCAGCTGAAAGACCCGGGCTTCCTCTTCTGCCAGGTCGAGCTCAAGCCGGGTGACAAGGTCGACGACGCGCGCAGCACCCTGCTTTCCATCTCTGAAGGTCTCGCCGCGAAGCCCGTCACGAAGGAACAGACCGAGCGCGCGAAGGGCACGCTGCTCAAGCAGCTGGAGCTCATCCTCAACTCGTCCGAGCGCATCGGCCTCGTCCTCTCTGAGTGCGCGGCGATGGGCGACTGGCGCATGCTCTTCGTCCACCGCGATCGCCTCAAGGCCGTCACCGCCGACGACGTCAACCGCGCGGCCGCGAAGTTCCTCATCTCGAGCAACCGCACCCTGGGCGAGTACGTGCCCACCGAGAAGGCGCAGCGCATCGAGATTCCCGCGGCGGTCGACGTGGCGGTGATGCTGAAGGACTTCAAGGGCTCGACTGCGCTGTCGGAAGGCGAGGTGTTCGACGCCTCGCCGAAGAACATCGAGGCGCGCACCGAGAAGGGCTCGCTTTCCAACGGGCTCAAGTGGGCGCTGCTGCCGAAGAAGACCCGCGGTGAGACGCTGCACTTCGCGCTGACGCTGCACTACGGCACCCTCGCCTCGCTGACGAACCAGCGCAGCGCCGTCGAGCTCACCGCACGCATGCTCACCCGCGGCACGAAGAAACGGTCGCGGCAGGCGTTCAAAGACGCGCTCGATCGCCTCAACGCCCAGCTTGGAGTCACGCCCGGTACGCAGGGCGTGGTGGTGACGGTCGAGGTGCGAAAGGTCGCCCTGCTCGAGACGCTCGAGCTCGTCGCCGAGGCGCTGAAAGAGCCGGCGTTCGACACCAACGAGCTCGAGCAGCTGCGCCGCGACGTCATCGCGGGCCAGGAACAGCTGAAGTCCGAGCCGACGCAGATTGGCTTCGTCGCGCTGCGCCGTGCGGTCGAGCCCTGGCCCGCCGGGCATCCCTTCGCGGTGCAGACGCCCGACGAAGTCATCGCCGGCGTCGGTAAGGTGAAGCGCGAAGACATCGTCGCCTTCCACGCGAAGCACTACGGCGCGCAGTTCGCCGAGCTGTCGATGGTCGGTGACTTCGAAGCCGACGTCGTGCGCCCGAAGCTCGAGCAGCTCTTCGGGGGTTGGAAGGCGCCGACGGCTTTCGAAAGGATTCCCCGCCCGCACAAGAGCGGCACCGGCACCACTTCGACGCTGACGCTGCCCGACAAGGCGAACGCGTTTTACGGCGTGGGGCTCGACTTCGCGCTCAACGACACCGACGCCGACTACCCCGCGATGATTCTCGCCGACTACCTGCTGGGGGGCGGCTTCATGAGCGGCCGCATCACCCGCCGCCTGCGCGAGACCGAAGGCCTGTCGTACGGAGCGGGCACTTTCCTTCGCGTGCCTCCGCTGGAAGACGCCGCCGCTGTCTACGGCTACGCCATCTTCGCGCCGCAGAACCTCGAGAAGGTCGAGCGCGGAATGACTGAAGAGCTGCAGAAGGCCGTCGACAAGGGCTTCACCGACAAGGAAGTGAAGGACGCCAAGCCGGGCCTGATGCAGGCGCGCGAGCAGAGCCGGGCCGACGACAACGCGCTCGCCGCTCAGCTGAACAGCAACCTGTACCTGAACCGCACCTTCGCCTTCGAAGAGGCCCTGGACGCGAAGCTGAAGGCGATGACAGCGACGCAAGTCAGCGCGGCGACGAAGAAGCACCTCGACCCGTCGAAGCTCACCGGCATCAAGGCGGGCGACTTCAAGACGGTGCCGGCGCCGAAGTGAAGCTGCAGCTCAAAGCGGCCACTTCGCCGCAGTGGCTGCCACTGGCGCTCTCGCAGCTGGACGCGGTGCTCGCCGACCACGCCCACTGCGAGAAGAAGGCAGCGGTCAACGCGCTGTCACTGCTGCAGTCGTACCCCGAGGTGCCGGGCCTGCCGGCGCTGATGGCGCGCCTCGCCCGCGAAGAGAGCTCGCACCTGGCGCGCGTGCTGGCGGTGATGGAATCGCGCGGGCTGCAGCTGTCGTACGACTTCGGCGACCCGTACGCGAAGGCGCTGCAGAAGCTGGTGCGGACGCCGGCAGGTGAACGGCGGCTCGACCGTTTGCTGGTTGCGGCAATCATCGAAGCGCGAAGCCACGAACGGCTGCAGCTGCTGGCCGATGGCCTCGAAGACGCGGACCTGCGCCGCATGTACGCCGAGCTCGCGCAGTCGGAAGACGGGCACCAGGAGCTCTTCGTCCGCCTGGCCGAGAAGGTGGCGCCCACCGAGGTCGCCTCTGCCCGGCTGGCCGAGCTGCTGACCGCCGAGGCAGACATCGTCTGCTCGCTGCCGGTGCGCCCCGCCATTCATTGAACCTTCGCGGCTGAATGTTCGGCCTTCGTCGGGTTGGCAGTGCAAACCCCGCAGTGCTACGCCGCGCGGCCGATGAAACGACTCTCGTTCGCCGCCCTCGCGTTGCTCGCCTGCTCGTCACCTTCTCCCGCAGGCAAGGCGTCGCTGGGTGGAATCGGCGAGGTCACGGTGGCGCGGGTGGTGATTGGGGTCGACGACGGCGGCCCTGACGCCGGCCTGGAAGCAGACAGCGGGCTACCGCAGGTGGAAGTCGACGCGGGCCCGAAGGTCGTCTGCGGCGCGGACCCCACGGTGACGGGCACCCTGTTCGTCGACGCGACGGCGTCGTGGAACCTGCACCGCGACGGCGGCCTGGGCGTGGTGGGCAACCGGCTCTCGACCGCCGACCTCGACCACGACGGCTACCCCGACCTGCTCGTGCACGCGGTCAGCAGCAACCAGCGGCAGTCGATCGAAGACGGCGGGCGTCGGTTGGTCTACCTGCTGATGAACCGACCCGGACCCGATGGTGGCCGGCAGTTCATCGACGAGACGATCGACAGTGGCTTCTTCCAGGTGCGCGGCGGCTCGACGACCGAGCTCCGCGCGGCGCACCTCGCGGTGTTCGCCGACATCGACAACGACGGCGACCTCGACGGCTTCTCGGGCACCAACACCGACCCGAACGCGCCCGCCACCGACCCGGGAGATCGCAGCGAGGTGATGCTCAACGACGGCACGGGGCACTTCACGCTCGCGGTGCCTTCCGATTCCCGCCCCGCCGCGAACCAGCGCTGGCCCATCACCGGGGCGTCCTTTGTCGACGTCGACCACGACGGCAAAATCGATCTCTTCGCGGGCTACTGGTACCAGCGCTACGGCTACTCGCACCTCGGCACCCAGGCACAGCTCTTCAAGGGCAGCGCCGATGGCCTCTTTACCTACGCCACCGCGGCGGCCGGCCTGCTCACCGACGCGACGGGCTTCGCGTACGACACCTCGCATCGCCCCGCCTATGGCGTCACCGCGTGCGACCTCGACGACGACGGCAGCAGCGAGCTGCTCGTCACCGCGTACGGCCGACAGTGGAACCACCTCTGGGCAAACGACGGCACGGGGAAGTTCAGCGAGCGCGGTCGCCCCTCGGGCTTCGCTGGCGACCAGAACACCGACTACAAGGACAACCAGTTCTTCGCCTGCTTCTGCACCGCGCACCCGATGCAGGCCGACTGCATCGGGGCGGCGATTCCCGTCATCGGCTGCGGAAACCCGCCCGATGGGCTGTGGGGGGTGGGCTCGGATGATCAGCCGTTTCGCCTCAATGGAAACAACTTCACCACCTGGTGCGGCGACCTCGACAACGACGGCGACAACGACCTCTACAACGCGGCCATTCGCCACTGGCACATCGGCGAGAGCTCAGACGCGTCGGGCCTTCTGCTCAACGGCTCGACCGCCGGCAACTTCCAGTTCTTCCGCCCGGGCAACGAAGCAACGGGGATGAAGTGGCCGCACGTCGGCAGCTGGAACGAGGGCGGCATCACCGCGGCGGGCGGAGACCTCGACAACGATGGGCGGCAGGAGGTCTTCGTCGGCGCCACGGACTACCCGGATCAATTCGGCCTCGTCTTTCACCAGCTCCCCAACGGCACCTTCGAAGAGGCGTCAGCGGCCTGGGGCATTCACCACGCGTGCGTCAGCGGCCTGGCCATCGCCGACTTCGACCGCGACGGGGACCTCGACGTCGTGGTGGGCAGCGGCACCGCCCGCGACTGCTCACAGACGTGGAAGGCGAACGAGGTGCACCTCTATGAGAACAAGGGCACCACCGGCGGCTGGCTGCTGCTCGAGCTCGTCGGCGACGGCGTCGCCACCAACAAGAGCGCGATCGGCGCAAAGGTGACGGTGAAGGCAGGAGGCCGCACGTGGACCCGTGAAGTGGGCGGCGGCTACGGCCACATGGGGATGCAGAACGACACCGTCGTGCACATCGGCACCAGCGGCTGCGACGCCGTCGACGAAGTCACCGTGCGCTGGCCGAACAAGGCGAACACCGTGCAGACGTGGCGCAAGCTCGACAGCCGCAAACGCTACCGGCTCACGCAGGGCAAGGCCGACGCCGAAGTGACTCCCTGAGCGCGCCTCAGCCCGTCGTCGCTTTGGCGCGCGGTGAGGGCCGCCAGACCTCCACTTCCCTTGCGATGTAGTCGGCCAGCGAGCCCGCCGGTCGCCCGAGCACCTGTTCGGCCGTTGGCTCGACGACCTCGGCGTCACCGCCACGAAGCCCGAAGTGTAAGAAGGTCAGCACGAGGACCTGCATCCACGACATCGCCCGCCTGCGGCGAAGGTGCCACGCATAGCCCAGGATGCTCGCCGGCTCGTAGCGAACGGGGGTGCCAAGCGCGGCCGACAGCAGCTCTGCCACCCGCGTAAAGGTCACCGCCTCTGGCCCGGTCAACGTGAGCGCCTTCTGCCTGAAAGCGGTCGGCGTCTCGAAGATACGCGCCGCGACCGCGCCGGCGTCGCGCACGTCGATAAACGCCACGCGCCCGTTGGCCGCCGGGACGTAGAGCCGGCCATCTTCGACGATGTCGCGCCGGTAGGCGTCCTGCAGGTTCTGCGCGAAGAAGCCCGGCCGAAGCACCGTCCAGGCCTGGCCCGTGGACTCGAGGTGGAGCTCGACTTTCCGGTGCGGCACCCACTTCATCTTGTCCGCGCCGGCGACAGAGAGGAACACGATGTGGCCGATGCCTGCGGCGTACGCCGCGTCGATGAATGGGTTGAGCGTCGCGTCCATGTCACCCAGCGGTGGCGGTCGCAGCAAGAACACCGAATCGCACCCCTCGAGCGCGCCGGCCCACGTCGCGCGATCGAGAAAATCGAACGGCACCGCTTCGAAGTCTGGGAAGCGCGCCTTCAGCTCGGCGACCGAACGTCCGGCCACCCGCACGGCCAGGCCTCGCTGCACGCATTCGTGCGCCACCTCGCGGCCGACATTTCCCAGAGCAGCGGTCACCAGCACGCGAGTCATCGACGCTGTGTACCCCGCAGCGCCCGCAATTGCTGACGGTGTTACGCGCGCTTGCGAGCGGACGCTTCGATGGCGAGCTCGCGCAGGCCTTCGCGCTTCGCCGCCTGGTCGCGCTGGTGGTTGACCAGCAGCTGTTCAAGCAACTGCTTGTCTTGCTCGAGATCGAGCTTCTTTTCCTTCCGCGACGAGATGATGGTGCCGAGCCACTCGGTGATCCAGTTGAAGCTGAAGAGGTTCTTCACCATGCCGAGCAGCGAGCCATCGGTGCCGGGCTTCGGCGCGCTGGGGTCGATAATCTGCTCGGTAACGGCGAGGCGATCGACCTTGAGGCCCTCGTCATCGACGACCTTCGTCGCTTCCTTCACCGCGTCGCGCTGTTCCTTCCTTGCGGCCCGTAGCTCGGCGGCCAGAGCGGCGCGCGCGGCCTTCGTCTCTGGCGTGGCGTTGCGCGAGGGCGGCATTCCTTCCCGGCGCGCGACGAGGCGATCGATGCGGTGCTGTGCCTGCTCGGCCTGGCGCGCCATCTGACGAAGCTCCTGGCGGGTCTCGGGGTCGAGCTGCTCGCTGACCTCGGCGTACTCCTTCAAGGCCTCGGCCTTTGTCTTCGTTGGCGAGTTCTCGAACTTGATGTCGAGCTGCGAAATCCGTTCGAGCACCTTCGCCTGCAGCTCGTCGCGCTGGGCGGTGAGCTGCGCGAGCTTCTCGGTCTGCTGCGCCGGCGAGAGCTTCATGATCTCAGCGGGCGAGTCCGGGCCGCCGCCACGCCTTTCGGCGCTGCCCCACAGCGTGTCGGGCCGGGCCGAGATGGCGACGTGGTTTCCGGTGGTGCCGGCGCCGAGCGTGGCGGGCGCCTCGCTGCTGAACCCGGTCTTCACCTTCGACGCCGTGGGTGCGATCGCGGCCGTCTTCGCTGGCGTCTCGACCTGCGTGCGTTCAACCTTCGCGCGGGCGGCCGTCGGCGGGCGTTCAATCTTTCCAGTCATCCAGCCACCATATGATCAACAAACCACCCCCGCGAAAGCCGTCATAAGTGAGTGGTGAGCAAGAAATCGGCAGGGTAAACGCGTCGCTGTGAGCCGGATCATCGCCGTCATCCCCGCGCGGTACGCCGCCTCCCGCTTCCCCGGGAAACCGCTGGCGTTGATCAGCGGCAAGCCGATGGTACAGCACGTGTGGGATCGCTGCCTTTCGGCTCGATGCTTCGACGAGGTCACCATCGCGACGGACGACGCGCGCATCGCCGAGGTGGTGCGCGGCTTCAATGGTTCGGTGGAAATGACCGCGGCGACACACGCGTCCGGCACCGACCGCGTCGCCGAAGTGGCCGCGAAACGCCCGGGCGACAACGGCGACGTCTTCGTCAATGTCCAGGGCGACGAGCCGGCGCTTCACCCCGAGGCGCTGTGGACGCTGGCGAGGGCCTTCGATGGCGACCTCGCAATGGCGACGCTGGTGCGTCCGCTCGATGAAGATGAACGAACCAACCCGAACGTGGTGAAGGTGGTGCGCGACGAGCAGGGCTTCGCGCGCTACTTCTCTCGCGCCGACCTGCCGTTTTCTCGCGACGGCGCGCCGACGAAGCGCTGGGCGCACCTCGGGCTGTACGGGTACCGCCGGGCCACGTTGTTGAAGCTGGCCGCCCTACCACCGACTGCGCTCGAGAAGGCCGAGTGCCTCGAACAGCTGCGCGCGCTCGGGCACGGCATCGAGATTTTCTGTGGGGAAACGGTGCACCGCGGGCAGGCGGTCGACAGCCCGGCCGATGTCCCGTTCGCTGAAGCGGCGCTGCTGCGATTACCGCGTTAGAACGCTGCGCATGAATCAACCGTTCACCGCGCACCCGTGGCACGGCATCCTCCCCGGCGGCCCTGAAGCTTTCACCTGCTACATCGAGATGGTTCCGACCGACGCGGTCAAATACGAGCTCGACAAAGAGTCGGGCCTGCTGCGCGTCGACCGCCCGCAGAAGTTTTCCAGCGTGCCGCCGACCCTCTACGGCTTCATTCCGCGCACCTACTGCGCAGAACGCGTCGCGGCCCGCTGCGCCGAGCGCGTGAATCGCCCGGGCATCGTCGGCGACGGCGACCCGCTGGACGTCTGCGTCCTCACCGAGAAGCCCATCAGCCACGGCAACCTGCTGGTCACCGCGGTGCCGATTGGCGGGCTGCGAATGCTCGATGGCAACGAGGCCGACGACAAGATTGTGGCGGTGATGAAGAACGACAACGTCTATGGCGCGTACAAAGACATCCTCGACGCACCCACGGCGCTCGTCGATCGCCTGCGGCACTACTTCCTCACCTACAAGCAGTCTCCTGACATGACGAAGCCCGCCACCGAGATTCCCGAGGTGTACGGCCGAGAAGAGGCGCTCGAGGTCATCCGCCGCAGCCTCGAGGACTACCGCGCGAAGTTCCCGTAAGCCCGCCCCGCCCCCTACTTCAACCCCGCGAGCGCCGAGTCCTGTGGCATCAGCGCCTGCACCAGGGGCAAGAGCTTCTTGCGGCCCGGCTTCACATCGAGCGCCATGCCCGGCACCGCGCGGCCGCCCGTCTTCACGGTGAAGAACAGCACCTGGTTGCACTTGAAAGAGACGAGCATGTGCTGCGTGTCGAGCCCGGCCTTCGTCAGCTGAAAGACGACGTCGGGTACGAAGTTGCAGCCCGAGATGTTCGCCTCGAGCCGAAACGCCTTCTCGTCGTAGACGACCGCGCGAAGCGCTTCGACATCGGCCTTCGTCAGCTCCTTCCACGGCGACTCGCGCTGGAAGTCAGAGCCGATCGCCTTGTCGGCGGCGGGGCGAATCCCCTGCGTGTAGCTGGTGCGCGCGACCTCGACCTTCGTCGCGGCGACGACCATCTCGGCGACCTTGCCGCCCATCGCATCGGCCAGCTTCTCTGACGGTGCGGTGAGCACCGGCGGCGGGGGTGGCGGCGCTTTCTTCGCCTTCTTTCCCGCGGCAAAAGCGGAAAAGGCGAGCAGGCACGCGAGCAGGAAGGTCGCTCTCATGCGGGGCGGCGTAACACACCGCTTGAACGTTGACTCGACGGGGGCGGCTGATGAATACCGGGATATGCGCTCCAGGAAGACCAAGTTCATCTTCATCACGGGCGGCGTCGTCAGCTCTCTCGGGAAAGGAATGGCGTCGGCGTCGATGGCCGCGCTGCTCGAGAACCGGGGCCTCGACATCACGCTCCTCAAGCTCGACCCGTACATCAACGTCGACCCCGGGACGATGAGCCCGTTCCAGCACGGTGAGGTGTACGTCACCGACGACGGCGCAGAAGGCGACCTCGACCTCGGTCACTACGAGCGGTTCACCAACGCGAAGATGTCGCGGCTCAACAACTTCACCACCGGGCGCGTGTACCACTCGGTGATTCAGAAAGAGCGCCGCGGCGAGTACCTCGGGAAAACGGTGCAGGTGATTCCGCACATCACCGACGAAATCAAAGCCAACATCCGCGCCGCTGCCGAAGGGCGCGAAGTGGTGCTGGTCGAAGTCGGCGGCACGGTGGGCGACATCGAGTCGTTGCCCTTCCTCGAGGCGATTCGCCAGATGCGCTACGACGTCGGCGCCGGCAACGCCTGCTACGTGCACCTCACGCTGCTGCCGTACATCGCGGCCGCCGGCGAAGTGAAGACGAAGCCCACCCAGCACTCGGTGATGAAGCTGCGTGAAATCGGCATTCAGCCCGACATCCTCATCTGCCGCACCGACCGGCACGTCTCGCAAGAGCTGAAGGACAAGATTGCGATGTTCTGCAACGTCGACGCAGGCAACGTCTTCGTTTCGCCCGACGTCGCTTCCATCTACATGCTGCCGCTGGAGCTCCACCGCCAGGGTCTCGACGAACGCTTGTCCGAGCTGATGAACATCTGGACGCGCGGCGCGAAGCTCGACCAGTGGGAAGGCATCGTCGAGAAGGCGATGCGGCCCAGCAAGGGCGAGGTGAAGGTCGCGATCGTCGGCAAGTACGTCGACCTGAAGGAAGCGTACAAGTCGTTGAACGAGTCGCTGCTGCATGGCGGCATCGCGAACGACATCAAGGTGAGCTTGAAGTACGTCGACTCGCAGGAAGTCGAAGCGCAAGGGGCGGCGGCGTTGCTTAGCGACTGCCACGCCGTGCTGGTGCCCGGTGGGTTCGGGGTGCGCGGCACGGAAGGCAAGATTGCGGCGGTGAAGTACGCGCGTGAGAAGAAGGTGCCTTTCTTCGGCATCTGCCTCGGGCTGCAGATGGCGGTCATCGAGTACGCGCGGCACGTGCTTGGGCTGACGCAGGCCAACTCGCTGGAGTTCGACGAGAAGACGCCCGACCCCGTCGTCTCGTTGATGGAGTCGCAGGTGAACGTGACCGACAAGGGCGGCACGATGCGGCTCGGCGCGTACCCGTGCGCGCTGAAGCCAGGCTCGCTGGCGCAGAAGCTGTACCAGGCCGATTCCGTCAGCGAACGGCACCGCCACCGCTTCGAAGTGAACAACGCCTATCGCGCGCGACTGCAGGACGCGGGGCTCGTCTTCTCAGGGCTGAACACCGAGCTCAACCTCGTCGAGATGATCGAGCTCAACGACCACCCGCACTTCATCGGTTGCCAGTTCCACCCCGAGTTCCAGAGCAAGCCGTGGGCGGCGCACCCGTTGTTCTCGGGCTTCATCCGGGCGGCGCAGCGGCAGCGCGACCTGCGGCCGGCATGATTTCCGTCTGCGGCAAGCAGGTCGGGGAAGGCCAGCCGCTCTTCGTGTTGGCCGGCCCGGACGTCGTCGAGTCAGAAGAGATGGTGCTGCGCCACGCCCGGCGGGTGCGCGAAGTGTGTCAGCGATTGGGCGTGCCCTTCGCTTTCAAGTGCAGCTTCGACAAGGCGAACCGCACCAGCCTCAAGTCGTTTCGCGGGCCGGGGCTGAAGGAAGGGCTGCGAATCCTCGCGCGGGTGAAGAAGGAAGTGGGCGTCGCGATTCTCACCGACCTGCACGGGCTCGAGCAGGTCGACGCGGTGGCCGAGGTCGCCGACATCATCCAGGTGCCCGCGTTTCTGTGCCGCCAGACGGACCTCGTCGTCGCGGTGGCGAAGACGGGGCGCGCAGTGAACTTGAAGAAGGGCCAGTTCGTCGCGCCGATGGACATCGTGCACAGCGCGCGAAAGGCGTTCGACGCAGGGAACACGAACGTGCTGGTGACAGAACGCGGAGCGACCTTCGGTTACCGCAACCTCGTCGTCGACATGCGCAGCTTCGCCATCATGCGCGAGGCGGGGTTGACGACGTGCTTCGACGCGACGCACTCGGTGCAGCTGCCCAGCGCGGGTGACGGCGAGACCGCGGGTGAACGGAAGTTCGTCCCCCTGCTCGCGCGCGCGGCTGCAGCGGCGGGCATCGACGCGCTGTTCACCGAAGTGCACGAAGACCCGGACAACGCGCTATGCGACGGGCCGTGCTCGCTGACCTTCGAGATGTTCGAGCAGGTGCTCAAAGACGTGCTCGCGATTCGCCGCGTGCTGGGGCACCAGCCATGACGCCGGCTGCGTTCAACAAGGCGGCGAAGAAGGTGAAGCTGCTGGTGTTCGACGTCGACGGCGTGTTGACCGACGGCGGCCTGTATTACGGGCCCGACGGTGAGGCCTTCAAGCGCTTCAACGTGAAAGACGGCCACGGGCTGGTGATGGCGCGGCTGACGGGACTCCCGGCGGCGGTGCTGACGGCGCGCACCTCGAGCATGGTCGCGGTTCGCGGCGCCGAGCTGAAGCTCGCGGCCGTCCTGCAAGGTCAGAAGTACAAAGCACCCGGGCTCCAGGCGCTGTCGGCCTCGCTGGGTCTCGTGCCCGCCGACTGCGCGTACATGGGCGACGACACCAACGACCTTCCCCCGATGGAGCTCTGCGGCTTGAGCGCGTGTCCCGCCGACGCGGCAGCGGAAGTTCGGGCCGAGGCGGACTTCGTCAGCAAGCACAACGGCGGTCACGGCGCCGCGCGCGAGTTCGTCGAGCGCGTCCTCAAAGCCCAGGGCCGCTGGCAGCAGGCGCTCGACGCGATGCGGAACGCGTAGAGCTTCAAGGTGACGCGGGTGGCTTGGCGGGCTGGTAGTACGTTCCCGGCATGAGCGAGGCCGTCACCCCTTCGAGTCAGGCTGCGCGGGCGTTGGTGCGGGAGGCGGCGAGCGCAAGCCTGGGCTCGATCTGCGATGACGGAGCGCCGTACGTCTCGCTGGTGGCGGTGGTCGACGACGGCAGCGGGCGGCCGCTGTTTCTGCTTTCCGGGCTGGCCGAGCACACCCGCAACCTGAGGGCGCGGCCGCAGGCATCGGTGCTCATCACCGAGGGCAGTGGCACGACGATGAACCGCGCGCGGGTGACGCTCTGCGGAGCGCTGGTCTGGCTCGAAGGAGCGGACGCCACGCGCGCGAAGGAGACGTTCGTCGCCGCAAACCCCGAAGCCAGGGTCTGGGCCGCCCTGCCCGACTTCGCTCCCGCGCGGCTCGACGTGCGCGCGGTGCGGTACGTGGGCGGCTTCGCGCGGGCGGCTTCCGTTTCGGCGGAGGACTACCTGGCGGTGACGCAAGCCGCGAGAGCCACGTGACTGGACGTCGAGCGCTACTGCAGCAGCACCTGGTACGGAAACGGGAAGCCTGACGACTGGTAGTACGCGCGCACGCGGATGAAGTAGGTGCCGGCACTGGATGCCACGAACGGCGTCGGGTACGGGCTCTCGTACCCAATCGGCTGGCTGCTGGCGGTGAAGACACTGAACGCCACCTGGGAGTTTCCAGGCGCGAAGGTGACCTGCTGGCCCGCGTTGAGAGAAATCGAGAAGTAGTCGGCGTCGGCGGCGAACTCGATTTTCCCCGAGGTCGCCACGCCCAGCGTCAAAGCGGTCGCCGTCGCCTGGGTGTCACCGTGGTCGTCGAGGCCCTGGTCGGCCAGGGCGTAGGTGTACGTCGTCACCTGCCCGTACGAGAGCACGACTTCGACGTAGAGCTTCTCGGTGGTGGCCGCCTTGTGGGTGAGCTGGTTTCCCGAAGAGACGTTGGTGACGATGATGCCCGCGCTGTTTCGCAGGCGCAGGTCGACGCCGTAGCCCGAGGACGCAACGGTGAACGCATAGATGCGGCCGCTGATGGCATCGAACGAGAAGACGTCGACGTCGCCAAAGACCTCGAGGCTCGCCATCGTCGGTGCGGTCGGCACCGTCAGAGCGGTCGCGGTGGCGGGAGTGTCGCCATGGTCGTCGAGCCCGATGTCTACCAGCGTGAGCGCGTACGTCCCCGCCGACCAGTTGTAGCCAGACAACACCTCGACGACGAAGGCGCCGCCAGTGGCCGCCTCGAACGATGCCACCGTCGAGCCGGAGCCCGAGCCCGTGCCGTTCGCCACGATGGTGCCGAGCGGGTTCTTTACCTGCGTCGAGCAGCTCGAGCCCGCGCTGGCCGTACAGGTGACGAGGTAGATGTGATTCGCGACGGCCGTGAACGAGAAAGTGTCGACGTCGGTGGGCGTCTCGAGCGTGCCCGCCACGCCGGCGCCTCCAGCCGTGATGGGCGTCGCGGTGAGACGGTCGTCACCGAAGTCGTCAGGCCCGAGGTTCTGAAGCGAAAAGGTGTAGCCGCCGGAAGACGAGCCGTACGTCGAGCCGACCTCGACGTAGTAGGTCGCCGTGGTGGTGGCTTCGATCGACACCGCAGAAGTGCCCGAGTAGCCGCTGCCCTGCAACACAGCGCCGAACGCGTTCTTCAAGGTCAGGTTGCACGGGCTCCCAGTCGTGGACGCGCAGGTGAACCGGTACACGTTCGGAGCGACCGCGCTGAAGCTGAATACGTCGACGTCGCCCGGCTGTTCGAGGGTGCCGCCTTGAACCATCGACGAGGCAGTCAGGGCCGTCGCCGTCGTGATCGTGTCACCGTAGTCATCGACGCCCAGGTCTTCGACCACGAACGAGTAGCTGCCGGGCTGAGCGTACGAGCTGCCGATGCGGACGTAATACGTGCCGCCCGTGCTTTCCCACGACACCTGGTTCGATGAGCTCTGGTTCGCCACGGGAACCCCGGCGGCGTTCGTCACTGCCGGGTAGCAAGAGCTTCCGGAACCCGAAGAGCAGGTCAGCCGGTAGATGCGGTTTGCCTGGGTGACGACCGAGAATACGTCGAGGTCCATCGCTGTCTCGAGCCGCCCCGCAGTCGGCGTGCCGACCGTGACCGCAGTCGCGCTGGCTTGATCATCGCCATAGTCGTCGAGGCCCAGGTCTTCGAACCGGTACTGGTAGCCAACGGGAACCTGGCCGTACGAATACTGCTGACTGAGCCGGACGAACATGCGCCCAGCCTGCGTCGCTTCGACGAGCAGCAACGATGAGTAGCTCGAGTTCCCCGTCATCAGCAGCTGGCCGTTCTTGTCGGTCAGCGCGACGGCACAGCCGTAGTAGCTGCTCGGCTGGTTGCAGAGGAACGAGTAGATGTGGCCGACCTGCGCATCGAACGAGAGGAAGTCGACGTCGCCAGACAGCTCGAACTGGCCGGGCACGAGCACGGTGGACGAGGTGATCAGCGTGGCCTCCGAGGGCGCCTCGCCATGGTCGTCCGGCCCGAGATCCAGAAGGTCGAAGTCGAAGTGGCCGAGCACCGAGGTGGGCCCACCGCTGACGCGCAAGTAGTAGTCACCCGCCGTGGCGGCGCGCGAGCTGAAGCCGCCCTGGGCCTTGCGAAGTACCGTCGTGCCGTCTTCGGCGATGAGCTCGACCGTCAGGGTCGGCGGCGGAGGCGTCATGAAGCCAGCATCGGTTGGACCCGCGCCAAACCCGTACTTGCGCCCCTCGAGCAGCGGCAGCGCCACCACATCGAGGTCTCCTGGAAACTGAATGTCGCCCTCGAGCCGGCCGCCGATCGCCGCGGGAGTCGCAAGCGCGGGCGAGTCAGCGAAGTCGTCAATTCCGAGGTCTGAGACCTTGAGAATGTAGCCGCCAGTGTCGTTCGCGCGGAACGCGCGGATGCGGATGTAGACGGTGCCCGCGACCAGCGCCTTGAAGTGCGCCTTCGGCTCGGCGCTGCCGAGGTGGTCGAAGCCAATCGTCGTCACCCCGTCGGCAGAATAGACATCGACGTAAAGAGGCAGCCCGGCCGCGGCAGACGCTGCGGCGCGATAGACGTGGTTCGGCTCGGCGGCAAGCTGGTACCAGTCGGCGTCCCCCGCAGGGTTGATGGTGCGCCCCGTCTGCGCCATGTCGTCGGCGTAGATGCCAGACGCCAGCGTCGGGCACTCGTCCGGCTCGAGCGGGTCGCTGGGCTCGGCGGTGTGTTTGTTGGCGCAGTCGAACACCTTGTCGGCGCTGCAGCCGGTTCCCTGGGGCACGTGACCTGCGTTGCACGAGCACACCGCGGCGTTCGCGACGATGGCGCAGGTGGTCTGGTTCGCTGCCGTGCACGGGTTGGGCGAGCACTTCGTCAGCGGCACGCAATCACCGCTGCGGTCATAGGTGCCCGGGTCGCAGACGCAGACCGCCGCGTCGTTCACCACGGTGCAGACGGTTCGGTTCTGCTGCAGGCAGGGGTTGGGTTTGCACTTGTCGGCGGGTGGCTGCATCACCGGCACGCACGCGAGGCCGTCGGCCCGGAAGCCGGTGTCACACAGGCAGGCGGGCCGGGTTCCATCGAGCGCACAGCGGCCGTTGCCGCACATCACCCCTTCACACGCCTTCTTCAGGGGGTCGACCGGGGCGGGGCCTGAGCAACCCACGAGCAGAAAGAGGCCCACGGCGGCGAGCGAACGGAGATTGGACATGTGCGTTTTCCCCCTGAAATGACGACGGCGCAACCTAGCAGGTCGAGCGCGTGTCCCGCCTAACGCCGCAGAACTCCCGCCCGCCAGACAGCGTCGATCTTCGCACCGAAGTCGGCCTGCGCTCGGGTGCGCTCGAGGCGAAGGGTGACGGGCTGGGCGCCTTTCAGCTTCAGCTCGATGCGACCCAGCTCGGCGGCCACGACGGCTCCAGTCGGGCCGTGCCTCGACAGCACGCCAACCACAGTCCCCGGCCGGGCCTCGACGACTTTGACCAGCGGCGCCGAAGCCCAGTCGCTCGAGGGCTGAAAGCCGACGAGCTCGGCGGCCGCGGGGTCGAACACGAGGCGGAAGGCGACGCCATGCAGGGGCCCAAGGCCACCGGGGCGCAGCGCGAAGACGGCGCGGGTGTCTTCGAGCAGCACGGGCTCGAGGAGAATCGCCGCACCCGAGCCGGCCGCCGGCTCGAAGGTCCAACCCGGCGGGGGGCCGAGCACCACCTCGTGGGTGGGAGTCTCAATCGTGGTCGCTGGCGAGACGCCGCACGCGGAAAGCAGCAGCAACAGCAGGCGGGCGGCTCTCATCGAAGCTCCGGAAAGCGGGTCACGCGGGGAGCCAGGTCAGCAGCAGTGAGCACCGCATCGCCGTCGCGATCGCACTGAGGCTCGAAGTCGAGATCTCCGCCAAACAGTGAGCCAGGAGAAGAGGCGGCCGTCGGCCGTCGGCCGATGCGCCACGCGCAGTCCAGCAGGTCGAAGCCGTCGAGCTCGCCGTCGAAGTCGAGGTCGCCCTCGACCACAGACTGCACCTGAACGAGGCCCCGCTGACGTGGGTTCAGCTGGACGCTGCGAATCGGCTCGCCGCTCGAGAAGGTCAGCTTCACCGAGGCGGTCTCGAGCACCACCGCTTCCCTGCGACGGATCCCCGAAGCGCTGGTGAGCCACAGCTCGAGGGGTACATACGCGGGCACGCTCTGCAGCTGCGCAATCGTCACCGTGACCGCGTTGTCGGCGGCGCTGGTGAAGCCAATCGACAGCCGCGGGCTGGCCACGCCGCGAATCCACTGGGCGAAGAACTTGTCCAGCGAACCCGCTGCCGGCCCTTCCAGCGCGCGCTGAAACCCGTCGAGGCCGCACGCGCCTGGTGACGCGCAGGTGTCGAGGTACCGGCGCAGGCCCGCCTCGAAGGCCGACGTGCCCACGTGCAGGCGCAGCGCGTCGAGCGTGGCGGCCCCCTTGAAATAGCCCCAGGCGTTGTAGAGGTAGGGCTCGAGCGGCACGGCGTCACTGTCTGCGACCCACAGCGGAATGGTGGCCGCCAGCGGGAATCGATACCTGAGCAAGAGCTCGGTTTCTCGCAGGCGACGGGCCATCGCGAGGTCTGGATCTGCCGGCTTGGTGCGACGCAGCGTGGCGTCGTACTGGAGCAGCGTCGTGATGCCCTCGGTCTGCAGCCGGCTCTGCTCGTAGTCGGTGGGGGTCGCCAGAACGCCAAACCACTGGTGGATGTTTTCGTGCGCCCAGATTTCTTCGAAGCCGTCGTCGCCGAGGCCGGCGTAGCTCTCGTTGAGCATCGTCATCGCGTAGGACGCCGAGCCGATGAAGGACGCGCTGCTGGGGACGAGGACGAGGCTGAGGTTGGAAGAGGGCAGCTTGCGGGCGGCGACCGACTCCATCGCCTCGAGGGCGACGGGCGTCCAGCTGGCGAGCCGCGAGACGAAGGGCGCGCCGGATGCCGCGGTGAACAGCGTCGCCGGAGGAGTCGTGGCGATCGCGGTCGGGGTGAGCATCCCCGTCAGCACGTAGAAGCGCAGCACGCGCGACAGCGGCGTCGGCACCTGCCACCCCGTCTTCAGCGTCAGCCCATCATCGGTCGACGAGATGCGATTGCCGGAGGCGGCGACCTGGGTCCCCGAGGGCAGCGTCAGGTCGAGCCGCCGGGTAAAGGCGTCGTGACCGCTGAGCCCGCTGGCCGAGTCGATGAGCTGCGGGAAAATCGAGCCGTCGTTGAAGAAGCCCACGTTGCCGAGCACGCACTCTGGGGTGCTGCCCGCCTGGTACGGCAGGCACTTCAGCGTGCCGCTGTACGAGACGACGATGGACACCTCGGTGCCCGCCGGCACCGAGACCGTGGGCTCGAGGATGACGTAGTTGTAGGTGGGCCCGAGCGGCGACTCGGTGATGAGCGCCGGCGCGCCGGCCAATGTCGCCGAGGTGAGGGTGAGCCCGAGGTCAATCAACATCGAGACGGCGCTGACGGGCTGCGTCTTGCCGGCCACGCGGATCGTCATCGACGCGGTCACTGCGCCGGTGGTCGGCTGCAGCGAGATCTGCATCGAGAGGTCGCGGTAGTCGAGCGCGCTGGCAACTGGAGGTCCGAACAAGCCCGGCCGCAGCGCGAGATCGACGCGCTGGCGATCGAGCTCCCGGGCGTGCTCGTGCGCGAACGGCTGAGCCAGGGCGCTGCCGCTGATCAGCGTCAGCAGGAGAAGGTGAAGGTGGTTCATCGATGGCTCCTGCCGCTGCAGCGCCTGCCTGCGCAGCGAACCGCTCAGGGCTTCCAGCAGGCCATCGCGCACGTGTTGTTAGGGCCGCACGAATAGCTCGAGCACTCCGAGAACTTGCTGCAGGCCGCGCCGTTGGGCTGCAGCGGCGCGCACGTCGGCACCGCCGTCTGACCGCAGAAGCCTTCAGCGCAGAGAATCGTGCCCGAGCAGGCGCCACCATCCAGCGAGTAACCCGCCTGGCACGTGCCGCCCTGCGTGCAGTTCAGCATGTTCTTGCAGGTCGCCGACTGCGCGCAGCCACCATCGACGTCCGCGAAAGGCGTGCACACCGAGCTGCCGTTGACGTTCGCGCAACGCAGCCCCGACTGGCACTGGTCCGTGGAGTTGCACGCAATGTTCGCGGCCCGGCGCGTCGCGCAGATGCCCGCAGCGCAGAACTCCGACTCGAGACAGAAGGTGCCCTGTAGCGCGCCATTAAAGCCCGGCGCCGTCTCGCCCGTGCCGCAGCGGCCGCCGGCCACCGCGTTGAACTGCTTCTGGCAGGTGTCGAAGCCCTGGCTGTCGGTCGCACAGACGAGGTCGTAGCGACCACGGCCCGAGCGGAAGCACTCCCAGCGGCCCTTCGTACACGGCGCGTTCTCGAGCTTGCCAGTGAGGCACGCGCTGGGCGGGTTGAACATGCCCGGACCCGTCGCCGCACAGACATGGTTCGGCCCGCATTCTTCTTGATTCGTTGAGGCGAAGACGCAGCCGGCGTCAGGGTTGGTGTACGAGCGACAAGGCTGATTTTGGGGCGTCGTGTCACTGCCGAAGCAGAAGCTGCGCGACGGATCGCACTGCGAATCGCGCTGGCAGTTCTGCGTACCAGCGTCCGCATTCAGCCACGTCTGGCAGGTGCCGCAGATGGCGTTGTTGCCGGGGATGTTGCACCAGCCCTTGATGCACTCACCGTCGCTGGTGCAGTTGCCGCCCGGCGCCGTCGCTGCCGTCACGAACTGCGCGGCCGCACACTTCGTCGCCACGTCGTTCAAGTCCCGCGCGCAGCTGTTCGCCGGGTACGCCGCATCGACACACGCGGCGTACTTCACCGGGTCGAGGATCGCGCGGCCTGCCGTCCAGCCCGCCGCTCCGACGTTACAGGCGCGTTCGTTGGCAAAGAGCGCTTCGCACTTCGCGCGCTCACCCGGCGCCACCGAGTCGTTCGGGCGAGCCGTCGTCGTGAACTCGTCCTGGTCTGCCTTGCAGCGAATGAAGAAGTCGCACTTCCGCTTCGCCACATCGAGGCACACGGTCGACGGGTTTACGCCGCCGTCCATCATCGTCCCACCGCCGACGCCCGCGCCACCGCCGACGCCCGCGCCACCGCCGACGCCCGCGCCACCGCCGACGCCCGCGCCACCACCGACGCCCGCGCCACCACCGACGCCCGCGCCGCCTCCGTCACCGCCACCCGCTCCGCCGCCGGCCGCGTCGCCGCCGCCCGTGCCAACCCCTCCGCCCGTACCCACCCCGCCGCCTGCGCCCGAGCCACCGCCCGAGCCTGCGTCGCAAGGTTGGCCATTACAGTCCGTCACCGGAGCGAGCCCGCACGAACATCCCGCCGAAATCAGCGCCAGCACCGACGTGAAGAGCAGTGAACGGATCATAAGTTGTTCCCCTTTGGCGGCGCAGACTACCCGTGTTGGTAGAGTCCGGCCACATGACGTCACCCCGGGACACCGAACGGCTCGCGAAGATTTTCGTCAAGGCCGGGCTCATCGACGACCTTCAGCTGCGCAGCGCGATGGCCCGCCTGGGAAACTGGGGCGGCCGCCTGCCGAAGGTCCTGGCCGAGCTGGGCTTCGCCGACGAAGAAGAGCTGACCGCCGCGATCGGCAAAGCCATTCACCACCCCGTCACCCACCTCGGCACCACCCTCAAAGACACCCACGCGCTGGCGAAGCTCGACGTGAAGTTCTGCGAAGAGCACTGCGTGTTTCCCGTCTCGCTCAAAGACCGCGTGATGGCGCTGGCCCTGGTCGACCCGTCCGAGCTCGATGTCATCGATGCGGTAAAGGCGCGCGCCGGCGTTCGCGTGCAGCCGTTGCTCGCCACCGAGACGTCGATTCGCCACGCGATCCTCCGCCACTACCGGAACCAGGAACCGAAGGTCGTCAGCAACCGCGCGCGCAAGGCGGTGACCCGCGATGTCTCGACCGACGAAGACATCAAGTTCAAGGTCGACATGGCGCCGGCGCCGAAGCCGCGCACCGCCACGCAGGAATCGCTTCGCAAGTCCGCCGGCACCGCCTTCACCCAGCAAGAGCTCGCCAAGCTCGAGTCCGCCCGCGGGAACCAGGCGAAGACGGCCACCATCTTGAGAGCCGTCGAAGAGCTGCTCACCGAGAAAGGCCTGTTGCCTCCGCGGTGAGCACGACTCCTGCGATTCGCCTCACCGGCCTGCGCCGGCGATTCGGAAAGTTGCAGGCGCTCGATGGCCTGTCGCTCGAGGTTCGCCAGGGCGAGGTCTACGGCTTCCTCGGCCGCAACGGCGCCGGCAAGACCACGACGCTGAAGCTGCTGATGGGAATTCTTCACGCCGACTCTGGCGACATCGAGCTCTTCGGCGAACGCGTGAAGAAGGTCACCGTGCCGTTGAAGCGCCGCATCGGCTACGTCTCGCAAGAACAGAACTTCTACCCGTGGATGACCGCGCTGCAGCTGGGCAAGTTCGTCAGCGGCTTCTACCCGACGTGGGACGAGCCCGAGTTCAAGCGGCTGCTGGCGTTGCTCGACGTGCCGTTGGAAAGGCGCGCCTCCGAGCTGTCGGGCGGGACGCGGTCGAAGCTCGGGCTGGCGCTGGCCTTCGCTCCGCATCCGTCGCTGGTGCTCCTCGACGAGCCGACCGCCGGCCTCGACCCGGTCGCGCGCGCCGAGTTCAACGAGCTGTTGGTGCGCGTCGTCCGCGAGCGCGGCACCACCGCCTTCTTCTCGTCTCACATCGTCGACGAGGTCCAGCAGGTCGCGCACCGCGTCGGCATCATCCAGGCCGGCAAGATGCGCTTCGAAGGCGAGATTGCCCTCCTGCTCTCGACGCTGCGCCGGTTGACCGGCCCCTTCGAGCTGCCTCAAAGCTTCACCGTCGTGCGCGGAGACATCGTGCAGGCCGACGCAGCGCTGTGGGAACAGATGCAGTGGCCCGCGGGCGTCGTTGCGGCGACGGTGGACCTCGAAGACGCCTTCCTGGCCTTTGCCCGCACCGACGCGGTGAGACTGCCCGCGTGACCCGCGCGCTGATTCGCAAGGAGCTGCGCGAACACCTCTGGCTCTTTCTCGCACTGATGGCGCTTCACGCGCTGACGTTGATGGGCCTGCTCTCCCAGGCCCGCGACGACGGCAGCGTCTTCACAGCGTTGCAGCAGTTCACCGTGTCGATGGGGGTGTTGGGCGTGCTCGTCGCCAACAGCCGGCTCGTCGTGCGTGAGTACTCGGGCCGCACCCAGCTCTTCCTCGAGACGCTGCCGGTCACCCGCTTGCGCATTCTCACCGTGAAGCTATTGCTGGGCTTCGCGACGGTGCTGCTGCCGGTGGCGATTGTCCTCGGCATCTGCGCGCTGGCAGGCCAGGGCCGCGAGCCCATCACCCCGCGCTACCTCGCGATCCTCGCGCTGCGCAGCGGCGTCTTCCTGCTCACCTTCCACGCGCTCGGCTTCCTGGCGGGGATGCTCGGCCGCTACCGCTACGTCTTCTGGGCGGGCTGCTTCTATTTGATGAGCGTCGTGATGAAGAAAGAGAGCTTCGACAACATTCCGCTGTTCCGGTTGGTCGACCAGCGCATGGCTTTCGAGCGCAACGTCTTTCCTTTGCTCGACCTGGGCGTGATGACGGCCGTCGCGATCCTCTGTCTCGCCGCCGCTTTCGCGCTCGGCCTGATGCAAGAAGGCGGGCTGGCGGCGAACCTCGCGCGAAAGATGAGCCACCGCGAGAAGGTGTTCTTCGGCGGCCTCCTGCTGATCATCATCGTCATCGAGTCCACCGTCGACGAGCGCCGCAAGCGACCCCGCTTCGATCTCGCCGCGGCAACGCGTTCGACCGCGGGGGCGACCTTCGTCGGCATCGCGACAACGGACGACGAGGACGCGCCAGAAGCAGCAATGGCCGTCGGCACCGCGCTGGCGGAAGACCTCGAGTCGCTGCGCATCTGGCTCGACCTGCGCGAGCTGCCGCCGGTGTTCGTCGTGCCCGACTCGAGCCTCGACCCTTCCCAGTTCGTGCGCGCCGAGCTCGAAGACACCGACGGCGTGGTGATGAAGGCGGGGCTCTCAGACCCTGCGTTCGACGGCCGCTGGTTCCGCACCACGGCGGTCGACGAGGTGCTCGCCTGGTACTCGCGCAACCGTTCACGCCGCGAAGCCGTCAGCTGGTTCACCGCCGGCTTATCGGGGTGGTGGGTCGACCGCCTCGAGCCGGACCCGCGCCTCCGCCTCCGCGCCGCTGCTGCAGGGCCCGTCACCCGCGAAGAGCTGCGTGACTGGCTCACCACCCGCGAGAAGCTCGGCCCCTGTCTCGCCCAGGCAGTGGAAGTGGGCCTCGTCGAGGTGGTGAAAGAGCAGAACCCCGATGGCTTTCAGGCGCTCGCGACGAGGCTGCTGGGAGGCGAGCGCCCCGGGCAGGACTTCCGCGCCTCGCTGTTCCGCAAGAGCGTCGAGGTCGACCTCGACCAGGTGGTCAAGGGCTTCGCGAAGCGCGTCGCGGCCGATCGCCTCGCCTTTGCCGAGGACCTCGCGAAGCGCCAGCAGGTGACGACGCAGCTCGACGCGAAGGTCGTCGGCCGCGGCTCGGGCATCGAGCTTCACCACGCCGTGCAGAGCGATGGCGGCGACCCTGTCGACTACACGGTGCGCTACGCGACGCTGAAGCCGTGGGCGGGTGAAAAACTCACCCTGCTCAGCTTTTCCACGCAGGGCAGCGGCGTGTTGCCCCAGGTCTTCCCGCGCGGCACCCGCCTCTTCTCGTCCTTCGACATCGACGAGCCCGCGCTGGGCTGCGTCGTTCGCCACGGCGCCCAGCGGCAGGAATTGCAGTGAGCCTGGCGCTCGCGCGCAAAGAGCTTCGTGGGCTGCGGCCCTTCGTCGCGCTCGCCGTCCTCTTCATCGGGGTCGACATCGTCGACACGATGCTCGAGCAGGCAGATCAAAACCCGCTGGTCCTCGGCAAGGGCGCGTTCGGCGACGAGTCGCTCATGATTCAGCTCGTCCTCTCATTCGCCATCGGCACCGGGCTGCTGGTGCGCGAGCAGGACGAGGGCACGCTCACCTTCCTCGACGGCCTGCCGCTGACGCGCGCGCAGCTGTTCCTCACCAAGCTGTGGACGTCGCTGTCGGTGCAGATGCTCTACCCGACCTGGCTGGTGCTGATCTCGATGGGCTTGCACCTGCTCTCGCGCGACTCGCTGAACCGGCCGCTGCTCCCCTCGCTGCTGCTGACGACCTGGGGCGCCCACGCGCTGGCGGCCGCCTTCGGCCTGACCCTCGGAGCGATGCTCGGCTACCTGCGCACCCTCGCCTGGGCCTTCGCCGCGATGCTGGCGACGCTGCTCGCCATCGGCGGCAGGTCCTACCCGCGGCTGTTGATGGGCGACCCGACCCAGCTGATGCGAACGCCTTTCGTCGGGGACCACTGGCCGCTGCCGCTGGGTTCAATCGGCGTTCAGCTCGCACTGACTGCGTTCTTCGGCTTCGTCGCGTGGCGAGGGTTCGCGGGCAGTGGCGGCAGCGGTCGCCTCACCCGGCTGGCAGACGCGATGAAGCGGCCAGTGATCTCGGTGCTCGCGATTGGCTTCAGCCTCGCGACCATCGGCGGCTTCATCTGGGCCTACCAGACCCCCGAGAGCCAGAAGCCGAAGCCGACGAAGAACGCTCAGATCGCTGGAGCCGACTTCGGCGTCCAGCCTCTGGCGACCATCGGTACCAAGCACTACACCTTCACCTACCAGGGCAACTCGACCAATGTGCTCGCGCTCTCGAAGCGGGCCGACGCCATCTTCACTGACCTCTCGCTGTACCTGCCGACGCCCGAGGGCTCCCCCATCGACGTCGACCTCTCGGGCTCGATGTCGAACACCGCAGGCACCGCCTTCTGGAATCGCATCCGGATGGGAAACGTGACGCCCGCGCTGGTACCGACCCTGGCGCACGAGACCGTTCACGTGCTCGCGCGGCGCATGCTCACCGACAACGGGCTCACCGAGCTGTCGAACATGTCGCTCTTCGACGAGGGCCTCGCCCAGCTGCTCGAGTACCGGTACACCGGGAATCCAGCGACTCAGCAGGAAGACGAGCTGATCGCCGCCCTCGTGCTGCAGCGAAAGGAGATCCGAATCGAGCAGCTCTTCGACTTCGACGCCTTCTCGCGCGTGCAAGACCGCACCCTGGTGTACCCGCTGGGCGCGGCCTTCACCCAGGCGTTGATTTCCAGATACGGCGAGATCGCCCCCGCGAAGCTTTTGCAGACCCTCGGCAAAAAGGACTTCCCGACAAACCTGCGAGGCCACACGCTCTACCAGGGGCTCTTTCAGACCGCGGGCTTCGACCTCGCGCTGGTCATCGACGACTTCTGGAAGCAGCTCGCGGTCTTCGAGAAGAAGCACCGCGCCGAGCTCGCCACGTTGCCCCGGCTGCGCGGCAGCATCGAGGCCGGAAGAACGGCGCTCGACGTTCACGTGATGGCCGACAAGCCGCTGCCTGACGACTGGGAGGTGATGGTGCGGTTCCGCGTCAGAGACGATTCGCCGCTGCAGGACTTCGAGACTGTGTACGTGACGGACGACCGGGCGCGCCGCCAGCGCGGGGTGCTGCTCAACGACACGGTCTGCTTCCAGCCCGGCCTCAGCAACGGCAACCGTTCGGTGTTCGAGGCCTGGCAGTGCGTCGCGGTCGAATGGGCGGGCGACGACTCGGAGCTTTGGCCGGCGGCCAACAACACCTCCGAGTGAAGTTTGCTACGCCGCCCGGATGACGCGCGCACCCGTCTTCCTGCTCTTCCTCTTCGCGTGTGGTGCGCCGCCTGCGCCGCTCACCATCGTCGGGCCCGACGCACTCGTCGACACGGCGATGGAGTTCGTCGACGCGCCCGGCTGGGTGAAGTCTTCCGACGCATCGGCGCGGGCTGGCCTTCGCGTGGTGCTGGTGGCCGACGCGACGTGCACCGAGTGCTTCACCCTCACCCGCGCTGCTGACACCGTCACCGTCACTGGCGGAGCGCCGCTGGGCCTGCAGTACGGCCTCTACGCCGTGCTCGAGTCGATGGGCTACCGCTTCCACCACCCGTGGAAGGCGCACGTGCCGACGACGCTCGCGCTGCCAGAGTCGCTTCCGCAGGGAAAGCAGTCGCCGCAGATTCCGCGCCGCGGCTTGCACCTGCACACGCTTCACCCGATCGAGGCGATGTTCGACTTCCTCATGCCATCGCAGAAGCACCTCGAGGGCGCGCGGCGCACCATCGACTTCGCGGTGAAGAACCGCGCCAACTTCGTCGAGTGGTACTCGCTGGCCGACTCGCCCGACGACCCGGCGTGGAAGCCGCACACCCAAGCCATCATCGCCTACGCCCACGCGCGCGGCGTGAAGGTCGGCCTCTCGACGCAGCTGTTCGGCAAGGCGAGCCTGCAGAAGTCCTTCGTGCTCTTCGACGAAGACCCACCCGCGGATCCGAAGCCGCACCTGCGCGAGCGGCTGAAGGTGTTGCTCGACGGCCTCCCGGTGGATCGCCTGAACCTCACCTTCGGGGAATTCTTCGGCGCCGACCCCGACCTCTTCGTCCGCACCATCGACGACGTCAGCGCGGTGCTTCGCGAAGTGGCTCCGGACGCCGAGATGACGGCCACCGTACACGTCGGCAACTACGACGGCCTGCGGGTCACCTACCGAAATGAGCCGCTGCTCTATTACTTCCTCGTGAAGTTCGCGGATGAACGCATCGTGCCGTTGGTGCACACGGTGATGTTCTACAACCTCACCGACAGCGCGGGCGGCGCGTACGCCCACGACGACTTCTCGGAGCACCGCGAGTTCCTGTTCGACCGCATCCGCGCCGGAAAGAAGGTCGGCTACTACCCAGAGTCCGCGTACTGGGTGTGCTTCGACAACTCGGTGCCGCTGTACCTGCCCGTCTACATGCGCTCGCGGTTCGTCGACCTGAAGCGCATCGCCGAGGTCGGAGCGCTCACCGAGCACAACCTCTTCTCGTCCGGCTGGGAATGGGGCTACTGGCAGACGGACGTGGCGACGCTGCGAATGAACTGGCAGCTGCCAGAGACGTGGGACGCGCCGCTGAAGTTTGCCTTCGCTCCCTTTGGCGAGAAGGGCGCGCAGCTGGCCGCGCAGCTGGCGGCGCTGGGCGAGGCGCAGCACGCGGGGCTGATCGTCGCGAAGCTTTCGCCGTACCTCGCGGGCACGGATCAGCTGATCTCGGTGGGCGAGCAACGCGGCCTCGTGTCCGTGCCGCTGCGGCCGTCGTTTCAGAAGATTGCCGGCTTCACCCCGGCGCAGCGCGCGGCCTTCGACGCCGAGGTGCTGGCTCCGCTGGCGAAGCTTTCGGCCGACACCGACGCAGTCGAGGCGGCGGTCGACGCGCTGAAGCTCGACGCGACCAATCTGTTTCTCGCCGAGGCGATCGACTCCGTACGGGTCACCGCGCTTCGCACCCGCTTCGTGCTCGCCGCTTTTCGCGCGGCGCGGAACTTCGGGGCCGACTCCACGGACGACGGGAACATCGCCAGGGCCGAGGCGATGCTGGTGACCGCGAAGGCCGCGATCGCCCAGCGGCACCGCGCGATGCTTCACCCCGACCCGAAGTCGCTGGTCAACGAAGCGCCCAACCCCACGCTCTACCAGTACGGGTACCTGCGTGAGGCGGCCACCGCCTGCTACTGGCGACGAGAGCTGGCCGAGCTGCGGAACCTGGTGCGCGCAGGCTCCGAGCCCGTTCCCGGCTGCGTGCTTTAGCCTTTGGCCCCTACTCGACGGCGGTCAACGTTCCCACAGCGTCCGCAGCTCGAGCTCGACCTCGTCGAACGGCTCAGCGCGAAAGCGGTTCTTCGGCTTGTCCGACAGCCCCAGCCCCAGCAAATCGGGCATCACGAGGCGCAGCCCTGCCCCTGTTCCATCACGTGCAGCGCGTGCCCGCCGACGTTCAGCTGGTAGCGGGTGAAGGGCACCATGCGCGCAAGCCATTCAGGGAGCGGCGGAGCAGGCAGCATCGCGGCAAGGGTAGCGCGCCTTCAGTAGGAGATCTTCGTCACCATCGGCTTGATCTTGTTGCCCGCGGTGCTGTCGTCCGGCAGCGAACGGTTGTCGTACCGTTCGAGCTGGGCCTTGAAGGCGTCTGATTGTCTCGAGCCCTTCGTGCCGATTGAGAGCGTGGCATCACCCTTCGACGGATCCGGGTTGTAGATGAACGGGCGACCATCTTTGAGCACTCCGACGGTGACGTAGTGGTCGTTGGTGCTTGAGGCGTCACTTCCTCCGAGGCGAATCACCGCCGACTGCCCAGGCTTGAGACCTGCCAGCGCCTGCGCGGCTGGAGCCGAGGCGTCGACGTTGTACGGGCTTGCCTTCGCATTGAGCCCGCTGCCTTTGGCGTGCTTGATGAGCTCTCCGTCATCGAGGCCCGACTTCTGAAGGAGAAAGCTTGCGTTGCTGTTGTTGGCGACGGTGACCTTCCTCGTCGGGTCGCGCGGGTCGGCGATTTGCTCGAGGCGAATCGGAATGCGGCTGAGCCTGCTGAGGACGTTGCTCGCCTTTTCCAGTTCTTCAGGCGTGTGCGTGGTCTTGCTGAGGAACTCGTCAAGCGTGCTGCGATCGAGCACGTTGATGCGGGGATTCAGCTGGTTGATGTTGTCGATCACTTCGTTCACACCCATTCGGGTGTTCGCAGCGCGGTAGAGCAGATCCTGTGCCGTGCTCAACTCGGTGAAGCTGCTCTTGCCTGCCTTCACGTTGTCGGAAATCTGAGCGAGCTGCTGTCGCTGGTCAGGGGTGAGGTTCGACGACTTCGCCGCCGCCGCCAGGTACTTCGCGCCCACCTCCTTGCCCTGGAGCAGTGCGCTCGCCAGCAGGTTGGTCGGGCCGCACTTGTACGTGGTGTCGTCACCAGTTGAGCCCGGCGCGTGCTGGGTCATGCCTGAGACGATGACGGCCGGGTCCGCCCACGCCTCTGGTGTGAAGTCCGGTGAGGCGCGGCTCGCCAACGCTGCGTCGCTGCCGTTCACCCCGTAGGTGTTCGGTGGCAGGAACACCTTCGGTTTGGAGTCTGCGAGCATCACCGGCAGCTGCGGGAGCGACGGCGTCCCCTCGAACGTGTCCTTCAGCAGCTTCTGACGCAGCGACTCAGCAGAGGGAGGCAACGCCACCGCGGGTGCCTGGGTCATCGGCAGCTCGAGGGCCTTGCGAATCGTCGGGGGGCTGACCGTGTTCGTGATGGGGGGCATGACCCGACCCAAAGCAAACCTTTGGCCACTCAATCGGCCCCTGCGATCAGGGGGTTACTGGCGCCGCAGCAGCACTGTCGCGCGACAACCCCGCGACTGTCGCAGCGACACGTCGACCTGGGGGGCCACAAGGTTTCCTGTCATCCCCGCGAGGTTCCGAGGCAACGAAACCGGCGCGGGTGTTGCTAAGCAGCCGAGCATGGCTTCCTTGTCCGCACGTTTCGTCGTTGTGATTGGCGCGGCTTCAGTGCTGTCCGCCTGCAGCGCTGTCGTGGATAGCCCCGACGGCGGCGGCGGCGGGGTCGGCGGCGGCGGCGGGTTCGGCACCGGCGGCGGGGTCGGCACCGGCGGCGGGGTGAGCGGCAGCTTCACCAAAGGCCCCGTCGGGTGTGCGGTGCAGACACTGGAGCTCGACGTGAACCTCAGCGGCAACTACCGCGCAGACCGCTATGGCTGGAGCGACGCCAACTGTCAGCGCCGCACCGCAGCCCTCGTGCGCAACAACGCAACGGATCCGGGCGGCTCGCGTGGCGGCTTTCTGCGAGAGATGACGTTCGACGTCGCGGGAGCTGTGCGGACCGCCCGCGGCACCGGGTCCAACGGCTGGAATGGCTGGGGCTACGTCGTCAACCACTACGGGAACACCGCCGACACCTCGAGAACCCGAACCGGCACTTTCAAGACAGTGCTCGAAGGAACCCATCACGCGATCCATGAGTTCAAGGTCGCGATGAGCCCGGGGGGCCCGGTCAACGTCACCATTCGATGGTTCTTCGCGACTGGCCGCAGCGAGCCGATCTACGCAATCTCGTTCGACGCGACGGCAGCCGGCCCCAACAACGTCAACGCCGACACCCGCTCGCCCTACGGCGACATGGCGTTCGAAGGCACCCCGGCCGCGCCCATCACCGGAATCGGCTGGGGCGATCGCTTCCGGTTCACCACCACCGCCAACACCCCCGTCACGACTGGCTCCGCGTGGGATTACACCCAGGCCAACGTGGTGCCGTACGTACGAATGTGGACCTCGGCAGTCGACGCAGAGATGGGCGCAGTGCAAACCCAGACCTTCGATCAGCATGTCGGCGGTGGCGACTACGGCGGTGGGTTGATCGATCAGTGCGCGGGAAAGACAAGCGCGACCAAGGGAGCCAACTGCGCCACGAACGGCGAGACGATGCCGCAGTCGTGGCTTTGGCCCTTTCAGCTCAACCAATACGAGCTGCCGTTCACCACCCTGTCTCACCGCCTGGCGTGGGGCGCGAACTACGGAGCGGTCGGCCAGACCACCTTCAACGCCTTCGGCAAAATGCTCTCTGGCTACCCGATCATGAACTACTCGGTGTTCCTCGTGATGGGGGTCCACTCGACGAACGCGACCCTGCTGCACGCGACCGCGACCGAACGGATGCTCGGCGCGACGGCGATCGGAATGGCGTGGGATCCAACTTACGCGGTGTGGCAAGGCCCGGTGACGTCGAACGCGGCGACGGTGGCGTTCGACCCGAAGGCCGGCCCAGTGCGGGCACCCGTCTTCCACTTCACCGGCTTCAACGCGACCTCCCTTTCGATGGTGACGGTGAATGGCACGGAGCTCACCGCGAACGCCGACTACTTCGCGACGATCGATGCGGCGACCCAGTCGGTGTGGTTGACGCTCAACGGAACAGTCACCGCCCCGGTGTCGCTACACATTCAGTAGCGCCCGCGAATTCGAGCTTCAGTAGCCGTTGCGAACGAGCACCGCTTCGATTGCGCGCATGCGGCGCGTCTGGTCGGCCAGCGCCTTCTGCGGGTTCTTCAGGCCCGTCGCGGTGAACTTGCCGTTGTCGTCGAACAGCGCGTTGTGGCGCGCGGCGATCAGGTTCTCGGTGGTGATGGGCTTGCCAGCCATCGTCTGCGGCAGCCGCGCGAGGAAGCGCTCGAAGATTTTCGGCGAGCACTGGTTCGCGAGGTCGAAGAACGCCGCCTGCAGCCGGGGGTTGTTCGGGTCGAGGCCCGCCTTGCGGCACGCCGCTTCGTACTTCGGCTGGAAGGATCGCAGCACGCCCAGCTGCGCCTGGTCGGCCTGCTCGGGCGTCTTCACGTTCGGGTTCTGGTACGCCTGATACGAGAAGTTGCCGAGGTTCGTCTTCCCGTTGCCCGGGTCGGTGTGGCTGCCGTACGACTTCGTCTTGCGGCCGTCGACGGTGCGATTGCCTTCCGCGTTTCCGATGGCGATCGACAGCACCGAATCAGCGCTCGACAGCTCCTTCGACAGGTTGAAGCCCTTGCCCGTTCGCGCCGCCGTCGTCGTCGTGCCGTCGGTCGGGGTGCCACCCGTCGTCGTCGACTGCGTCGGGCCCTTCGCCGGGTTGCCGCCCGAGAAGGTCACCGCGTCGCCCGTGAATCGGTACGGCTTGCCGTCGACGGCACGGAGCTCACCGTTCTCGACCCGCATCTTGATGGTGTTGCCACCGGCCGGGTCGTTGACGTTGTACGTGCCGTCCGCGTTCTTGCCCGTGACGCACATCCAGTGGTCGGTGCCCGAGCCCTTCTTGTAGTCGACGCCGATGACGACGGGCCGGCCCGCCGCCAGCTCTTTGTCGATGTTCGCCACCGAGAACTTGTGCTGACGGGTCGAGACGACGGGCGGGTTCGACTTCGCCGCGTTGCCGACCTCACCGAACACCACGTTGTCGCCGCTGTACGCGCCTTTGCTGTCGAGGTGCTTGTCCATCTCGCCAGGCGTGATGGTCTCGCCGCTCATCTTGCTGACGGCCATCGCGCACGCGCTGATCGCGCAGCCGGCGGCGCTGATGCTCTTCTTGTTGCCGAGCCGGTTGCCGCCCCACTCGCTGTCGCCCTGATTGAAGACGGGGACGCCGTCGCGGCTCGCGTACGTGCGGCCCGTCTGGTCTTTCCACTCGGTCTGCGCGCGACGCTGGGCGCCGTTGCTCACTTCGTCCTGGGTTTCGGCCGCGGCCTTCGAGGGGTCGTACCGGGGCTGAGAGCCCGTCTGTTCCTCGATCGACTGGGGCTTCTTGCCGAAGTCATCCTGCTGGCCGGGCACAATCAGCTTCGCGCCGGTGAGAATCAGGTCCTTGTTCTTGATGCCGTTCGCCTGGGCCAGCGCGTCGACGGTGGTGTTGAACTTCCGGGCAAGGGAACTGAGCGTGTCACCGCGCTGAATCGTGTAAGCCATGATGGGACTCCTTGAGGATCGATGAAGGTGCTTCTGGCCTGGAGGACGACGACGGCCGCGATTGTGTGCGGGGATCCTCAGCAAATCGAAGTCCTACCCGCCCCTACCGAGGAGCTGCGCCGCAACCGCGGATACTTAGACCTCGCACCCACACCGTGCGGTTAGGCTGACGGGCGTGAGCGACGCGTGGATCACGTTGGCAAAGGGTGCGTCACTCGCGCTTCCCGGCGTGCAGGTCGAGCTCGACGCTTTTCTCGTGGTGCTGAAGCGGCGCGCGGAAGAAGCAGGTGGAGCAGCTGGAATCAACGCGGCAGATTTGCTGCTCGCCTTCGCGACGCTGAAGCAAGACCCCGTCGCAACAAAGGAGCTCGACCGCCGCCTCGTGCGCGCCGTGCGGGGAGTGATTGGCCGATTCGAAGGCCTGCAGCTCGAGGAAGTGCAGCAGCAGGTGCGGCAGCGCGTCCTCGTTGGCGAAGGCAGCGGCGGGCCCCGGCTCGCGAAGTACACCGGCCGCGGCGCCATCATGGCGTGGCTCAAGGCCGTCGCGACGTCAATGGCGATCGACGAGTCGCGCCGCCTGCGCCCCGAACGCCACGGCAACGAAGACGAGCTTGTCGCCACCGCGTCGACCGAGGCCGGCCCCGAGGCGAAGCTGCTCAACGAGCAGCAGAAGGTTCACTTCAACGCCGCGTTTCGCGAGGCGCTGACCACGCTCACGCCGCAGGAACGCACGGTGATGAGGATGAAGTTCGTCGACGACCTCGCGATCGAAGACATCGGCAAGGCCTTCGCGGTGCACCGCACCACCGCGATGCGTTGGCTCGACAAGGCGCAGCAGCAGGTGATGGCCGAGACGCGAAAGGTGCTGGGCAAGCGGTTGGGTATGGGAAGCCGCGACGTCGACAGTCTGTTGCGCGCGCTTCAGCCGTCGATCAACGAACGGATCAGCCGGCTGCTCGCGCCGGTGACGTCGACCCGAAAACGCTGATCAAAGAAAGAGCAGGCCGATCGCTCCGAGAATCAGCACCACGCCAATCGCCGCGATGATCCACGGCGCCCGCCGCATCGGCACTGAGTCGATGAAGGCTTCCATCACCGGCGCCGTCACCAACGTCGTCGGCGCGAGGCGATCGGGCCGCGTGGTGAGCAGAGACGGATCGATGTTCTTGTTCGGCGGCGGCAGCGTCGTGTCGGAAAGCGTGGCGGGCTCCTTCGGCACCGGCTTCACGCCCTGTGGAATCGTGGCGGGCTGCGGCGCCGGCACCGGCCTCACCCCTTCGGGCACCGTCTCGGGCTGCACCAGCTGCGTCTTCTCTTCGGCGATGACGAACCGGCGCGAGTCGTTCTTCTGGCGAATGAGCAGCTTCCGCACTTCTTCCGCGGTGGGCCGCGCGCCCGGCTCTTTCGACATCAGCCGCTGAATCAGGTTCTCCAGACTGGCGGGCACATTGGGGAGCACGGTGCGCACCGCGGGAATCGGCGCCTCGAGGTGCCGCTTCATCACGTCGACAATCGAGCCACCCGTGTATGGCTCTCTTCCGACCAGCAGCGCCCACGCGACGATGCCCATCGCATACAGGTCGATGGCGGGCGTCGCCGGCTCGCCGCGAATCTGTTCCGGCGCCATGTACCCGGGCGTCCCCAGCACCACGTTCGGAGCCGTGAGGTGGCTCAACGCGCCCCGCTGCTTCGCGAGCCCGAAGTCGAGCAGCGTCACGTGCCAGCCTTCCTGCCGCTTGCTGACGAAGAGATTCTCGGGCTTCAGGTCTCGGTGAATCACGCCCGCCGCGTGCGCCGCCTGCAGCGCGCCCATCACCTGCTCGAGCACCACCAGCACTTCGGCCGGCGTCAGCTTCCCGCGCTCACGCAGCATCTCGGCCAACGACTGGCCTTCGAGCAGCTCCATCACCATGTAGTGGCGGCCGTCGGGCAACTGCCCCAGCGCAAAGATGTCGACGATGTTCGCGTGGCGAATCGAGTTCACGGCGCGCGCTTCGCCCAGCAACCGGTGGACGAGGCTCGTGTCAGCGGCGAGCTCGGGCAGCAGCACCTTGATCGCCACCGGCTTGCCGATGATTGGGTGCAGGCCCCGGTACAGCACCCCCATGCCGCCCTGGTTGATCCGCTCGAGGATGCGGTACTCGCCGACCTGTTGGCCGACGAGCATGTCCACCCCGACGCGCGTCGCCTGATCCGACGCATCGCTGACCGCCTCGAGCTCGTCGGAAGACGTCGACTGCGTCAGGCTCGACAGCATCTGCCGGCACCGTGAGCACGTGTCCAGGTGATCGACCAGCGCGTCCGACGCCGCCACCTTCATCCTCCCCGCGGAGAAATCGAGAAGCGCCGATTCGTCGGGGTGCTCGCCCATCACCGCGGCCCCAAAAGAAAGTGCAGCGCCTCGGGCAGCCGCTGCGCCCAGTAGGTCTCGTTGTGCACCGCGCCCTTCTGCACCACGTACTTCAGGTCTCTTCCTTCGACGTAGCCCAGCGCACGGTAGACCTCGGCGAGCTTCGCGGTCTGCGTCACGTCGTCGTCGTCCACGCCCGAGTCACCGCTGTCGAGGTAGACGCGCAGCGGTCGGGGTGACGCAGGCGAAGCTCTCACGAGGCCGAGGATCGCTTGATCCGCCCACCACGTCGACGGCGACATCGCTCCAATCATCCCGAACGTGTCGGCGTGGGTGACCCCCGCGTACGATGAGATGAGTCCACCCAACGACGAGCCCATCAGCGCTGTCGTCTCTCTTGCCGGCATCGTGCGGAACTCTGCGTCGACCTTTGGCTTCAGCTCTTCAGCCCCGCGCAGCGTCAGCGTCTTGCCGCTCGCCCGGTAGTGCACACGCACGATCGTCGTCGCCCCGTCGCAGCCAGCCAGGAAAGCCAATGCGAGCGCGAACCGTCGGAACACGCCGTGTCTGTACAACGAGCGGCCGTGTAGTGTCGCGGCCGCATGCTCAGCTCGATTCTTCTGATTTCACTCGCCGCCACCCCGGTGAAGCTCGCGGCTCCCGGCTTTCAGGCAGTGAACTTCGACCCGAAGCTCGCCGACCTGTACCTCGAGCGCTTCGTCGTCCTCACCAAGAACGACGACCTTTCCATCGTCACCTCGCGCGACATCTCGCAGGTGCTCGGCATGGAACGCCAGCGCGAGCTGCTGGGCTGCGGCACCACCAACTGCGTCGCCGAGCTCGCCGGAGCGATGGGCGCCGACGCGATGCTCTCGGGCACCGTCGCGAAGTCCGATCGCAGCATCACGATGGTCCTCCGGGCGATTCGCGCCAACGATGCGAGTGAGCTCGTCTCGGCCACCGTGCGCGTGGACAACGAAGACGCGCTGCAAGACTGGATCGAAGCCCACGCCAGGGAATTCGGAGAGCAGCTGGTCGCGCGATACCGGGGCGTCGCGCGCGCGTCAGCCTCGGTCTCGCCGGCCTGGCCGCGGATCACCATTCTCGCCGGTGGGCTCGTGCTCGCCGGAGTTGGTGCGGTGGCGCGTGGGCTCGCGGAAGGTCCGGCGACTCAGCTGCGCAAGGCGAGCCCGGCCGAGCCGATCGACATTCCAGCGACGGTTGCGCAGGGTCGCGTGTTCGAGTCCGCGGGCAATGTGATGCTCGGGGTCGGCGCAGCAGCGATCGTCACCGCGGCAGTCTTGTTCATCGTGCAACGTCCTGCGCCTTCGCTGGCGATCCTCCCCACTCCCAACGGCGTCGCCGTCGTCGCGGGAGGGACCTTCTGATGCGCGCCCTTCTCTTCAGCGCCGGGGTGCTGATCAGCGCCGGTTGCATCGGGTGGGATCAACTCGAGGCCAACGCGCGGTGCCAGCAGTTGGGTGAATGCGACGGCGGGAAACCCGATGGCGGCACCGGCGGCGGGAAACCCGATGGCGGCACCGGCGGCGGGAAACCCGATGGCGGCACCGACGGCGGGAAACCCGATGGCGGCACCGGCGGTGGCTCCGGTGGCGGCGGAATGGGCGTGGGCGGGGGTGGCTCGGCAACAGGTGGTGGCTCGGGCGGCGGAGCAGCTGGCGGCGGTGGCGGCGGAACGAGCGGCGTCGGTGGCGGAGGCGCGGGTGGCGGAGGCGCGGGTGGCGCGGGCGCGGGTGCCGGCGGGGCGGGTGGCGCCGGAGGTGGAGGCCTCACGGTGCGATGGGTCGGAGCGTCGATGGGCTTCACGACCAGCGGCGCGCGGCCCCAGGTGCGGATCGCCGCGTGCGCGACGGCGACGCTCTGTTTCGCGGCGTCGGGCACGAACACCGGGCATGGCAGCCTTCCGCTCACGGGCTCGCCCAGCTTCACCACCGTTCCGAACCTTCGTTTCGACGCGCTCACCGCCGAGCCTGGCACCGCGTACCTCGTGGCCACCGACGGCGGCACGATGTTGATCGGCAAGTTCTCTCCGGGTGGCAATGCGTCTTTCATTTCTGTCGGCGCGCAGGCCCTCACACCGGTGAGCGCAACCCTCTTCAACTCCGACAGCGGGACGCAGCTCGCCGTCGTCGGCGTGGACCCGTTGCACATCAAGTGGCGAACCTTCAACAAGGCAACGTTCGCGTTGACCGGCGCGAACAGCGTCTCGAGCGGAGCGCCCTTGGTCGGAGAAGCGATTACGTCGCCTTCAGACAGCGGCTTTCTCTACGGCACGGTGCCCATGGGTGGAGGAAACAGAGCGAGGTTCGAGCACGCAGAGGTCGATGGCCTCGGCAGTCTTCCGTACATTCCCAACAACGGAGCTATCGCCGCCTCCTTTCCGCGCGTGGTCGGCGGGCAAGGTGGACCCGGACTCTGGCTGTTGTGGGAGTCGAATTTTGGCCCTGAGCTCGTGCTCTTCGAAACGGCGTCGAGAGCAGAGGTCGACCGGTACCAGGTAGGCTCATCCAGCCTCCGCGTCAGCGGCATCGCGGTGGGGGGCAACTTCGCCTACGTCGTGCTCGACACCACCATCAACGGCAGCGTCACCATCGGGAAGTCGGGTAACCAGTTCACGGTCACGGGTCCCGGCACCTTCGTGGCGCGCTTCACCTCCTCAGGTGGGATCGTCGGCCTCGACTACGCCTACCGCCTCGCCGGAGCGAACAAGCTCATCACCGAGGTCGTCGGTCTTCTCGACGGGAACGGCATGCCCCTCATCGGACTCGGTGGAGTCTGCCGCGCGACCGGGACAAGTACAGGCGATTGCATCAACGGCCCAGGCGAAGGCGCCGTCGGAATCTTCGCGCCTCCGCCGTAACTTCAGCCCTGAAGCTCGGCGCCGAGCATCGCGGCGCCGACGACGCCGCTGTCATCGCCGAGGGCCGCCATGCCGACCCGCAGCCCCGCGCGGCTCGCCGCCAGCGTCCGCGTCTCGATCGTCTTCTCGATGCGCGCGTACATCTTCGGGCACCGCGCGAGCACCCCGCCGCCCAGCACCACCATGCCCGGGTTCAGCGCCGTCACCTGGTTCGCGATCACCAGCGCCAGCGACGACGACACGAAGTCCCACAGCCGAAGCGCTTCTGCGTCTCCGTTGTGGGCCTGAAGCTCGAGCTCGGCCGCTCCGCCTTCGAGGCCCGATTCCGCCATCCACGCCGCGAGGTTCACTCCGCCAGCGTAGGCCTCGATGCAGCCGAACTCGCCGCAGCCGCACTGCCGCCCGCCTTCGAACTTCACCTTGATGTGGCCGACTTCCCCCGCGACGCCGCGCGCGCCGAGCACCAGCTTCTTGCCCGCAATCTGCGCGCCGCCCACGCCCGAGCCAACGAAGCAGGTGAACGTGTCCGTCTCGCCTTTCGCGACGCCCGCGCGGAACTCGCCCCACGCCGCCGCCTTCAAGTCGTTCACCACCGCCACCGCGCGCCCAAGCCTCGCCGCCGCCAGGTGCCCGAACGGCACGTCGCGCCAACCCAGGTTCGGCGCCACCGCCACCACGTCGCCACGCAGCTGCGCCGCCACCGCGACGCCACACGACAGCCGCCCCACCACGCCGGCCGCCTTCGTCGCCGCATCCGCCGCGCGCGCGATCGCCGCGATGATGGCCTCGGGCGACCGGTCGCCGTGCACCTCTTTCACCGACGTCACCACCACGCCTGCTTCGCGATCCACCACCGCCGCGCGGACGTGGGTGCCGCCCAGATCAACGCCGAGCGCGAGCTGCATCACCACGCCTTCAGTTCTTCCGCGAACCGCGAGAGGAAGGCAGTGAGGTTCTTCTTTCCCACCTCGTCCGTCAGCGCGCCGCTGGCGTCGAACGCCTTGTCCGCGTGAGAGAGACCGAAAGCGGCACCGGGCAACACGTACGCCTGCACGCCCATCGAAAGAATTCCGCGCAGCTGGTGTTGCGCCTGCAGGGTTCCGCCGCCGCCGGGGGTCGCTCCGATGTGCGCGGTGAGCTTGCCCTTGAACGGGTTGGTGGGCGGCGGCCGCGAGCACCAGTCGATGACGTTCTTCAGCACGCCCGGAACGCCGTAGTTGTACTCGGGGGTCACGATCAGCACCGCTGACGCCTTGAGGATGCGCGCCTTCAAGTCGGCGACTCCCGCGGGGATCTGCGTCTGCAGAACATCCTCGTTGTAGACGGGGATGCTCGCCGACGGCAGGTCGAACACATCGACCTCGATGCCGAGCTCCTTCAGCTGCACAGCGGCGACGTTCAACAGCTTGCGGTTCACCGAGCCTTCGCGAAGCGAGGCAGCAAGACCAAGGACGGTGGGGTTGTTCACGCGCCGAGTTCCCTCTTCGCGATCTCGATGGTGCCGTCGATGAGCTTCTGAATCTCGTCGAGCCTTTCCTTCGTCGTCGCCTCGTAGCGGACGACCAGAATCGGCGTGGTGTTCGACGCGCGGATCAGCCCCCAGCCATCCGGCCACGTGGCGCGGACGCCGTCGATCTCGTTCAGGTTGAGGCCCTTCTTCCGCAAGAGCTCGGTGCAAGCCTTCACGAGCGCGAACTTCTTTTCTTCGATCGTGTCGACGCGAAGCTCGGGCGAGCTGTAGGTGAGAGGCACGTCAGCCAGCTGCGCCGAAATCGGAGTCTTCTCGTGGGTCAGGATCTCGAGCAGCCGCGCGGTCGTGTAGGTCGCGTCGTCGAAGCCGAAGAAGCGGTGCTTGTAGAAGATATGGCCGCTCATCTCGCCGGCGAGCGCGGCGTGCGCTTCCTTCATCTTCGCCTTGATCAGCGAGTGCCCCGTCTTCCACATGATCGGCTGGCCGCCGTGCTTTGCGATGTCGTCGTACAGGGTGAAGCTGCACTTCACTTCGCCGACGATCGCCGCGCCGGGCTGCTCTTTGAGCACGTGGCGCGAGAGCAGAATCATCAGCTTGTCGCCCCAGATGATCTCGCCGTTCTCGTCGACCACGCCGATGCGATCGGCATCACCGTCGTACGCCACGCCTACTTCTGCCTTGTGCTGCTTCACCGCCGCGATCAGGAACTCGAGGTTCTTCGCCACCGTCGGATCCGCGTGGTGGTTGGGGAACCGGCCATCGGGCTCGCAGAACAGCTCGACCACGTCGTAGCCCATCGACTTCAGCAGCGGCACCGCGGTGATTCCGCCGACGCCATTGCCCGCGTCGACCACCACCTTCATTCCCTTCCGGCCGACCTTCACCGTCGACTTGCAGAAGTGCAGGTAAGGGGTGACGACGTCGAAGAGGGTGACGTTGCCTTTGCGATCCGACGTCTCGTAGTCAGACGCTTCGATCATCTTTCGCAGCTCTTGAATCGTCTCGCCGTAGAACGTGGTGTTCCCGGTGCCCATCTTGAAGCCGTTGTATTCGGACGGGTTGTGGCTGCCGGTGATCATCGCCAGGCCTTCGACGGGCAGCGTGTTCGCCGCAAAATAAACGCACGGCGTCGGCACCACGCCGACGTCGATGACGTGAATGCCGGTCGAGGTCGCGCCGCGGATGAAGAGGTCGTTGTATTTCGGCGAGCTGATGCGCGCGTCGCGGCCGACGACGATCGTCCTGCCGCCCTTGCGCTTCACCATCGTCGCGAGGCCCTTGCCGAGCTTCTCGACCACGTCGTCCGTGAGGTCTTTGTCGACGATTCCGCGCACGTCGTACTCGCGAAAAATCTGAGTGTTCATGACCGGCATGTATCACGGGGCCCAAGGGCCCGGATCAACGCGAAGTGTTCGGTTCTTGACGTGGGCCGCGACTCGGGCAATTTGGGCAATCCACTTGGCCCGGGAGGGGCCTTTTCCTTGAAAAATACCTTTAAGTTGTTGATGGCAGCGTCCGTGGTCGTGGTGGCTCTTTCGATTGGTGCGTGCGGCAGCAACGGCAGCACGACGGGTAGCACGGGCGGCGGGACGGGCACGGGCGGCGGAACCGGCACGGGCGGCGGAACCGGCACGGGCGGCGGAACCGGCACGGGCGGCGGCGTTGGCACCGGCGGCGGCGTTGGCACCGGCGGCGGCGTTGGCACCGGCGGCGGTACTGGCACCGGCGGCGGTACTGGCACCGGCGGCGGCGCAGGCGCGACCACGTGCGCCTCGTACTGCAGCACCATCTCCGGCTGTGGCGCGAACCCGGACGGCGGTGCGACGTTCCAGCAGTACGCCGCGAGCGGTGACTGTCAGGGCGTCTGCGCTGCCTTCGCGGCTGGCACCGTCGGTGCGACCTCAGGCAACACGAAGGAATGCCGCGCCTACCACGCGGGCGTTGCGACCGCGAACGGCGGCGACAAGGGCCTGCACTGCCCCCACGCTGGCCCCGCGGGCGATGGTGTTTGCGGCAGCCCGTGCGAGAGCTTCTGCAAGATCGCCGAGTCGGAGTGCCCCGGTACTTTCGCTGACGCCGGCGTGACCTGCGCTGCGGCCTGCCCGACGTTCGACGGCGGCTCGGCGCGCTACAACAGCGCCACCACCAGCGGCAACTCGTTCTCCTGCCGCATGTACCACCTGACCGTTGCGGCCGGCGGCGGCGCGGCGCGGACGACGCACTGCCCGCTCATCAAGCCGGTCAGCACGACCTGCAACTAAGCGACACGCCACACCACGTTTGATCCCTGGGGTAGCTGATCAGCACGATCAGCTACCCCGAAGTTTTTGTACGTTAAAGGAAGCGCTCGAGCTTCGCGGCTTTGAGCGCTTCCACCACCTTGCGAACGTCCTGTGCCTTGTCTTTGGGCAGGACGAGCACGGCGTCTCCGGAATCGATCACCACGACATCCTTCATCCCGACCACCGCCAACGGTTTCTTGCCGGCGATGACGACACAGTGGGAGGAGTCGATGACGAAGGCATTTCCTTCGACCACGTTTCCGTGCGCGTCCAGCGGGCGGAGCTCGGGCAGTGCGGAGAAGCTGCCGACGTCGCTCCAGCCGCAGTCGGCGCGCACGACGGCGATGTTGGTCGCCTTCTCGGCGATGCCGTAGTCGATGCTCGTCGCCGGCATCTTCGGGAACTGCTTCTTCAGCACGGCTTCGTATTTCTTCGTCCCGATGGCGGCGCGGACCTTGTCGAGGCGCTTGCTGAGCTCCGGCATCAGCTGCTCGAAGGCGGTGAGCATCACGTCGGCGCGGAAGACGAAGATGCCTGCGTTCCAGAGGTAGTCGCCCGAAGCCAGGTAGCGCTCGGCCGTCTCGAGGTCGGGCTTCTCGACGAAGCGCGCGACCCGATTCGCGGGAGGCTGCAGCGCCGGGCCGACCTGGATGTAGCCGTAGCCGGTCTCGGGCCGCGTCGGCTTGATGCCGAGAGTCACAATCTCCCCACCCTGCGCGACGTCGATCGCCGCGCGAAGAGAGAGGCGGAACTCGCGCGGGTCGGCGACGTGTTGATCCGACGGCATCACCACCATCACCCCTTCTGGGTTCCGGTGCGCGACGTGCGCGCAGGCGAGCGCGATCGCCGGAGCGGTGTTCCGGGCTTCCGGCTCCACCAGCACGTTCTCTTTCGGCAGCCCCTTGAGCAGCTTCGCCGCCGGCCCCGCGTGGAGCGCGCCACACACCACGAAGCTGTCGACCAGCGGCGCGAGCCCCTCGAGGCGATCCAGCGTCTCGGCGATCATCGTCTTCCCACCCGTCAGCGGCAGGAACTGCTTCGGGCGCGCCTTCCGCGACAAAGGCCAGAACCGCGTTCCCGAGCCGCCGGCCATGATGACCGGAAAGATGGTGCCTGGCGTCTGTTTTCCCATGATTGGCCTTCTACCTCGGCCGTCACCGCCCCAGATTGTCCGAATGTTCGACGCCTGTCTGTCCGCACTTCGGTCGCCTATTTCGAGACTGCCTCAAATACGGTCGCTTGCGCTTCGTGTGTCGGAAAGAAGCGCAATCTCGATTCGTCAGTAACCGACCGTAATGTCTTACAATAGGCTTTGTATGTAAAATTACCTGCATTTGATGGCTTGTGGGTGTCTCGCGTGCGCGACTGTCGTATTTCCGCGGCACTTCAGTAAATCCGGCTGTTTGCGAGTTGGCCGGCCTCTTGCTCAGGTGAAGCTCCGCCGGACCCAACGTCCTCTTCTTCGATCAGCCATCACCGGGCAACGCCGCCCGAGGGGTTACTTCCATGTCTCGAGTTCTTGCTGCAGCGGTTGTGATGGTTGCGCTGGTCGGTTGCGGTGGTCAGGAAGTCACCATCAACAGCGGCGGCGCCGACGACACCAGCAGCGCGGCCGGCGAGCTGAGCTGGACCCAGTTCCTCTCGAAGGTGCACCAGCTTCCCGACCAGGACCTCTTCATCGTCAACGGCGACTCGACGGTCGAAGGCTGGAAGAACCTGCGCCAGTTCTACGAAGAGACCGTGCTCGGTAACCAGCAGCTCATCATCGACCGCAACGGCAATGCCGACTCGAAGTGGAATGACACCCAGAAGCT